>Ga0116168_1000137_pt1 | contig 75504 bp, 58 predicted proteins | sample AD_UKC129_MetaG_FD_89795 | JGI IMG/M metagenome (GOLD analysis project Ga0116168, IMG submission 89795) | Active sludge microbial communities of municipal wastewater-treating anaerobic digesters from Canada - AD_UKC129_MetaG | ecosystem: Engineered > Bioreactor > Anaerobic > Digestate | place... | reverse complement strand
GTTTGGGATATCCTTCAGCAGCTACAGCAACTGACCGCACAACACGTCCTTCAAAACCTCCCCAATCCCCCGCGACGCAAGCGCCTCAGCAAGAAAAGATTGGGCCTTAACTAACCGCCATTCTTCTCTCAGACGTTCATCTGTTCGAGCCGGCCTGCTTCCAAAAAGCAGGAGGCAGAGGCTCGCGCCTCTGCCTCCGTTCCGACATCCATCAACCGCGTCGGTTCTCAGGGATTGCTTAACCTGAAGAACAGCTGCGGAGAGGTCGTGACGTCGTTCGTGTAGGGCGAGGTCGCCTCGACCGGCACCCACGGTCCCGCCACGTTCGTGGACTGGAGCAAGGTACCGCCGCTCCACTGCAGGATGAGCTTGTTGTCGCTCAGGATTGGAGCCGCGGTGAACTCCGGCACTGCCGGCGGCACAACCAGCTCACTATGCGCCAGGGTATTCACCTGGGCTTCGGTGAGCGCCACGTTGTAGATGCGAACGTTATAGATACTCCCGGCGAAGTAGGCGCCGAACCCGGGCACCGCCGCCTCCGGGTTGTGCCGGCCGCCAATGGTCAGATACGCACTCGGCGCCGGAACATAGGGTGCGGACTCAGACCAGCTGGCGACCAGTACGCCATCGACATACAGGCTCGAGCTGCCGCTCACGCCATCAAACGTGAACGTGCCCGCGTAATGATGCCACTGGCCGTCATTGCCCATGAGCACATCGTTCGGGAACATATCCCCGTTGTTGGGAGAACCCGTGCCCCGAACGGTCCACGTCGGATTGGCACCACCGTTCCGGCGAAGCTGCCATCCCTGGCCGTTCTCACCGTACTTCGACACAAACGGATTCCAACCGCCCGACGGCCAGCCCTTCGCCCAGAACGCAACCGTCATGTTGGCGATCGTGTCGTCAAACGTGTTGACATACCCGGCTTCGAACACAGACGAATTGCTGATCGCAATAGCCGTCGTTCCGGGCAGAACGAGCGACTGCCCTTCCCAGCCGGGCGGCACGTCGTCACTGAACGTGTAGTCGGTCGAGGGATCACCCGTGCCCGACACCCCGAACCCGTCGTGCGTGCCCGCAGGCGCATAACCCGACGCATCCGCCAGGCTCGCGGCTCCGGTGAACCAGGCGCCGACAAGATTCCCTTCCGGCGTGGGCTCTGTGGGCACGACAGTAAGCGTCGTGTTACTGCTGATCACCGTGCCATTCGGATTGGTCACGACGAGCCGATACACACCTGCCGCTTCCGGCGTCACATTGCCAATGAGCAGATTGGGGGTATTGGCTCCCGAGATGGTAGCGCCGTTAAAGGCCGGCCCGTCCACCAGGTCGACTTCATCCCGCTGCCACTGAATGGTAACGGGAGTCGCGTGCGCCGTCACGGTGGCACTGATCCGCGCCACGTTGCCGGCGTAGGCCTTGACCGTGGCCGGAGGCTGCCTCGTGATCACCGGATCCGGCATCATCGCGATAATCTGACTCTGATCGAGGTCATGGTTGAAGATGCGCAAGTCATAGATAATGCACGTCGTGAAACCGGTGGGAACACCGCCCTCCTCCCTGCCACCGATGACGAGGTGTGAACCCGGGGCCTGGCTATACGTGGTGTGATTGCTTGTAGCTCCCCACAGCACACCATCGATATAGATGTATCGAGTGGTCTTCGACGCGCTGTAGGTGAACGCATAGAAGTGCCAATCGTTGTTCACGTAATAGTAGGACACGTCCCGGCCAACACCCGTGCCGGCCAGAAGATCTTCCAGATGGCCAGTCTTATTCCATGTCGGTCCGGAACCCTGGAGCAACGTGCCACCACCAACGCCGCGAAGCGTGAAACACGGAGTGGTCGTTCCCGCGGGAACCCAGCCACCATTGCGGACCTGCCAACCCGGGCCATTGTCGCCTTGCTTGGACACCCAGGGCAACCAGGCATCACTCAGACCGCCCTTCGCCCAGAAGGTGACCGTAAACGCCCGGCCGATCTCGGTGTCAAACGTATCGGCGTAACCCGGATCCGTATTGGCCGAGTTCTGAATCTGAACAGCCGTATCGGGTCTGACACCCGGATTGAGAAAGAGCGACTGTCCGGGCGGGAACCCAGGCGGCACATCATTCGTGAAGACGTAGTTGCCTCCCCCAATGAGCACGCCATCGTGTGTACCCGGAGGCCGATGGCCGGACACTTCTTCGAAGTCCGGTGTCCCATCAAACCATCGTCCGACCATCTTCTTCTCCGCCAGAGTCACGTTGGCCACTACGCTGGACGCAGAGCCATACGGATTCGACACAATCAACTGGTACGCACCGGCTTCCGCTGCCGTCACGCTCAGGATGGTCAGCACGTTCGAATCCGCGCCGATGTAGTTGTCGCTGTTCGGCAGGCTGCTGACATCGACGCCATTCAACTGCCAGCGATAGCTGAGAGGCGGCGTACCCACGGCCGTGGCACTCAAGACGACCGATTCGCCCTTAAAGACCGCAGAGGAACTGGGCTGCGAAACGAAGGACGGCGGCACAATGCCATATTCGTCCAGCACATCGGCGTGACTCAGCGCGTAGTTGTAAACACGCACGTCATAAATCAGGCCGGTGAAGAAGTTATCAAAGCTATTTCCACCGTTGTCCCTGCCGCCGATGCAGAGGAACGATGCAGGCGTCATGGTATAGACGTTGACATTGGTTCTCTCGGCCGCCAGCACACCATCCACATACAGGGTGCTTACGCGCGCGGATGCGTCATAGGTCCCCACATAGAAATGCCAGTTGTTGGTGTCGCCCTGGAAGTTAAACATCGATGCCGCGAGGTCGTCCGGATTACCCCAGGCGCCGGCTCCCACCGTCACAGTCCCGCCGGCACCGCGAATGGTCCAACACGGATTCTGATTGTTCTGGCCGTTCTGCCGAAGCTGCCAGCCCTGTCCGCTCTCTCCCCACTTCGACACAAACGGATTCCAGTTTCCGGGCCAGCCCTTCGCCCAGAACGAAATGGTCATCGCATTGTTCAGGCGGTCATCAAACGTGTTGACGTAGCTCGTGTCCAACGTGGACGAGTTTCCGATGGCGATGCCCGTATCGCCAGCGTACAGCAGGAGCGACTGGCCGGACTTGCCCTGAGGCACATCATTCGTAAACACATATTGCATGCCTCCCACCGGGACACCATCATGCGTGCCGGCCGGCGCGAACCCGGAGACGTCTGCCAGCGTGCTGTTGGTGAGCCATTGCCCCACAAGGGCCGGAGCCTGAAGGTGGACAGTCACACTTTCGCTCAACACCTGGCCATAGGGGTTCGTCACGGTCAACTGATACGTGCCCACCTCGGCTTCGCTCATGCTGACAATGGTCAGCACGTTTGAATTCGCACCGACGAAATTGTCGCTGTTGGGAAGGAGATTGACGTCCGTTCCGTTGAACTTCCACTGATACGACAACGGAGCGGAGCCGTTGGCCGCGGCGCGCAACTGCGCTGACGAACCGGCGAGGACATATTGGGATCGCGGTTGGGTGGTCATCGTGGGCGGAAATCCAGACACACCCACGCCCGCTGCAAACAGCTCAAGGATGTCGTCCGAGGTCAGCGCCTTGTTGTAGAGCGCCACACCCGAAATGGCGCCAGGGAACGTGCGGTTGACGTTGTTCGGATCGTTGCCGATCCTTCGCGGGCCGACTCCACTCCATGTAGCAGGCGAATGGTTGACGTTGTTGACTGCAGAAGACAGCACCAGCTCCTTGGTGATGGGATCGATGTAATACAGATAAATCGTCGCCCGGTTGCTTTCGACCACGAGCGCCACAAAGGACCACGCGTTCAACGGCGGATACAGCCCCGGATTCCAGCCCCACGTGGCGTTGTTGTCGTTCCAGTTGTATCCCAGAGTCGTCAAGCCAAGGTCGGCATTCTGCGACTGAAACCCAAAACCCACTGTCGAGGCGCCTCCGCTCCGATCAAAAAGCAAACCGGTATCCGCGGGTGGCTGCTGAGAGGGAGAAATCCACATGGCGATCGTCGTATCCACTTCCGTGGAACTCATGTTCAAGGCCGGAAGTGTCACCACGGAGTTGATATCGCCCGCCCAGGTCGCCAGCGCAACCTGACCCACAGCAAATCCGCTGTAATCCGGCGGTTGAGGGGCCGGCCACAATAAATACGAAGTGGTCCCATAGGTTCCGTTGTACCCATTGCCGCTCGAATCGGCTGCGGCCAGCGTTCCGGTCGTCGGATCACCGGTCTCGTTCAGTTGCCAGAAGGCCTGCGGATTTTTCGCCAAAACCGCCGCCGCGTAGTTGGGAGCGGATCGGGCCGTTTGCGAAGAAAGTGTTGCCGCCGCGATGACGAAACAGGCTGCGCGTCTGGCGGCACACGCCAGCGCTTTGGTAAGTGATTGGTTCATAGTTCTTAAGGGATCCTGCGCGGTTTCTGCATTCATTCTGGAGAAACGTCAGTTGGTCTAGCCCAGCCAGGCCACCGGATCGCCGGGCGGGCCTGACACGCAAGCAAATCGTAGCAAGGACACGCCGAACCCGGACATGTGACACATGACATATTCTGCGCGTGTCGGCAGAATCCCGGATTATGAGTTGACGAGCGCCGTCTTCAACAGGCCTCCGGCACCAATCATCGGCGCACCGCGCCGCCTCGAACGGCGGCACGATGCAGGCACAATCCATCATCCGGCTGCTGTCATGGATTTCTCACCCGATAGAATTTCTGTGGTCCCACCGTGTCGTTCGTGTAGGGCGATGTCGCGCCGGGAACGGGCGTCCACGGTCCCAAAACGTTCGTGGACTCCACCAGCACGCCGTAGGGCCACGTAAAGATCTGTTGATTGCCCAGGGATTGCCACGTCAGCGGCATCGGCGCGACCCGCCCAATGGTGCCCACTTCCTCGGCGCTCAGCGCGTAGTTGTAAATGCGCACGTCGTAGATCGTTCCCGTGAAGAACGCTTCCTCCGTCCCCGCAGTGCCGGACTCCCGCGCGCCAATCGTAAGCCGGTAGGTCGGCGCGGTCGCCATCGGCCCCGTGTCCCCCAGCACTTCGTTGGATAACCTCCCGTCCACGTAGAACCGGCGCACACCCGTCACTCCGTCCCAGGTGGCGGCGTAGTGATGCCACGAATTCGTGTCCACAGCAATCGATCCGTTCGGATCGTCGGCACCCGGCGTGCCCCGCAGTGTGAACCCGGGATTGCCGTTCCCGCTCAGACGACGGATCTGCCATCCCACGTTGTCTTCACCGCGCTTGGCCACAAACGCCGGAGCCCATGTTCCCGGCGGGAATCCCTTCGCCCAGAACATCACCGTAAACCGGTTGTTGATCGTGTCGTCAAAGGTATCCATGTAACCGACATCGAGCGCAGTGGACGTGTTGGCGATGGCAACGGCCACGTCACCGCCAAGATAAAGCGCGTTCATCCCGGTGGCGCCCGGAGGCACGTCGTTGGTGAAGTAATAAACGCTGCCGAATCCGACAATCATCCCGTCGTGCGTGCCGGCAGGCCTGAAGCCCGACACATCCGTCAGGTCGGGCGATCCCGCAAGCCAATGGCCCAGAAGAATCGGCTCCGGCGCCGGTTGCGCGTTGATGCTGGCCTCCCGGCTGGTCGTAGAACCGCCTCCGTTCGAAGCCACCATGACATAAACCACAGCCGCATCGGCGGGCGTGACGTCATGGACGGTGAGCGTGTCGGTCGTCGTACCGGAATACTTGGCGCCGTCCACAAGATTGGTGTAAGGCCCGCCCACCGGCCCCGCCTGCCATCGATAAGTGATGACGGGATCGACAATCGTGGAATCCCCCGCAGCGGCGCCAATAAAGGTGAAGTCCGCGCCAAGATAACCGCCGACGTCTTGCGGCTGCCGCGTAATGTAGGGCGGCGGATCCCAGCCGACGGCCCGCAACACCATGCAATTGAAGTTGCCCGCGCCATTGTTCAACAGGTTCTGTTGAATCGTCTCGGTCGTGTTCGATGCGTAGAACGTCCCTACCACATACACAAACTCCGACATCGCAAACGTCGCGGACACGTCCGTCGGGTCCGCCGGATCCTGATAGTTGGAGGTCCGCGCCACGGCGGGCGGGTTCAGCGTGCCGCCGCGCCCATCCAGCGCAAACAACTGCACCGAGTATTGTCGCCCCACCACCAGGCCGCTCATCGTGATCATCCGCGAGAAGCCGTCGAAATAGTAGTTGTTCAGGCAGGTGTCAAACTGCGCGTTCCCCGTCGTCGTGTACGTGTTCGTCCCCGGAAACGCGCCCCCGCCGAATCCATTGCCTCCAGCCAGGGTCGCCCAGTTGTTCGGCCGCGCAAAGGCAATCGGTGAACCGCTGCTCAGATTGACCACCACGGGATTTACCCCGTTCTGACACATCATCGCCCCCGCAATCTTCGTGTCCGGGAAACTGTTCAGAATCTCCTCCGCCGTCAGGCCGATGAACGATACCGGAAGAGACCACAGGTACTTGACGGCGCCCGCCGTGACCGTCAATTGACTTGGCGTCGAAGCGAGGGTTCCCTCCGAGTTCGACGCGAACAGGCGATAGTAGCCGGTATCGCCCGCTGTCAGGCTCGCAATCTGATAGGTGTCGTTCGTTGCGCCCGGAATATCCATCCAGACCGTGCCGTCCGCGCTCTTCTGCCACTGATAGGTAATCGGGAGATTCCCCGAGAAGGACGCCGTCAGCGTGTACGTCAACCCGGCGTTCCGAACCTCGGGCCCGGGCGGTGTCGTGTCCTGGACCAGCATCAGCGGCTCTGCCGGAGTGACCGTCAGCGCCACCACCGCGCTGGTGACGGAGTTGCCGCCTTCCGTCGCGATCAGCCGCAGCCCGCGAGGAACGAAGTCGCCCAACCCCGTGGTGTCCACCGCCAGATTGGTCGTCGTAGCGCCCGGAATGTTGGTGAACGTACCCGGCATCGTGAAATCCTCCATCTGCCACTGCAGCACAGGGTTGCCCGCCGAGATCACACTCGCAATCACGGAAACGGGTTCCCCGGCACGCACCTGGTTGGTGCTGAATCCATAATGCGGAGTCGAGAACCGCGGGGTGGTCACAATCAAATCACCCAGGTGCGTGGCCACCATGCGGTCAACGGACAGAATGATGCCCGGCGCTTCGGTCTGGTTGAAAGCGGCGAAATGACTGAAACTCAAACCGTCGATCAACGCGTTGTTGATCCCGTAATCGGCATAGGCGCCGCTGAAGGTGATCGGAATCCCGCCCGGCTGGGTGTCACCGGTAATTTCCAATGTCCACCCGGTCGCCCCGAGCGTGAGCGCGATATCCAGCACCGGCCCAAAATTGTTTGGCGGCGTCCCGCTGTCGTCCCAGAACAACGTCTCAAACGTCCAGCTTGCCAACGGCACCCGAAACCCATCGGGCATCTTGTAAAACAGCGTGCTCACCCCGTTGAACGCGCCGTTGCCGGTCCCGGTCGCGATGCTGTCACTCATGATCTGAATCCAGAACCCCACCGGCATGTTGTTGGCGCCCGACTCGAAAAAGTCGTCGGCAATGGGACCCGTGTTGCCAACCCCGAGAAACAAACGGTCCGTATTCGGCGCGCCCGTGTTGGACGGCTGATTGGTAAAACTGACACCCCGAAACTCGAATCGCGTGCCCGCAGCACTGATCTCGACCGCGTCCCTGGACACAATGCTCTCCCGCTGCGCGGCATTGATGGAGCTCGAAAGCTGCGCGAGGCTGTTGGTTTCCCGCGCGTACGTGTTCCCGTCCTGCCCGAATGGCGTGGCGATGAAACTCGAGAAACCCGTGCCGATGCCGTTGACGTTCGTCCCGAGCTGGTTGTCGTCGAAGTGATCGTCGAACACGACCAGATCCGCCCGGGCCGGCAGCGCGAGCGCCGCCACGGTGAGCGCCAGACCGAAAGCCAGTTTGCCCGCCAGAGACGGCAGATGCGGGCGCCGAAGAGAAGTCGATATTGGGGTTTTCATACGGGTCGATGGCATTGGTTTTGGGCACGGGTATGCACGAAACGGCTGAGCCTTGCCCGGTCTTGGGTTCATGATTCAGGGATGACTCGCCTATACCAAAACCCCCCGTCTGACGCCATGTGTCAAAAGACACATTCCGACCCGTCTCACTTCTCGCCGGGCGTCTCGTGCTTGATGCGAACGTACTTCGTCGCGGCCTCGGTCCGGCAGCGCACGTGCAGTTTGCGGAAAATGTTCCCCAGATGGTTGCGCACGGTGCCCGGCGAAATGTTGGTCTTTTGCGCAATCTCCTTGTTCGAAAGCCCTTCTATCACAAGATCCAGAATCTCCGCTTCCCGGGCAGACAACCCCACGTCAGGAGTAACCGACGGAGCGCGAAAGGATTGCACCACCATCCGCGCAATCTCCCTGTTCATCGGCACCCCGCCCGCCCGCACCTCGGCAATGGCCTGGATAATGTCCTCGGGCCGAAACCGCTTGAGGATATACCCCGAAGCCCCGGCTTTGAGCGCCTGAAAAATCAACTCCGTGTCCTTGTAAACCGTCACCATAATCACCTGCAAACCCGGCATCTTCTCCGTAAGCCGCGCGGTGCAGGCGATCCCGGACTCGTCCGGCAGATGGATATCCATCAACACCACGTCCGGCCGGTGCTTGAGCACCTGGGTCATCGCCTCCCTGGCTGTCGAACAGGCACAAACGCAACGATACCCCGGGGTGCTGTCGATCAACTCGATCAGCATGTTGCGCATGGTGTTGTTGTCTTCAACAATCGCAATCGTGGTCATGTGTCAAATTCCAATCCCGGACCGGCCACCTCGTCCGACGCGCGGTGGATCGGCACGACAAGCCTCACCGTCGTTCCCTTCCCCGGCTCCGATTCAACAAGCCGTTCGCCGTGCATGGCCTGCAGCCGTTCCTGAAGGTTCGCAAGGCCGTTCCCGCGCCGGATCGTCTTCCAGTCAAACCCGCGGCCATTGTCGGCAATAACCACCTCGAGCCGGTCGCCTGACTGCAGAATCCGCAGTTCGACTTCCGTCGCCGCCGCGTGCCGGATGACATTGTTCAACGCCTCCTTCACCGCAAGAAAGAGGCTGTGCCGCTTGGATTCACTGAGCTCCACGGCGCCGCACTCGATCCGAACCCGGATCCGGCAAACGATGCCCGAATTCGAAAACAGCTCGTCGGCATAGCTGGTCACATAATCCGCAAATGCCTGCAGTGAGTTGCGCTTGGGATCGATCGCCCAGATGATGGCGTCCAGTCCCGAAACCAGCGCGCGCGCCTTCTCGGCAATGGAATGAAAGCGATCGCGGACTTTCTGGCTGTCTTCAAACCGCCCCAGTCCCGCGCTGGCCAAAAGGCTGACTTCGGTCAGGCCGGTTCCCAGATCATCGTGCAAATCGCGCGCAATGCGGGAGCGCTCGGCCTCCGCCGCCCGCTGCAATTCCGCCCGCTGGCGATTTCGCACCTCCGCCTCCAGCAGCCGGCCACGTTCCTCCACCTTCGCCTGCAACTCCTTGTTCCACAGCAGCGCCCCGCACAGCAGCGCACCCAATATCCCCGCCAGAATCAGCACACGCTTCAATGTCCACCACGGAGGCGTCGTCAAGACTCGAATCCCCGCCGCCGACCCCAGCAACAGCTCGAACCCGTTCACCTTGCCGTCACCCGCTACCTTCCCCTGAGGCGCATACACGCCCGTCAGCTCCAACAGGCTTCCTCGGGCCGGCAGCGAAACCGGCATTCCCCGGTCGCTCACGCGCGCCTTGAAAGCCAGATACCCCGACTGAAGCTCCATCACCCGTTCGGGGCCCTCGCGCCAGTCATTGATCAACACCGCTTTCACCTGGACAAACGTTCCCGCGTGCCGCGCCAGCAACAACTCGTCAGGCCCCAGCTTCCTCGCCGCCGGCAAAGGCGCCTGCCCGGTCTTGCGCAGAAGCGCTTCCTTCAGCTCGGCCGTGTGGCCCCCAAGCTCCAGAAAACCAACCGCATCCACAACATCGCCCACCGCAAAGCATTCCGAGTCGCTCGTCGTCACGCGCATGCTGTTGGTGCCGTCGGTCAAATAACACTCCCCCTCACGGCTGAATATCACCTGCCCCCCCACCGTCAGCCGCCGGAACGGCACCGCTTCCGGGTCGTAATACAGCAACTCTCCAATGCTCTTCCGCGGCGCGTCAAAAGGATGGCTCGGAGGCGACTGCAACACTTCCACCGCAGCGCCGCTGACCGCCATCGCCCCGGTCTCCAGCTTGCGAGTCGCCATGTCGAAATTCGGCAGAAAACACCCGCGTATCCGGACCAAAGCACCCTCGTAGCCCTGCACCACCTCGGGACGAAAATCCCTCAACTCGACCGTGATCTTCCCCCCCTGCGTAAACAACACGACCTGGCGGCCCTGCACCTCCGTGACCAGCCCGTCGAGCTCCGCATACTCGGTATCCAGGCTCCCGTTCATCAACTGGCTCCAGGTCGCACGCACCGGCTTCGGCATCGAACCCGCACCAAGTCGCGTGATCCGATGCGCAATCACAGACGGAGCAAACCATCCAGGCCCCGTGATCCCCTCCACCTCGCAGAAGTCGCCCCGGTTTATCGATACGCCTCCCTCCAATTGCCCCAGATCCACAAACACTCCACGGGTCGCATCCTGAATCACAGCCCCAGTGTGCTTGCTCGAGAACGCCGTCACTACCCCGCGAATCGACACCGGAAGCCCCTGCTGCGCCAACTGCGGAGACAACGCCTTCACCTCCGCCGCCGTGGTGAGCGCCACATAGTTGCTCGTCCCCGCAACCGCCTTGTCCGGCAAAAAGCCCGGCAACTCATCGCCGCCGACAGCGGAATCCGCCGGCTCCGCCGGTCGTATCGCCCGCCAGCTCAGCGCCATCAGTCTCCCGGGAACCCTTGAACCGCCCTGACTCACCAACTCCTCATACAGGCCCGTAACGAGCACCGTGTCATGATGCGAAATACTCGGCGCTGCCTCGCCCGCATCAAAGATCTCCACCCGAATGTCATCCTCCCCAACCCGCAACCGCAGTTCCCCACCCGAACTCCAAATACCCATCGAATCCACCGTCCCCTGAATCGTCACCCACGAACGCCCGTCGCCCTTGAACCCGCGCGGCGATATCAGCTCGGCCATCGGCGCCGGCCCCCGCCGGATCACACGGATGTCGAGCGAAGCCGCGCCAACAAACAAACGGCTTCCATCGTCCGAAGTGACATGAAACGTATACACGCCGTCTTCCGGCAGGCGGATGAATCCGCTGAACTCAATCCCCACCGTCTCGTCCTGGACGCGCACTCCGGAATCAAAATTGGAAACCACCCCCGTCCTTATCGGCCGGTACTGGTCAAAATCCGGCAGGAACTCCCAGTCGCCCTGGAAAACCCGGTAGCGAAGGCCGGGCAGGAAACGGACACGACCGTGCGCTGAATCCACCTCCGCATGGCTCAACGCCGAGTCCGGTATGGGTTGACGCGGCACACCAGGCCCCTCGTATTCCACGTGCAAGGCCAAGACTCCATAGCGGTTGAACCACGTGAGCCGGATCGCGTTCGCACCGGCCGGCAGAAAGGTTTTGCCGGATTGAACCACACTCGGATGAACCCCGTCGTTATCCACCACCAGCCCCGGAATCAATGCCAGCCCAAACCCGTCTCGCACGACCGCGCATCCCCTGCCCTCCAGCCGCACCGTCGCTCCCGGCACGATGTCCTGGTTCGTGAAACCCACGCGAACAAAGGCTTCGCCGGAACCGTCCCGCAGCAACATCACGCCCCTTGCGGCATCGACATCCATCACCTTCGCAATCACCTGAAACAGGTGAACCACCGACGGCTCCCTCTCAGCAAGCTGCAGCTCAAGAAGGTTCGTCAACACTCTCGGAGGCGAATCGGCCGACACCTCCACCGCCGCGCCCGCCGAACGGCACCAAACGCAGATCAGCAGAACGGCCGGCCAACAGAACCGCCGTTGGACCGCTGAAGCGACGACGCAACGCATTGACTTGCGATAGCCCCACTTAAACAGGCAAGTCAAGCATTGAGTGCCCCGCCGGAGCCTCTCGGGCGCATCTCAATTTGGTCCACCGCTGCCGTTTTCTCCGAAGTGTCGGGATTTTCACAGCGAAAACACCTGAGCCAGGCACCTGTTTCCTGCGAAAGCTTGTGGGGATGCACAAAAATTGAGATGCGCCCAAGGGGGCGCTCTCTGCGTCATGGGTTACGGCAGGCCCCCCTCCCGTGCGCCAATTTCCGTCCTCTTCGATGGCCAGCCCGGCAATGCCAGGATCGTTGGCGCCTTGCCAGTCGGGGTTGTTGAGTGTCCCGGTCGAGTCATGCACGAATTCAAAATACCAGGTGACCGAATCGCCTTGCCCCAGCACAGATTGACCATGAAGTGACACTGCCGCGGCACCGACAAGCATTCCGATGATCGCGTGTTTCATAAGCCGGGAATTGCATCCAGATGTTCATCCCTGGTTTGCGTGTTTCTTTTTTCAACCGCTTCCGAAGCATGACCCCTCAGTCCTTATGAACACGCACCGCAGTCTCGGCGTTCGCGCACTTGATCCATTGCTTCAGTGTGTGTTTCAGCACTCCTGATTGCCGGTGACGTTGCTTCAACAGCGGTCGCTCCAAAAGCCTATTCCTGTTCCACCTGCAGGCGGAAGAACAGTCGCGGAACGGTTGCCGGGAACAGGACAGTCTCCCGGAAACGCCCGTCGGACAGCGGCTCCGCCGATTGCAGTTGCCCGAGCGTGAGCGGGTGCCATGACGGAAAGTTCGTTCCCTCCGTCAGCAACCACGTCACATCGGCGCGGTTCCAATGCGAAAACCTCAATACGCCATTGGTGCCCTCCCGCGTAATCTGGAACGGCGAGCCTTCATCATTCCGCGGGTGTGTCCCGAGAAAATACTCCATCAGGTTGCTCAGGCGATCGCCGTCCGCGTCAACGCCCGCCGCGCCAATTCCGTCCAACTCGGCCTGCGAGAAGTACAACCCGGCCCAACTGATGTAATCCGCCGGCTGACCCGCGCCAATCGTGGCGCGATCCGACAGGATCGGGAACGTTCCCACGACTGTCACCGGTGTGGGACCAAGAACCACTCCCGCCGTAACCGCCGCCGCATTCGCCAGCGCAAATTCCACCTCCGCTCCGGCAACGGCGTTCGAAGCAAACTGCGCGTGCAACAACAGTTGCCCGGGAACGTCCGGCTCCACCACGATCAAGGATCCGGTGAACTCAGCGCCGCTCGAGAAGTTCGTGATCGCCGGACCCACGGCCGGTTCACCAGGATCCAGCATCGAATTCGTGTTCGCGTCCAGGTACAACACCGCCGAACTCAACGCGCCCGGCGCCGTTCCAGTGAAATCAAAGTCCAGGCGCGTAACGCGCACCTTCTCGGCCCCGGTCACGGTAAACCGGATCGGAACCAACGTCGCTCCTGTTCCGGGTGCACCGGTGGTCGGCACCGGAGTTCCAACTCGCTCCACGGTCACCTGCACCGGAGTCGGCGGCACAATCGTGACCGGCGAGGCGAATGGCGACGTGTCGCCCGTCGCCGAATCCGTCACCGTCGCGGTCAGCACCGTTCCCGGCAGCAGCGCCGGAATGCGGAACTGAAACGCGCCGCCCACGACTTCCGTTTCGCCCAGCAACATTCTGCCTTCGCCTCCCGTGTCGTAGAACACCTGGACAATGGATCCATTCGGCGCGCCGGATGTGCCGTTCAACATTCCGGCCGCCGTCGTGAGCTGAGGCGAAGGCAGGTTCCGATTTCCGCCGCCCAGAAAGATTCCCAGGCCGCTGTTCGCAGTGATGCTGTTGTTGAGAATCGTGTTCGAGACCGTCGCCGCTCCCGACACCCGAACGCCATCGCCCTCATTGTTGTGAATGCGATTGCCCGTCGGAAGCAACGCCACAGCACCGCCGACATTGACGGGTAGCGAACCGCCAACGATGTTCACGCTCGCGCCGTTCTCGAATACAATTCCACCTCCGAGATTGGGCTGGGATGAAATGCCCGGGCCGGGGTTCACACCGATCCAGTTTCCGGCGATCTGATTCTGCGTCGAGGCCGCGCCGGTGACCCGGATCCCGCAGCCGGTGGCGTTCACAAAGATGTTGCCTTCGTCGTCAAACCCGCCGATCCGGTTGCCGGCCGTGTCTCTCAGCACGAGCCCGTCCGGCGTGACGGTGCTGGTGGATCCGTCGCGCCACGATCCGATGCGATTGCGGATCATCGTGTGACCGCCGCCGCCGGCAATCACCGCGGCGCCTATCGGCGCGTTCGTCGCCAGCCCCGCGAGCGCGATGTTGTTTTCCGGTCCCAGTTGATCGCCGTGCGCATCGCGCAGAATGACAGCGCTCTTCCGAAGCGTGTCGAAGTTGTTCCACGCAATGAAATTGTTGGATCCGCCTATGTCCACAATGCCGACCCAACTGTTGGCCACGCGATTGCCTTCGGCCGAGCGATCGCCCCCGATCCGCTGGCCGCTCGAATTCAACAACAGAATTCCGACCCCTTCCGGATCGCCGGTCAGCGGATCCGGCACGTCCGAAAGATTCTGGCCATTTCCAAAAATAGTGTTGCCGATGATCCGGTTCCCGAGTTCGGGCCGGCTTGCCGAGGCGTTCTCGATACGAATGCCGACCTTTCCGTTCAACGAGATCAGGTTGAGTTCAGACGTCGTGCCGCCGATCTGCGTCGCCTTCGCGCCCGACTTCAACAGCACACCGGTCTCGTACTGTAGCTGAATCGAATTGTTGACCACGACATTGCCGCCCACCGGAACAAAGGGTTCGTCGCCATCGGGAACCGACTGCGAAGGATCGAGCCCTGAGTCGATAATGACGCCCGCCGTGCGATTGAAATGCACGTAGTTCATCGGCGACGCGCCGGTTCCGTTGCGACCGCGTCCGCGCATGCCGATGCGATTCCCCCATGCGCCGTTCACGAGTTCGATCCCCACCAGGTTCCCGAGGTCGGTGTTTCCGACGATGGTGTTGAACCCGGGGAAATACTCGCAGCCGATGAACGTGCCGATGACAGTGTTGTCGTGGCTGCCGGTTCCCGAAATGTGAATGCCTGTTCCATTCAGATGCCCGGTCACCTGCACGCGCGCGTGCCACCAGCTGCTGCCGATCACGCAGTCACTGCTGTTCTGAAGCACAATGCCGGATTGCGCGTTCGGCAGATCCACCGCGGGCGGCTGAAACGTGTTCAAGTGCACGCGACCGATTTCCGTCGATCGAATCGTCACGTCCCGGCAGCTCTCGAGGAAGATCCCATGGCCGAGGTTGGTTCCGATGAAGTTGAAGGGCAGATCGACGAATGTGTCCACAAAGTCTTCGCCGATCTGGATGGTGCGCGTCGCGGCCAGGTGAATGCCATGACCATCGTTCGGCTGCGGCGCGCCCGTGACGGAATCAAATCCGATATAACAGGCGCTGATTCGCGTGCCGGCGGCGTTGGTGCCGGCGACTTCAATTCCCGAGCCGTCGTTGTTTCCGATCAGGCAATAGCTGACCGTGGTGGATGGACTTTCGATGCGGATGCCGGGGCCGCCGTTGCCGAGAATGGGCAACCCGGGACCGAACATCGGATGAATGCGGTTGCCGGTGGACTCCGGGCCGCTGATCAGAATGCCGCCCAACGCGTTGGACTGAATCGCTCCGGGCGGCGGCTGTCCAAAAAGCAACTGCCTCGGCGCCATCACCCGATTGAACCGAGCCGAGTCCATGATGCGAATCCCCCAGCCGCCGCAGTGCTCGATGAATCCAGGTTGCTCCGCGGTTTTCTCTCCAATCTCAACGTCGTTCATCATCACGTTCGCGCCGGCAAGCCGGTAGCCGTCGCCGCCCACGCCGCTGACGGAAACCCGGATCGTGTTCTGCCACGCGTTGCCTTCGATGAACACGCCATGGCCGGCGCCGCCAATCACCGAAGACAGATCGATCAGATTGTCATGGCTGCCGCCTGTGACATGAATGGCTGCCTGTGAAAAGCCAGTGAGATTGACACCGCGAATCTGGACGTTGCTGCTGTTGTTCAACAGCAATCCCGTCGTCACGCCGGCACCGTCGAGGGTGACGTTCCCGAGGTTGATGATGGACCAGCTCGGCACTTCAGGCAGCGGCGATGTGAGCGTGATCGTATTGACCGAGGAGTCCCGGATAATCTGATTGCGCAGGCCGTTTCCGACATGATGGCTGCTGACCCAGTCGGTTTCATAAGTCACCCCCGGCGGACGCGGTGACGGCGGTGTCGTCAGCGCCGAGTACGGCAGCGTTCCGGCCGCAAGCATCAAGGCCTCGCGCAACGTCAGCTCCCCGTCGCGCACATTGCCGTCCGCGCCGGTGCTGACGCGGATCTCGGCGCCCAGATCCGGCAGAGGCGGTTGCAGGACCGTAATCTGGATGGGATTGCTCTCGCGATTGCCCCAGCGCAAACGGACGGTTCCCGTTCCAGTGTTGAATGGCGCCAGCGCAACGAGCTCATTGGAATTGCCTGCCGACGGCGTTCGCCAGTCCTCGAACTCAATGTCAAACACCGCATACAATTGCGGCGTGTCCACCGGCGGCAGGTTCTCTCCGATCAATCGCACCGGTTGCCCGGGGAACACCGTTCCCGGCGCCACGGCAGTCAGAACAGGATCGGGAATGACTTCAAACTCGCGATACGGCGGCTCCAGTGCCTCCGTGCTGGCTGTGCCCCGCCCCGCAACGTGCACCCGAATCACTCCCGTGTTCGCATCGTCAGGAATCCGGATCACCAGGCTGTTGAGATACGCTGCCACAACTTCCGCGCGCGCCTGGGCGGGTGGATCCTCAGGCGATGTGCCGAGGTATCCGATCGTGACGATGTTGCTCGCAGCAATGGTGAAGAATCGATCGCCGGTGATCGTCACCAGACTGCCCCGCTGGCCGCGTTGCGGATGAAAACCCGAGATGTGCGGCGCCCACGGATTGCCAACCACGATGATTGTGTCCTCAATCGCCTGAACGGAGAAGGCGTTGTCATTGAACACCTGAACGGCGTTCGAAAGCGCGGTAACGCGTTCCACCAGCCTGAACACACTCGCCACCTTGCCGCTGGCGTCGAACACGCTCTTCAGCACTCCGCCGAGTCGTGCCGGCAGCGCCGAAACACCGGCGCTGCGGAGCTTGTCCCAGGCCCACTCAAACGCCGTCTTCACGCTGGCCAGAAAAACCGCCTCCACCACCGCCGCATCGAGCGTCCCCTGCGCCGCCTGCACCTCCAGCGCGCTCCCGATGGTCATTTCAAGACGGGCAAGAAAGCCCGCCCACTCGTTGTCGGCAAAAATCTCCCGCGCAGAAATGAAGAACGCGACCGCTTCATTGACCGCCAGAACCATGTTCAGCGTCAGCATCACGCGATCTTCGCGGTGCGCTCCGGGGAGTTGATCGAGCAGTCCGGCCTGCGGCGGGAAGCGGGCGCCGTTGAACGCGCGCACCATGTAAAGCCCCGCCGCGTCATCAGGAATCGTCAGCTCACTCTTGACCACCGCTCCCGCCGCGTCACCCACCGCCCCTACCACCTTCTTGCTGACCCACTGTTTGGCCACACTGACCAGATCGACGTATCGCGTCGCCGGTTCCGAAGCGATAACGTACCGATCGAGCGCCTCCGGGCTCACGCGCCCATACACCGCCGAGTAACTCCCCTGCAACGCCTCCACCTCGGGACGCGTGTCAAGGCGCGGATCGGAAATGTTCAACGCATACAGATTCGCCGCCCATTCCAGCGGATTCGCCGTAATGAACCTGCCAAGCGTCTCGTCCGGCAGCGGCGCCGCGCCAAATTTCTGTCGCAGCACGGGCAGCCCGGTGGCCTTGCTTCGCGCGGTCGTCAGTTCTTTCGGCTGGATGCGATTCAGTTTTTCATAGCCCGGCGTTTTCAGGTCAAAGGTGTCGTAGCCGGCAGCAGAGGCCGGGCTCGCCCCGGCCTTGCGAACCTTCGTGGGCTGAGGCGGGTTCGAGACATATGCCGAAAGCGCAGCCTCGATTCGCTGTTGAAACGTCGACTCTTCCGAATAATCGCGGCCGGCCAGGAGTTCCCCCGCGAGATAGGATGCCAGCGCTGCCGTTTCTGAAAGGCTCGCCAGCTCCTGCAGCCGCACGTCGGCATCATCGCTGTCCGCCGTGTAAACCAGCGAGCTCAGAAACAGGACCGCGAGAGCGGTGCTGTTCGCGTTCAACTCGAGGTTCGAGATCGCATCGGTCACAATCCCCAGCAGCGGCGGACCACTCCCGTCATTTGAAGCGAACACCAGATTCGCGCGCCCGACCGAAACCGCCACCTGCCCGCCTGCGGCATTCCCAAAAAACGATCCCACCGTGGTGACGCCGGGATTGCCGGAACCGACCGACACGTTCACCAGCCGCGTGATCTCGAAAGCAAGCGGCGTCGCCCGTGCGTCAGAATCCGAGATCAGCGTGATCGGACCGGACTTCGCGCCCGGCGGAACCTCGATCGTCACCGTCTCCCCGCTTCGCGCGACGATAGGCGCGGACACATTGCCAAATGCCGCGGCCGAGACGGCTGACGCGTCGAGCCCCGGCAACGTAACCTGCACCTGGGTGCCGACAGGACCGGACCCTGGCACGAGCATGGGAGCAGCAGAAACCACGTGAACAACAAGCCAGAACAAAACCAATAGGCAACGCATAGGCCAGGCAGACATGGAAACACTCGTCTTGTAAGCCAAACAGTTAGGAAAAGTCAAACAGAACTGTCCCGTAAGGCCGAAGGCGAGCAAGCCGCCGAAGCTCACGACATGAGTGCGTGATTGTAGAACGTAGCGATGCGTCCCTCCCCCGTTTACAGAAACTCAGCGAGACTGCCTGAAGACGACGATTCGCCCGCGAACAGCCCGGCGCACCGATCTGGTGGCCGACCAAGCTGCAACAGCGCCAGGTCGTTTACCGAGCGTGTGCCGCATCGAAGACTAATTGGAGCTTCCGTTCAAAGCCTGCCTCCACGATCGCTTCCTCCCATCCGATCCCAAAGCCCTTCAATGGTTTGCAACCTTTTGTTGCATATGCAACAAAAGTTCGTCGTCCCTCAGTGCTCACGCAAACATCTGCCCATCAAGGAAATGCAACCTTTTGTTGCATATACAACAAAAGTTCGCACGCGGGAGAGCGTCCGGCTTCTCGCGAGTGCTTGAACTTCAGCATGATTGATGGTGGTGCGCCCGCGCGTTTGCTGAACCCGGAGTTGCTCGCTTCGTTAACGCGCTGCGACTGGTCCCGATGTGCGGGACACAGTCGCGCTCCGGGGCAGGCGGAATAGCAGAATGCCCGATGCTGCCTGGCGCCGCGCATGGGATCCCTGTGTGATCCTGCGTCTGCATGCTGACGTAGCCTGCTGCGGGTCGCAGACGTCGCAGACCCGCGGTCCGGAGCGCGACTCTGCGAGTCGCAGCAACGACCGAGGGCTCGGAGCAGTCAGGCACCGCCTTCGGGGTGCAAATCTCTCATGTCCGTTCGCCGGAGGTCTCCGCGTTGCTGCGACCTCCGGCTGCTGTCTAACCCTCCGGGTTGATTTGCGGGATGCACAAGAACCGAGATGCGCCCCGACGGCGTCTGGCCGTTTTTTCGGCTTGCGGCGCGACAGGAAAAAGGAGACTTTACGGCTCCGCAAAAAGGCGCGGAAAGGCCTGTGAACAGGCGCATTTACCGGCCTTTGAAGCAGATGCGCGGTTAGCTCAGTGGTAGAGCACTTCCTTGACACGGAAGGGGTCAGAGGTTCGAACCCTCTATCGCGCACCATCCCTCCGGCTGCGTTCTCTTCAACCCCGGCTCCCAAAAGCAGGGAAAGGCTCGGCGCCCGGACTGAAACACGATTTCAAATCCCGCGGCGAGTGCTCACATCCCCATGATCTGATAGCCGCTATCGACGTAGATCACCTGGCCGGTGATGGCCGCGGCGCCGTCGCTGGCAAGAAACACGCCCGTGGCGCCCAGTTCGTCCGGCAGCACGTTGCGCCGCAGGGGCGCATGCGCCTCGTAATGCTTCAACATGTCCGTGAACCCCGCGATGCCCCGCGCCGCCAGCGTGTTCACCGGCCCCGCGCTGATGCAGTTCACGCGGATCTTTTTCGGGCCCAGGTCGTAGGCCAGATACCGCGCGCTCGCCTCCAGGGCCGCCTTGGCCACGCCCATCACGTTGTAATGCGGCACCACCTTCTCCGAACCATAATAGGTCATCGCCAGAATGCTGCCGCCCTCCGTCATCAGCGGCGCCGCCGCCCGCGCCAGCGCCACCAGCGAATAGGCGCTCACGTCATGCGCAATGCGAAACGCGTCACGGCTCGTGTTGATGAATTCTCCCTCGAGCGCCTCCCTCGGAGCAAACGCCACTGAATGCAGCAACAGATGCAGCTTGCCGAACTTCTCGCCCACCGTCTTGAACACCGCCGCGATCTCCTCGTCCCGCGTCACGTCGCACGGAAGGATCAGCGTGTCACTGCCAAAGGTGGCCGCGAGTTCCTCAACGTTTTCCTTCAGGCGCTCGCCCTGATAGGTGAAGGCGAGGCGAGCACCCTCTTTGGCCCAGGCCTGCGCGATGGCCCACGCGATCGAGCGCTTGTTGGCGACGCCAAAAACAATTCCAAGTTTGCCTGTGAGCAGTGACATGTGTGCGACAGATACCGGTTATGGTTTCAAACTGCGCGTAGAATGAACGGATTGCGCCTGCCGATCAAGTTTTCTGGCGTTCAGGCTCCCGGCCGCTGCCGCGCGGTCACTCGCAGCGCCACCAGACCCGCCAGTCCGCACATCAACAGCGCGCTCACGCCGTACACGCCCGCGTTCGGCACGTGCGGGAGAAACTGCAGAGAAACCGCGCCCACGGCCGGCCCGGCAAAAATCCCCAGCCCGATTGCCGCCTCGTGCAATCCTCCGTGCTCCGCCTGCGTTTCGCCAACATCCATCGAGTAAAACAGCGAGGCGTAGTAGAGCATGCCTGTCGCCAGACCGAAGAACACCTGCGCGACCACCACCACCCAGAGCAGCTTCGCCAGCAGAATGGCCAGAAAACTGCCTATCAACAGAACAAACGCCCCCAGCAGCCACCGAAACCGGTAATGCCACCCGTTCCACTTCCAGAGAATGGCAAAGGACGCCAGCCGGCCAAACAACCAGACCGAGCAGAACAATCCCACCTGCGCCGGCGACAATCCCAGCTTCACCGCCAGCCCGGGCATGACCGCCCACAGCGTGTTGATGGCAACGAATGCAAACGGGTTCGACAGCCATGCCATCCTGAGAAAACCCGCCGGACTGACCGGCTGCTGCAGCGCGACCGGTTCCGGGTGCGGCGCCGTCGCCATCGCAGACCGCTGCGGCTTCGCCACGGTCCGCGCCCGTTTCTCGAGCCAGAACACCGCTCCGAGCTGCAACAGGCACAGCAGCGCCGGAATCCAGAAAACGGCGATCCGCGCCGAATACTCATGCGCGCAGTATTCGTAAAGCATGCCGCCGGTGAAATAGGCGAACGCAGCCGCCGCCGCCCAGGTGCAGTTGTAGATGCCCACCATGTGTTGCACGCCGTCCCTCGATTCGCCCTCGCTGACCAGCGCCTCGAGAGCCGGCCACGTGAACAACAGCACCACGCTGTAACCCGCCACCACCAGCAGCAATCCCGGCACGGAATCCAGCAGGGCGCCCGCTCCGATCCACAACGCCAGCCCCGCGAACCCCGCCTTCAGGCTCGTGTGAAATCCCCGCTTCTGCGCGAACCGCCCGCATTGCCACGCCGAAAAAATGTAGATGAACCCGTGCAACGCCGAGACCCAGAGATTCTCCCGGTTGCCGAAGCCGAACCGGTCGCGCAGGTAGAAAAACAGGTAGTTGAGGAAATACGAGGTCGCGAGCGTGTTCAACGCGGTGAGCCCGAAGTATCCGATCTTGAGCTGTCGATGGCTCATGACGCGCCCGAGAGGAAAGTGCCCGGTTGCCGTGGCGCCGCGACACCGGCCGGTTCGCAAATGTGGACCATGGATTGGCGCGCGTGCCGCTAGTAGTCGTAGAGGCCCGAGTCGCGCGAATACGCCCCTTCCCCGCCTCCCCCTTCCGCACCGTCCATCAGATCTCCCAACAGATCGCCCATGTCCTCCTCGATCTTCTCCGGATCCTCACCCGCTTCGAGACGTTTGATCGCCACGTCCAATTCCTTCGGCATCGAGCCCGGCGGCATCAGCTCCTTCATCCGCCGCATCAGGTGCGCCATGTGTCGCGGGTTGTTCTCGTCCATGTGCTCCATGTCCCGCTCGATCTCCGCCATCGCGCGCGCCACCCGCGGATCGTCCAGGTCCGGCATCGCATCGGGCCCTTCCCCGGATTCAGACGGCTCCGCCGCCCTGCGGGTCATGGCGAAACGGCTGAGCTGCTTCTCCATCTGCGTGTTGCCGCACTTCGGGCAGACCGGCAAACGATCCGGATTCACCCGCTTCGAGAGGAAGCTGAAAATCTTTCGGCACTTCGGACAGGCGAACTCGTAGATCGGCATGTCAGTGCAAACCGCTCATTTCAATCGATCGAACGTCTTCTGCAGGATCTCCCAGTCTTTCAACCCCTGAACCTGCTCCCGCGATTTCCGGATGATTTCCGCCTCGCGCGCATTCTTCGTCGGCTTCGGGTTCCGGTAGAAAATTCCGAAATATCCGGGGAACGGATCGCTTGCCAGCCTGTAGGCCGCCAGTTCATCCGTCACATCGTGGTCCTTCGGCACTTCCTTGAACACGCCGCCCTTGCGCGGATTCGACGCGTCAAACGCGCCTTCGTAAAACTCAACGCATTCGCTCAGGCACTCGATGAAGCTGAACCCGTCGTGGTCCATCGCCGCTTCCATCATCTGCAGCACATGGTTCGGATTCGAATGCGTCGTCCGCGCCACAAACGTCGCGCCCGCCGCAATCGCCTGCTTCATCGGGTTGATCGGGTAATCCACCGCGCCCCACATGTCAGTCTTGCTCCTGAAACCCAGCGGCGACGTCGGCGACGTCTGCTTCTTGGTCAGGCCGTACACCCAGTTGTCCATCACCACGTACGTCATCTTGATGTTCTTGCGCGCGGTGTGGTTGAAATGATTGCCCCCGATCGAAAACGCGTCGCCGTCCCCGCCGAACACGAACACGTGCAGATCCGGGCGCGACAGGGAAATGCCGGTCGCAAAGGGCAGCGCCCGTCCGTGGATGAAATGCGCGCCGTGCGCCTGCACGAAGTACGGGAACCGGCTCGAGCAGCCGATGCCCGCGATGGTCGTGATCTTCTCGTGCCACAGCTTGCGCTTCTCAATGAGCTTGAAATACAGCGCCAGCACCGAGAAATCGCCGCATCCCGGGCACCACGTCGGATGATCGGCGGCAATTTCCTTCTTGGTCAGCGGCTTGCGCTCCACGTCCGCCGGGGCGGGATTGCTGTTGCGTGCCGGAATGTCAGTGATCGAACTCATTGTGCAGGAAAAAGCGTTGTTGTTGAAATTAGACCATCAGGCCGGCGAACCGTTTGATTCCAGTTTCGCTTTCACAGCCGCCAGGATCTCCTTCACCTTCCACGTCAGGCCGTCCGTCTTGTTGATCCCGCGAATCGCCGGGTTGCAGAAACGCGCCCGAAGAATCGACGCCAACTGGCCGCCATACCCGTAAATGCCGGAGTCATTCAGCTCCACAACGAAGATGTGATTGAACCCTGAGAAAACCTCCTCCAGCCCCGGAGGCAGCGGGCTGAGAGTGCGGATGTGAATCGAAGAAATGCTGTCGCCCGCCGCGCGCGCCCGGTCCACCGCCTCCCGGATCGGACCTTGCGTGGAACCCCACCCGACCAGCAGCACGCGGCCCTCGCTCGGCCCGTAGATCTTCGGCGTCGGCAGCGTCCGCGCCAGCGCCTGCAGCTTCCTGCGCCGCTTCGCCGTCATCTCCATGTGCAACTTCGGCGAACCGGTCGGATGTCCCATCTCATCGTGCTCGAGCCCGGTCGCGATCGGATACTTGCCGTTCAGAATGCGCGTGCCCGGAACCACCCGGCGCACCACCCCGTCCTCGGCGGAAAGATCATACGGCTTGTACTCCGCCACCGGCGACAGGTCCGGCGTGATGTCCTGGCACACCTTCTCGAGATCAGGCTCGGGAAACGCCTCGATGCGCGTGGCAATGGACTGGTCGCTGAGAATGTAAACCGGAACGTTGTACTTCCTCGCGATGTTGACGGCCTCGATCGCGATGTAAAAACAATCCTCCACATTGGCCGGCGCCAGCACGACGCGCGGCGAATCTCCGTGCGCGCCGAAACAGGCGATGTTCAGGTCCGACTGCTCCACGTTGGTCGGCATGCCGGTGGAAGGCCCCCCGCGCTGCACATCGACGATGACCACCGGTACTTCGGCCATGCCGGCCCAGCCGGAAGCCTCGGCCTTCAACGCGATGCCGGGACCGCTCGACCCGGTGACGGCAACGCGCCCGGCGTAACTGGCGCCAATCGCCATCGACACCGCCGCAATCTCGTCCTCACATTGCACGAATGTCCCCCCGTACTTCGGCAGCTCCCGCCGGAGCAGTTCCATCACGTCCGACCACGGCGTGATCGGATACCCCGCGCCGAACCGCACGCCGGCGGCAATCAACCCATACCCCAGCGCCTCGTTCCCGTTCATCACCACCTGTTGAGACCCCTTCTTGCGGCTGTCCATGAACCGGAACGTCTCGATGAGATCCCCGATGGCATAGCTGTAACCCGCATGGAACGCGGTCAGCGCGTTCTTCACAATGCTCTCGTCCTTGCCGCCAAACCGCTCCTGAATCAGCTTCTCCAGCTTCGGAACGTTCAGGTCAAACATCCGCGCAATCAGACCCAGCGCGAAGATGTTCTTCCCCTTGTCCCGGGCCGTGCCGCCAATCGCCTCGATCGTCAAATTCGAGATCGGAACGCCCACGTGATGATAGCTGTTCTGCCACTCCGGCCGCGGCTCCACATGATCCGAATCAAACAGCACAATCCCGTTCTTCCTCAGCGACGAGATGTGCCCCTCGTACGAGTGCTGGTAGAAGGCCAGCAACACATCGGCCTCGTCACCGGCGCTGAGCACCTCGCCCGACCCGATGCGCACCTGGAATATCGACGGACCGCCCGAGATCGTGGACGGAATCGTCATGAACGTCATGACTTCCTGCTCGCTCCGGCCCGCCAGTCGCGCGAGAAAACCGCCAATGGCCTGAATGCCATCCTGCGAATTGCCGGCGATTCGGATGACGGCTTCGGAAATTCTTGAAACTTTGGGCGCCCCACCCTCCGGCGAGGCCACAGTCGATTCACTCATGGGAGATTACGTGTTTCGACGCTCCACCTGCATCCAATCGGTGAGGAGTCCACTGCAGGCTTCGTCTTGTCGTCGCATTGCTGTGAAACACTAGCACCGGGGCCCCTTGTGTCAATTTCTAATCGTAGTCGTATTTGCCTGTACTTCAACACTTTATATCGACTCAAGCAATTGTCACCCCGACCGCAAGATCGGTGTATTAACGACACTGATATCCGTGGCCTCATCGATCACCTGGCGTTCTGCACACCGGCTGTTTTCAACGCGTGTTGCAGCGCATCCGCTGTCCCGGTCGCATGCACGTGCGCGCTGACGTAGCCGCCCACCCTGTTCAGCAGGTCTTTGACCGGCTCGATCGCGTTGGCCGGCGCTCCCACCCAATGCGCATGCGTCCCGCTCAGCATCGGCAGGTCATTCAAGTGATCGCCCGCGGCGAACACCTGTTCCGGGCCAAGGCCGAGAAGACGCGCCACCTCCGCGAGCGCCGTTCCCTTGTTGTACGCCACGTGGCTGAAGCGCGCATACACGTCGTTCCGCACCACGGCAAGGCCCGGAACCTCGCGGCAGTATTCCTCCAGATACGCGTGAATCGCGTTCGCCTCGGCCAGGTTCCCCGCAATCAGGCAGAACGGCGAATACGGATCCTCATACACCGTCGCGTGAAACCGCGCGTTCACCCAGTCGATCAATCGGGGCAGGTCGCGCCGCACCTGCACAAACAGCTCCCGGTGCGCCGCCGCGCAGGCATTGTTCCACGCATCCAATCCCCGGTACCGCACACCGTCGTGCAGGTGAATCTCCCGCTCCACCAGCACCAGGTAGTCGGGCTGAATCGAAATCTGCGCGCGTGCCAATGCCTCCATCAAACTCGACATGTCGCGCCCCGTGTTGATGACCCACTTCGCCCCGCGCGCCTGGAGATCGGCGATCAATCGTTCAAAGTCCGGCGCGATCGGCGGGTTCTCAAACTCCGCAAAAATCGTCCCGTCAAAATCCGTCGAAATCAGTTGAATCGGCAAGGCATCGTTGTCGCGCGTCACACCCGCATGCTAGTTCACGCCGTCGCAACCGCGCAATACAGCCATCACCGCCCCTTGCCCAACACGCCTTTCGCAGATAGCGTTTCCACGCGGCCATGTCTTTGCAGGATCAATACGACGACGCGATGTTCCGGTTCAGCACCGGTGATTACACCGGTGCGATCGAGATCCTTCAGACCGTGCTCGCGACCGATCCGCAGCACTTCGACGCGCAACTGGCCCTGGGCATGGCGTTCTATCGCCTGGGCGACTACCGGCGGGCGATCGAAGAAGGACACAAGGCGCGCAGACTCAGGCCCGGCGATCAGCTCGTCCACACCAACCTGTCGCTGTTCTACATGAAAGCCGGCGACAAGGCCCTGGCCGAGCATCACGGCGCCCAGGCCCGCATGGCGTCATGGAAAGCCGAACTCGGCAAACCGGCACCGGACCCGGCATCAAGCTCCGATCTCAAGATGGCGGAACCGGACCCGGACCCGGCAAAGCCCGCGCCGCCCGAGAACTTCCCGGACATGCCCTGGAAGAAGAAACCGTGAATCTCAAAACGCTTTAACCAACCGAAAGTACGTGTCCCGATGAAATCCGCTTACGAACTGGCAATGGAACGGTTGAACAGGATCTCTCCGACCGTCACCCCGACGCCGGAGCAGAAGAAACGCCTCGCCGAACTGGACTCGGAATACGCGGCGAAAATCGCCGAGCGCGAGATCTCCATCCAGGCCGAGATCCAGAAATGCGCGGGCGACGTCCTCCGCGTCGAGGAGCTGCAGCGCCAGCTCGTGAACGAGCGCAAGGCGCTTCAGGAAAAGCTCGAAGAGAAGAAGGAAGCGGTGCGCCAGGGAAAGGCCTGACGCCTCACAGCTTTTTCAACCCGCGTTTCCAGAGGTCAAAAAAGAACAGCGCTGCCACCACCAGCGGGTGCCGGATCTTGCCCGACGCAACGAGTGCCGACACCTCCGACACCGGCACGAGCCGCGTTGCCAGGTCTTCGCCATGGTCGAATTCCACCGGGTGAACGCACCGGCAGTTCTCGACCAGCACGGTGAAACAGGTGTTGCTCATGATTGCCGGGTTCGCAAAGACTTCACCCAGCACGCGCGCGTTCTCCCCCGCGTAACCGGTTTCCTCGCGCAATTCACGTTCCCCGGTCGCCTCCGGACGCGCGTCGCCGGCATCCATCATCCCGCCCGGGATCTCCAGCTCCACGGTGTTCGACCCGTGACGATACTGTTCCACCATTACCAGGTGTTCGTCCGGCGTCAGCGCGACGACGTTCACCCAGTTGACGGAATCAATGACGTAGAAGTCGTGGGTCTTCCCTGTGCGCGGTGAAACTTTCAGGTCCGAGCGGACGGTGAAGATGCGGAAATCACCGACAGATTTGGAGCCGACTTTCTGCCATGGCTTGACCATATACGGCCCGGAGGGTCGAAAGTCCGGAATCGAATGTCAAAAACGTTCCATTCCTCCTTCCGGTGCGTCCGGGTTTTTGCCCTGGGCGGCCCACCCCTGCCGCATCAGGTTCAGCAGATGCGCCAGCGCGTCTTCGTACGACCGGCCTTTCTGCCCGGCGAGCTGCCGCGCCCGCCGGTCCAGTTGCGCCGCCATCTCGCCGCACCGCTCGGGCGGGCACCCCAGCCTCTCCAGAATCACAGCCAGCTCCGGCGGCGTCACGGCGCCTTCCTCTCCGGCGCGCTACTGAATCGCATCCCGCGAAACGATCTTCACGCTTTCAATACCCATCCGCTTCACCGGCCGGTCCTGCGGCCGCGTCTGCGTGGTCGCAATCCTCTCCAGCACGTCGTCGCCTTCGATCAACCTCCCGAACGCCGTGTACTGCCGGTCCAGAAAACGCGCGTCGCCGTGGCAGATGAAGAACTGGCTCCCGGCCGAATCCGGGTCCTGCGCCCGCGCCATCGACAACACGCCGCGCGTGTGCGGACGGTCGTTGAATTCCGCCCGGATCGAGTAGCCCGGTCCGCCGGTGCCCCAGCGGCGTTCCTCGGCCGGATCCTTCGTCAGCGGATCACCCCCCTGGATCATGAAACCCTTGATGACCCGGTGAAAGCACGTGCCATCGTAAAATCCCTGGCGCGCCAGTTTCTTGAAGTTCTCGACGTGGTTCGGCGCGACATCCGGCCAGAATTCCAGAACCATCCGGCCTTCCGTCGTCTCCATCACCGCCACTTCGTCCGTAAGAGAATTCGTCATAAGCAAATCGTGTTGGTTGCTGCGGAGCCCGTTCACTCCACAAGAGTGGCGGATTGAATATAGTCCAGGTTCGGAAAACTCTTCTTCAGATAGGCATTGCCCTCATACTGAATTCGGCTCTGGTCAGGCCCTCTTCCCATCGGAGCGCCCTCACCATATTCGCCGTTGAATTTGTCCACGACGTCCATGCCCTCAACCACCTTGCCGAACGGCGCAAACCCCATGGAATCCAGCCGCGCGTTGTCCACGTAATTGATGAACAGTTGCGTCGTCCGGGTATTCGGACCCGCCGTCGCAAACGTGATGGTGCCTCGAGTGTTGCTGCCCTTGACCGGATCATCAGGAATTTGAGCACCCCTCCACACCTTCGATACTTCGGGGTCTCCGTGAATTCCAAACTGGCACACGAAACCCTTCACCACCCGAAACAGCGCGATATCTTCGAAGTATCCTCCGCGCACCAGATTGTAAAAACGGTCGGCGCCGTTCGGAGCCAGCGAACGCGTCACTTCAACAGTGAACGGTCCCTTGGTCGTCTCAAACCGGACCTTGAATGTCTCCGGCGCTTTCGCGTTCAGTTTGGAAGGATCCTTCAGGTCCGCCCCGCCAGCCGGCGCCTGCGCAGGAGCGTTGGTCTGCGTCCCGGAGGAAGCGGGCGCCGCCGCCTGCGGTTCGCCCGCCTGCGCCACGCTCAAAGCCACAATGAATCCACAAAGTGCAGTCAGTGCTTTCATAGTTGGGCGGAATCTTCCACGGCCTGTTCGCAAAGTCACGCCGGAAGTGCAGACCTCCCTTGTACCGCAGCCGTCCCCGGCTGCGGGTTATGGCGGCGTCCCCGCCGCCAGCCGCCTTCCCTGGCGCACGACGCAACGCGTACCTCCGAATCACTCCGTGGCTCGCCGATGTCGGAACCGGTCCACCGCCACCGCGAAGATAATAATCGCCCCGATCACCATTTCCTGAACCCACTTCGGCCAGCCCATCTGCTGGCCGCCCATGTACAAAATCGTGATCGTCAGCGCGCCAATGAGCGTTCCCAGCACCGACCCCTCGCCACCGCTGAAGCTCGCGCCTCCAATAATCACCGCCGCAATCACAAACAGCTCGTACATCACGGCCGTCGTCGGCTGGCCAATGCCGCCAATGTACGAGAACTGCATCAGCCCCGCCACGCCGCAGAAAAACCCGGACGCCGTGTAAACAAACAGCTTCGTTCGCCCCACCGGCACGCCGCACAACCGCGCCGTCTCCTCATTGGATCCCACCGCGAACACATGCCTCCCCATTCGCGTGTACCGCAGGATGAACCACGCCACCACCACGCCCGCCAGCAGAATCCACACCCCCGTCGGCAGAACCTGCCAGCTCCTTTCCGCGCTCGACAGCGTCGGGTCCATGATCGAGTTGATCCAGGTGTCCGCCGGCGGATAAATGTCGCGCTCGTCCGCTATCCCCTTCGCCAACCCCCGCACCATGCCCATCGTTCCCAGCGTCACGATAAAGGGCACCAGGCGCAGTCCCACAACCATGGCGCCGTTCGCCAGCCCCGCTAGAGTCGAGGCCAGCACGCCCACCCCCACGGCCAGCATCGGCGTCAGCACCGGATGCGCATCCACCAGCGACATCGCCCCGCCGTCGGGGCCTGTAATCTCCAGATTCAACACCCACGCCACCGACACCACCGACAGCGCAATCAGCGATCCCGCCGACAGGTCGATGCCCGCAGCCACGATCACCATCGTCATCCCGAGCCCCGCTGTCGCGTAAACGCAGCTCTGCCGCAGTATGTTCTCGAGGTTCCGCAGTGTGTAGAACCGCCCGTCCTCGACCATCACGGCGAAGAAGGCAAACACAATGATGAGGGCAAGAAAGCGGCCGGCAATGTTCGCCCAGCCGGAACCCGCCATCCGCTTGCGACCCCGCAATGTGACATTCGCGCTCTCGTCGTTCATGAGTTCTCCTGCCCGACCGCCGCGGCCAGCAACGCTTCCTCGTTCCACTGCTCCCGCGGGCGCGCCTCGCCGAGCCGCCCTCGGGACATCACCGCAATCCGATCGCAAACGCCCAGAAGCTCGGGGATGTAACTGCTGATCATCAGCACCGCCTTTCCGCGCGTCGCCAGCTCGTCGATCAACCGGTAAATCTGCGCCTTCGACCCCACGTCCACGCCGCGTGTGGGTTCGTCCAGCAACAACACATCCACGTCCGCATGCAGCAGGCGCGCAATCGCCACCTTCTGCTGATTGCCTCCCGACAACGCCCCCACGCTCTGCGCCGCGCTCTGGCACTTGAGGCTCATCCGCTCGATCCACCGCTCGCACGCCGCACGCTGCCGGGACGGCAGAACCAGCCCCAATGGCCCCAGCCCGCGCAGGCGCGGCAGGGTGATGTTGTCGGCGACGCTCAGGCGAAGCGCCAGCCCTTCGGTCTTTCTGTCCTCGCTCACCATGCCCACGCGCTGGGCCCAGCGTCGCGCCGGCGACGCCCTGCCAACGTGCGCCGCCACCCGGATCGCTCCGCTCTTCACACGATCCAGACCAAAGATGGCGCGGAGCAGTTCCGTCCGGCCCGCGCCGACCAGGCCGGAGATCCCCAACACCTCGCCTCTCCGCAACTCGAGCGAAGCAGCCTCGGGTTTGCGGTGCCCGCTCAGGCCCTTGACCTCGAGCACCGTCTCTCCCGGCTCCCGGGGCGAGCGCGGATACAGATCCGTGACCGAGCGGCCCACCATGAGCGCAATGATCCGGTCCGTCGAAGCTTCTGCCGTCGTTCCGGTGCCGACCGTTTCGCCGTCGCGCAACACCGTGAACCGGTCCGAGATCTCCTTCACCTCTTCGAGAAAATGCGAGATGTAGATCACCGAAATGCCCCTGGCCTTCAACCGGCGGATGAGGTCGAACAGCTTTTGCACATCCTGCGCCGTCAGCGAACTCGTCGGCTCATCAAGCACCAGCACCCGGCACTCAAGGGCCACCGCGCGCGCGATCTCCACCAGTTGCTGCCTCGCCAGCGACAGCTCGCGCACTGGCACATCCGGCGACAGCGATTCCAGCCCGACCTCCCGAAGCGCCGCCCTCGCCCGGGCCCGCGCTTCCTTCCACTTCACCAGCGGTCCCAGCACGGGCTCGACTCCTAACAGGATGTTCTCGGTCACAGAAAGGTGCGGCGCCAGCGCCAGTTCCTGGTAGATCATCGCCACCCCGCAACGCCGCGCGTGAAGCGGATTTCGCGGCTCGTACTCCGCGCCGTCCAACAGCAGACGGCCGGCGTCGGGCGCGATCGCCCCGGAAAGAACCTTCATCAGCGTGCTCTTGCCCGCGCCGTTCTCCCCCACCAGCGCCATCACCTCGCCCGGAGCCACGGACAGGTCCACGCCCCGCAGCGCCTGCGTCGCGCCGAAACTCCGGCGCACCCCGCGCATCTCGAGCCGGGCTGCCATCAGGGAAGGCCCACCAGCTTCCGGATCTCCGGATCGTTCTCCAGATTCTCCCGCGTCACCAGCACCGTGCCCGTGTCAATCACCGCCGGCACCTTCTCCTTCTTCACCACCTTGTAAAGCGTCTCCACCGCCAGGTAACCCATCCGCTCCGGGTTCTGCGCCACCAGCGCGTCAATGCGCCCGGCCTGCACGTCTTCGACCAGCTTTCGCGACGTGTCGAACCCGACAAACTTCACGTCCACTTTCACTCCGCCCTTCCGCAGGTCCTCCAGCGCCGAGGCGACTCCCAGTGTCGAGTACAGATTGCACGCGAAAATGCCATCCAGCTCCAGCACCCGGTTCCGCACAAACTTCTCCAGCGTATTCGCCGCCGCGGTCTTGCAGCCCTCGATGGTCCCGGTGTCGGGATAGGGATCCGCCGCCACCGTCAATCCGGCCTGTTTCGCCGCTTCAATGAACCCGGCCGCCCGCGCCTCCGTGCTGCCCGTTCCCTGAACGAACCGCATGCACATCACCCGCGCGCCCTGCTTCTTCCCGATCAACCGGGCAAGCTCCTTCCCGCCCAGAGCGCCGCCCGCCTTGTTGTCGGTGGCGACGTAACTCGAATGCGCCGTCCCGTCCACACCCGAATCGAAAATCACCACCGGCACCCCCGCCCGCACGGCGTTCTCCACCTGGCGGCGCATCGCCCGCTGGTTCAACGGCGCCAAAGCAATGCCGTCCACGCCCAGGTTCACCATGTTCTCGATGATCTTGTTCTGCTCGGCGATCTCCGTCTCGGTCACCGTGCCTTCCCACTTGAGCGTCACCCCCAGGTCCTGGGCCGCCCGGCGCGCTCCTCTCTCGACCGTCTCCCAGAACTCGCCGCCCGTGCTCTTCGGAATTGCCGCAAGCGTCAATCGCTCGGCGCCCAGGACCGGCGCCAGACTCGAAGCTGCAAGGATCAGACAAACCAACGCGCGTGCTTTCGTTCGCATAAAATCAACCACTGATCGGGTGCGATCGTCCTGTCTTGGACTCGAACGCGGAATTGCTGTTCAGGACGGTTGGAACAGCCCGCATCGTGCGTCGAATTTGCGGTTTGACATTCCAATTGGCAAATCCTTTCTGCCCGTCCCGTCTCCCGCTTGCAGCGCACAACGCCGGGACTCCTGTCGCGCACCTGGTCAGCAGTGCCCCTTTGTAGCGCACGACGTGAAGAGTGCCCCTTTGCCTTCCACAAAAACTCATCCGAACATCAATTGCACTTGTCATGTCCGCACACCGATTTTACAGTGCCGGCATCAAATCGCGCTTTGCCTGAAATGATTGAATTGGTTCAGTTCGCCTGGAGTCCATTCTGCATCGTCCAGCGGCGCATCCTCGAATTCTCGGGCGTTCCCTTCAAAATCACCAACATCCCGAGCACCGACCGTTCCCTCGTCTGGAAGCTCACGCGCCAGCGCTACTACGGCGTGCCGATCATCCGCGACGGCCGAAACGTCGTGTTCGAAACGGACCATGAATCGCAGGTCATCGCCAAATACCTGGATTCCAGACTCGGCCTCGGGCTGTTTCCCGCGGAAAGCGAGGGCGTTCAAAGCATTCTTTGGCGCTGGATCGAAAGCGAGATTGAAGGCGCCACCTTCCGCCTCAATGACATTTATTGGAAAGAGAACGTCCCCAGGAACGAGTGGCTCGACTTCCTGCGGTTCAAGGAACGCAAGTTCGGCCCGGGATGCATCGACCAGTGGCGCCGTCAACAGCAGGACTGGCTGAAGAAGCTCGAAGAACTCCTCGTCCCCTTCGAGACAATGCTCACGCACCACCGCTTCCTCCTCGGACCCGAGCCCCGCTTCGTCGATTTCGACCTCTACGGCATGCTCGGCAATTTCCTCTACAGCGGCCACTACCGCCTCCCCGCCGCGCACACTCACCTGCGGCGATGGTACCGGCGCATGTCCGGCCTGAGCCTCAAAACGTCTGCACGTGAAAAACTACATTCTTGATACCAATGTCCTCCTGCACGACCCCAACTCGTTGCTCAATTTCGACGACAACAACGTCGTGCTGCCCATCGAGGTCATCGAGGAGATCGACCGGTTCAAGCGCGAGCCCAGCGAACTGGGCCAGAACGCCCGCACCGTCTCCCGCATGCTCGACTCCTTCCGCAGCGAAGGCAGCCTGAGCGACGGCGTCCAGCTCCCCAACGGCGGACGGCTGAAAATCGCTTTCCGGAAAAACGGCCGCGCCCACGCGAAGAATGGCAACGGCCACTCGAACGGCAACAACGTCGACAACCGCATCCTCGAACTCGCCTCCGCCCTCCAGAAAGCGCAGCCCAAAAATCCCACCGTGCTCGTCAGCAAGGACATCAATCTGCGGATCAAGGCCGACGCGCTCGGACTGCAGGCCGAGGACTACGAAACGGACCGGGTGTTCATCAAGGACCTCTACACGGGCATGATCGAACTCATGCTTCCTCCGCGCGAGATCGCCGCCTTCCGCGCCAACGGCGAGCTCGGTCTCGACGGCAAACAGTATTTCCCGAACGAATACTGCACGCTCATCGACGAGACCAACCCCAAACGCACCGCCCTCGCCAGGGTGGACGCGAGCGGCAAACGGGTCGTGCCAATTATCGATTGCCGCGAAGGCGTCTGGGGCATCCGGCCGCGCAATCGCGAACAACACTTCGCTTTCGACGCGCTCCTCGACGACCGCATCAAGCTGGTCACCCTCATGGGCAAGGCCGGCACGGGCAAGACGCTCCTCGCCATGGCCGCCGGTTTGAAACGCACCGTCCAGGACCGCGAGTTCCGCCGCCTCGTCGTCGCCCGCCCCACCATCTCCATGGGCAAGGAGCTCGGCTTCCTCCCCGGCTCTCTCGATGAGAAACTCGCGCCATGGATGCAGCCCATCCACGACGCGCTCGAAATGCTCAGCGACCTGAACATGGGCCACGACCATCGCCGCAGCGCCGACCTCATGCGCTCCGGAAGCATCGTCGTCGAAGCGCTCAGTTACATTCGCGGCCGCAGCATCGCCAACCAGTTCATGATCGTGGACGAAGCCCAGAACCTCACGCCCCTCGAGGCGAAAACCATCATCACACGCGTCGGACACGGAACCAAAATCGTCTTCACCGGAGATCCCTACCAGATCGACAATCCCTACGTGGATTCGTCCTCAAATGGTTTCAATTACGTCGTGAGCCGCTTTCGAAGCGAAGCCATCGCGGCGCATATCGAACTGCAAAAGGGCGAACGCTCGGAACTGGCCGAGCTCGCAGCCAATATTCTTTAACAGACCGCGCCCAATCGGGGCTTGGCAGCATTTGCGCTTTTTCCTAAGGTCAGCCCGTGATCGGGTTTCTGCGTCTGATCGGAGCATTGAACGCCGCTGTGTGGCTCGGAGGCGCTGTGTTCTTCACCATACCGGCGCGGTCGGCTTTGTATTCGAACGAGATGAGCCGCCTGCTCCAGCCGAAATACTTCCCGTACTACTCCACCGCGATCGAGCACATCCAGGCCGCCGGCTATTATTCGTTCGTCATGACCTGCGCCGTCATCGCCTTCCTTCACGTGCTCGGCGAATGGCTCTACTTCGGGCGCCCCTCACGGAAAGTCTCGTTCACCGTTGTGAGCGGTCTCCTCTTTCTGGCTTTGATTGGCGGAAAGATCGTTCAACCGAATCTCTCGCGGCTGCACACCGAGCGCTACAGCGCCGCGCTTTCTCCGGCAGACCGCGCGGCGGCCGACGGTTCCTTCCGGCGCTGGCGAATGGCCTCGGAGATTCTCAACATTCTTATTATCGGAGGTGTTGCAGTGCATCTCTGGCGCGTTGCAAACCCTTCTGACAACACGCGGTTTATAAGTTCCGTAAAATTCCGGGGTTGACCAATTTAAGGTTATCGTCAAAGGTAAAGCCGTAAAACAACGGGCGCCTCGGGGCGTCTCACGGGACCTATATGATCTCAAACGACCGACCATCCCCATACGGCAATCGCCATTACGGATCACCCAAGCCTCCCGTCAACGAAGAGACTCTGAAAACCGATCGAGTTCAGATCGAGCGCAAGACATTCGTGTTCACGCTGAAAGAAAATCCACGCGGACGTTTCCTTCGCATCACCGAAGACGTCGGCGGGCGGCGCGACACCATCATCATCCCCGCGCCCGGTCTGGAGGAATTCAGAAAGCTCCTCGACGACATGGTTAAGGCGGCTGCGGAGATACCGCCCAAGGCACAGTAGGCTGAAGCCGCGCGCCCGTCGCGGTCGCGCTCTCACTTCACCGCCGCTCGCCTGCGGCTCTTGAGTCGCGGTGCATCACCCCACAGGGACTCAAGATCGTACTTCTCGCGTACATCCGGCCGCATGACGTGCACAATCACGTCAAAATAATCCAGGACAATCCACGCCGTCTGCACCGCCCCGTCCACCGCACGCGGACGCAAACGGTGCTCGTCCTTCAGCTTCTGGATGATCTCGTCCACGATGGCCCTCAGGTGCGGCTCGCTGCCCCCCGTCGCAATTACGAAGTAATCCGTCACGGACGACGATTCGCGAACGTCCAGCACTACGATGTTCTCCGCCTTCTTGTTCTCCGCGTACGCGCGGCAGAGCAATGCCAGTTTTCTTGAATCCATCTGCGGTTACAGTGCCTTAGGGCCTCTCAAAGATAAAGTTGATAGTTGCGTATCGCCTCCGCCACCGCCGGCGGCACCAGAAATTCGATCGGCCGCCCCGCTTTCACACGCGCCCGGATCTCCGACGACGAAACCCGCAGCGGAAAACCCGACAGCACCCGAGCGTGGAACAGCGGCGGCAACTCGGCTTCCGCCACGCCCGGCCTCGGGATCACAGCGAACCGAACCAGCTTCGCCAGTTCCTCCGCCTCCTTCCATTCCGGCAGCCGCGACACATGGTCCGTGCCGATCAGGTAATGAAGCTCCGCTCCCGGAAAACGCCGCGCGTAATCGCGAACGGTGTCAATCGTGTAGGAAACCCCCTCGCGCCGGAGCTCCTGCTCGTCAATCTCGCACCAGTCGCACCCCGCCAGCGCCAGCCGCAGCAGCCGCACCCGCTCGCGGCCCGCCGTCGGCGCGGCATCGGGCTTGAACGGCGACCGCGCCGCCGGCACAAAGAACAACCGGTCCAGCCCCAATTCCTCCCGCGCCGCCCAGGCCACCAGCAAGTGCCCGAGATGCACCGGATCGAACGACCCGCCGAAAAGTCCTATTCGCATAGAGAACCGGGGCACATGTTACCGGTCCAACCCCGGGCAGGCAAAATCAGAGCAGGAATTCACGTGGCCCGTTCCATCGTGCCGAGCGCCGGCCCTTCAGCTTGTCCTGGCAGCGATTCCTCCAGCATGCCCTTCACGCGCGGAAACAGGCACACCGCTTCAACGATCATCCAGATCTCCAACACAATCGTTCCCGCCGCGATGATCACCAGCATCCAGTTGCCGCTCCGAATCCACCCGACCGATCCTCCGCTCCCGATAAACAACTGAACCAGCATCGCCCAAAGCGGCATCACCAGCATGAACGCCATCGGCAGAATCAGAAACCACACCGGCCGGCCGCGGCGCCACAGGTAGAACAGGATCACCAGAAACGAAAGCCCACCTAACAACTGGTTGGTTGCCCCGAACAGCGGCCACAGAATCAGCCCGCCCTTGCCTGCCTGCGCAAGCGACCAGGACGCTCCGGGCGGCGGCGCCGCCGCCAGAGCCGCCGCCAGCGCCACCGCAACCAGCGTCGCCGGATGCTTGCCTCTCAGCCAATCCAACCCCCACCGCGCCCCGGTCTCACCGGGCAGCGAAGCACAGGCAGCCAGCTCCTGTATCACATACCGCTGCAGCCGACACGCCGTGTCCATCGTCGTCCCCGCAAACGACGCCACCAGAACCCCCATCAGGGCAACAGCGGCCGTCCCGGGCACTCCAATCGTCCGCAGCAGATTCGCCGCTCCGTCCACAAACGACGACACCATGGCTCCCAGCGCTCCGGCGGAGTCCCACGAAACATAACGGGACGACCACGCAGCCTCCCCAACCAGCGTCGTGCCGCCCGACTGCACCCCCAGACTGAGCCCGGCGGCGCACGCCAGAATCACCAGTGTCGCCAGGAACCCCTCGGTCAGCATCCCCCCATACCCGACAAAACGCGCATCGGTTTCGCTCCTCAACTGCTTGCTGCTCGTGCCGCTGCTCACCAGGCAATGGAAACCGCTGATCGCGCCGCACGCGATCGTGATGAACAGGAACGGAAACATCGCCGGCGCACCCGCAGGATTCCATTCCACCACGGGCGCGACGATCGACAACTCAGGCCGAACCCCGTCCGCAAGCGGCGCGCCACCGAACAATGCCGCCGCGCACAAGCCCACCAGGATCAGGGCCAGCGCGGAAAGCAGCTGCAGCGAGTTGATGTAGTCCCGCGGTTGCAAAAGGATCCAGACCGGCAACACGGAAGCAATATAGGAGTACAGCAGAAGCAGGAGAACCCACACCCAGCTCGGCCAGCCTGCCATCGTTGTATTGACGGAATGCAACCAGCCCACGTCACCGTAAATCACGGACAGGTACATCGTGACCAGCGCAATCAGCGAAGGCAGGAACAGGCCGATGCCCTTTCGATGCAGCCAATACCCGATCGCAACGGCAATAGGTATCTGGATTGTGCACGGAAATACCGATGCCGGGTATTGCCGGAAAACCGCGGCGATCACCATCCCGAAGATGGCCAGCACCACCGTCAACGCCATCAGCAGCACGAGCAGAAACAACAATCGCACCCGACGGTTCAATACCCGCCCCGCAATGTCCCCCACCGTTTGCCCGTTGTTCCTCAGGCTCACCACCAGCGCGCCAAGGTCGTGCACCGCGCCAATGAAAATCGACCCCACCAGCACCCACAACAGCGCCGGCAACCAGCCCCACATAATCGCAATCGCCGGCCCCACGATCGGCCCCGTCCCCGCAATCGACGTAAAATGATGCCCGAATACGACCCCCTTCGGCGTGGGCACGTAGTCCACCCCGTCGTTCATCCGGACGGACGGACATACCGCTGCCGCCGAAAGCTCGAAAATCTTCCGTCCAAGCCACCGCCCGTAGGTGTGATACGCCACAATAAAGCCCAGGCCGGAAAGAATGGCGATAAGCAGAGTTGCCATGTTCAGTTGCGTTGCCGCAGGTTCATGTCTGTAGCCCTTAAACTAGAATACCTGTCACCGCAATCAATCTTTCCCTGTGTTGGAAGGTTGACCCGGCAGCACATCCTGCGCGCCTTTCGGTGGGGCGAGCGTCCTCGCGAGCCGTCGTCCGACCATCCGTTACGGCACCCCCGACCTTCGCGCAATCTCCGCGTCAGTCCACTGGATGTTGGATGTTGGATGTTTTCCTGCGATACATTCCCGCCGTATGACCGATCCCATCCAACTCCCCATCGACGGCGTGCTCGACCTCCATACCTTCAGGCCGAAAGAAGTGAAGGATCTCGTCACTGATTACCTCGAAGCCTGTCGCGAGAAGGGCATTCTCCAGGTGCGGATCATTCACGGAAAAGGCATCGGCAACCTGCGGCGCACAGTGCACGCCCTGCTCGCGCGTCATCCGCACGTGATCTCCTACCACCTCGCCCACGAACAACTCGGCGGCTGGGGCGCCACCATCGTTCACCTCAGGAAATAATCCCTACTCCGCCTTGGCAGGTTCCAGCGTGATCTTCCGGATCTCGAACTCGCTGCCCTCGCTCTGAATGACAATCTTTCCGGACGTCAGATTGCACTCCGTCGCCTGGTTCATCAGCTTGCCATTCACATAACACTTCACGGTATCGCCCGCGCACACGATCTCATACGTGTTCCATTCGCCCAGCGGCTTCTCTGCCGAAGGACCTTGTTTGGGCACGCGACGGTTGTTTCCACGTTCCTTGAACGTCACACCCTCGAACGCGATGAAGTCGCCCTGGTTCCCCGTCTGGCCCTGGCACTCGAGGCTCGTCGGCCACAACTTGTCCTCCCCGCGCATATGGATCAACACGCCCGAATTGCCCTGTTGCGGGAACCGCCATTCGACCGTGAGTTTGTAGTCCCGATAATCCTTCTCGGTCCGGATATACCCGAACGGCTGTCCGGTGCATTTGATCAAACCATCCTCGACCCGCCACGTCTTCGCCGGATCGGCATTGGTCCGCATGAAGAACGTCCAGCCGCTGAAATCCTTTCCGTTGAACAACTCCATCCGCGCCGTGGGCGCCACCGCCTCGGGACTCACGTCGTCGGCAAAGCAGTTCTCACTCAACACAAACGGCAGAACCGCAAACGCCGCCAACACACCGGCGCGCAACAGCTTCCATTCACCAGACCGGCCCGAAACAAGGGGACGCAACAGGGAATTCGATGAATTCATGCCTTCCCTAGACGCTGCCCCCGACTGAAAGTTTCATGGAATGAAGCGCGAACAGCAGGCCTGTTCACCCACTCCGCTGCCCCCTCAGCCTCCGTCGTCAAGCGAGATATCCGAGGACACTTCAATGGCGCCGTTATGGTACCGAAAACGAACCGACCTGCCGGGCTCGCTCAGTCCACCGAAACCAACAGAGCCCTTGTCCCTGTAAATCCTGAACTCGAAGATCCCGCCGCCGCCGGTCCTGATGAACTCACCCGCAACAACACTCGCCGTCAGGGGAAACTCGGCCGGGGACACCTCCGACACGTCGCGGCGTTCGCCATCCACCACCAACACACCCTCGAACGCCTGGCCGGCGTCTCCGAACGTCCGCAACGAGAGCTGTTCAGGCACGGTGCTCGTGCGTCGAAATCTTCTCGGGGCGTTCCCTGATCGCGAGACGACACAGCCGGCCATGACCAACATCACGCCGCCCAGCACACACAGCCGAAGAACAGGCGCGTTCATATGCGGATTTCAGTGCTGGTTCGCGAAGATGCGCGCTTCCTGCTCGCTGATGACGCCATCGCGGTTGGCGTCGCACACTTCCACCGCGCGATTGAACCGGGTGTTGGGCCCCGTCACCACCTTGCGCTCATGCGAAAACACAAACGGAATTCCCACATTCGTCGCGCTCTCGGCAGCGCCTTTGTCAAAGCCCCCGCTGCTCAGCGTCTCGTAAAACAGCCGCGCCGCGGCGTCGGATTCAAACTCGACCTTCCTTCGCTCCGAATCGCGGTAAACCGTCGATCGATGGGTAATGCAGCCGGAGGCCGTAAGCGCCAGTAGAACAAGCAATGTGTTGAGTTTCATCTTGAATTTGTTCGAGTGGATCTGCCTTCCGCAAGTTCCCGCAGCAGCGCGTCCCGCTTGTTGAATGCCGTAATGGTCTTCGCCAGCTCGATCGCTTCCGCTGTGTACCCCTTCTTCGCCAGCTCACGAGCCGTCTCTGCAGCCGCTTCATCGCGCGCCGAAAACGAAGTCATTCCTTTCACGGCTTTCGACGCGATCGCATGGTCGCACCCCGCCGCCGCGGCTTGCGCAACAATCCTCAACGCCTCGTCCTTGCGGCTGAATGCGGTGATTCCTTTGGCCGCCTCGAAGGCATCGGCATAGAGTTTCGCCTTCACCAGGTGCGTCGTCACTTCGACCGCCGCGCTGTCGCCAACCGAGAAGAAGGTGATCTTCTTCAGCGCCTTGATGGCCGTTGCCGGAATCCCTGCCTTCGCCGCATCCACCGCCACTGCCTTCAGCGCCGCGTCGGCCTGGGTGAAAAAAGTGATCTGAAGCGCCGCCTGATACCGCGCCTCGAGCTCGCGCTCCAGGCGCGCCCGGTCCGCCGGGATTGGCCTGCCCCGCGGCGGCCTGCGTCCCGTGATGCGTTCATACACGCGATGCGCCGCCTCGGCGTGCTCCGCGCGTTCGAGATACTCATCCAGGATCCGCGCCGCCTGCTCGCGCTGGTCTCGAACGCCCCACGCTATCCGCCCGAAACTCCCCTCGTCGTTCATTTCCTGGTCCGCCAACGCCAGTTCCAGCAACCGCCTCAACACCCGCTCGTCCTTCCTGGGAATCGTCGAAAGCCCGAAATACACCGCGCTGTGCCTGACTTCGCGATCCCGGTCGCGCGACAAACGCAACATCAATTCGATCGCTTCGGGATGTTGCCGTTCCGCCGACCAGATCCAGCGCTCGCCCACCTGCCGCGCCACTTCGCTGCGCACAGCCCGGTCCTCGTCCTCCGCGCAGCGCGCATACGCGCGGATGAATTCGTCGTCCATGATCAACGCGAGCCGCTCACGGGCGATCAGTCCCAACGCGTCCTTGCGCTCTTTCGACGAGCCGTTGGACAACACCTTCTGCAGCCCCGGCAATTCCCCGTGACGATTGATTTCCGCCGGTTGCCGCGCCACTTCCGTGGCCCCCGTGAACGCGTTGGTCTGCCACGGAACCATCGGCTGGACCAATAAGGCCTGTTCAGGCACATCGTTCGTCCGAATCCAATACTCGCCATCTGTCCCCGCCTGCAGAGCGGAAATATCATAGCTGAGCGTCTGCTCAATACCCTGGTTCAGGAGTCTCACCTTGTGCGTTTCAACGTCGATGCCAGGAACCTCAATTTCGCCACTGCTTTCGCCCGCGGCCAGCAGCAGCGTCCGCGCGGAGCCATTCGGCTCGGTCACCCGGACAATCGCGTAGTTGCTCCCGTGCATGCTCGTAATGCCCCGCAACAGCACTTCCGGTCGCGTGTCTTCAGCCGGCGGCACAACCGCAGAATCCCCCGTCAATGCGTTGGTGGTTTGCTGGTCCTGCCTTGCCGCTTCCAGCCGGGCTTGCTCCCGAGCGGATTCGAGCCGGGCCAGCTCCTGCTGCTGGCGTCCGCGAGATTCCCGCCGGTGCATCGGCGCAAGGATCAGAAAACGACACCGCCGCGATCGCACCTGCCAGACAGACGGCACCGCCTACCGTAAACAGTACGAAACGCCCCAGCCTCTCCCGGCGGCTCATCCAGGCGAACACAACGGCCAGGCACAACGCCAACGCCCCGAACACCAACGCCGGTTCCTCCCGCGGCGACAGCGACATCAGCGCCAGCGTTCCCAGTGTGCCGGCGAGAAACAACCCCAACGCCAGCGGCCCGTACCATGTTGTCCTGGCTTCCGACCGGTTTGCGCGAGGCCGGGACGCATGCGCGGCGGCCGGCGAGCCTGAGCCCGCTGCTTGCGCCACCGTTTCCACCTCCGTCTTGAACACGCGCGCCTGTTGATAGCGCAACTCGGGTTCTTTCTCGAGCGCGCGCAGGACGATCTCACCCAGCCGCACGTCCACCTGCACCTTGCGCGACGGCACCGGAAAACGGCCCAGCGGCAGTTCGCCCGTCAGCATCTCGTAGAAAACCACCCCGAGCGAATAGATATCCGCCCGGTGGTCCACCTCCAATGGCCTTTCCAATTGTTCCGGTGCCATATACTGCGGCGTGCCCATCACCTCCGCCGACTGCGTCAGCGGCAACGATTGCCCTTCCCGCCCCAGCAGCTTGGCCAATCCGAAATCCGCAATCTTCACCCGGCCCTGCTTGTCCACCAGCACGTTCTCCGGCTTGATGTCGCGATGCACGATCCCGCGGTCGTGCGCATACTGCAGCGCTTCGCAAATCTGCGGCACGATCGCCATGGCTTCGCGTGGCGACAACCGCTGCGCTCGCAACAACTGCCGCAGGTTCACGCCGTCCACGAACTCCATCACAAAGTAGTAGAATCCGCCCGCGTGCCCGAACTCGTGAATGGTCAGGATCCCGGGATGACTCAATTGCGCCAGCGCCTGCGCCTCGCGAGTGAACCGCTCGGCAAACGCCGGGTCGCGACCCGCGTTCGGCGGCAACACTTTCAACGCCACCAGCCGGTTCAGGTTCTTCTGGCGCGCCTTGTAAACAGCCCCCATCCCTCCCTTGCCGTGGAACTCCAGATCCTCCAGCTGCGGGAAATGCGGCGCCAATTCCTCGGGAGTTGGCGGGACAAAACCTTTCGGCCCGCCCTCCACGCCCGGTTCGCTGCCCATGCCGACCTGCATAAGGCATTCGGGACAAAGCCCATGCACCGCCTTGGCTCCAAACGGCTTTCCGCAGTGCTGACAAAATCTCTCAGTGTCCATCTGTGCTCCAGCCTGTACCACGCAGAAACCCCGAAAAGGTTTCAAGCAATCGCGCCATCACGCCCCGCTCAACGCCCGGAACAGCCGATGCAACTCGTCTTCGACCTCCCCGGGTTCCGACACCGTGTGCGCCACTTCTTCACGGAGCAATTCGCGATATCGCTGCCGCATCCGGTGAACAGTGATCTTGACCGCGTTCTCCGACATGCCCAGGCGGTCCGCGAGTTCCGCGTAAGGCACCTTGCTGCGATCGCCCGTCAGGCAGAACTTCAATGCCTCGAACTGAACTCCCTTTCCCCCTTTCTCGAACTCCTCGCGCAACGCTTCGTACACGCGGTTCAACAGCGCCAACGCCCAGTTCTGTTCGAACAACTTCTCCGGCGTCAACCGGTCCACCGGCTCATGCCGGAACCGCGTCTCCGCATCGGCGGCATCCAGCGATACGACCAGACGATTGCCTCGCTTCTTCGCGCCCGCTTTCCGCCATTCGTCGGTCAGGAAACGATTCAATGCCGACAGCAGGAACGAGCGGAAGCGGCCGCGCGCGCGCGTCACTGATTGGAGCGTGTTCCGGCGAAGCAACCGCGCGAAGAACTCCTGGGTCAGGTCCTGCGCGTCATGAGAGCCATGCCCGCGCTGGCGAACATAGACGTAAAGCGGATACCAGTAGGTCTGGCACAACCGCGCCAGCGCCGCCTCTGCCTCGGCCTCATTGCCGGCTCCGGCCTTCAGCACCACCGACCACTGTGTCGTCACGAACGCCGCATTGCGCCCGGGAACAGCCGCAACGCTGGACGCCCCGCGATCAGTGCTCGAAGTGCTCATGGCATCCGCGCCTTCAGGCCGCCCCCTGCTTCTGGCTGATCCGTTCGGGATGCCGCGCGCGGCTTACCGCCGTGTCGTACGTGATCAAACACTTGCAGTAGAGATCGTAAAGGCAATTGTCCATCAGCACCATGCCTTCCTTCCGGCCCATCTGGATCGTGTTCTCCAGATGATGAAACTGGTTCTCCCGAATCAGGTTCCGCACCGCGCCGTTCGCTACCAGCAACTCATACGCAAGCACGCGGCGCGTCCGGTCCGCCGCCGGCAACAGGTCCTGCGCGATGATCCCCTGCAACGCATTCGCAAGCTGCAGCACAATCTGGCGCTGCGCGTTCCCCTCGAACACGCCGATGATCCGCTCCAGCGCATGCGACACGTTCGGCGAGTGCATCGTCGCCAGCACCAGGTGCCCCGTTTCCGCAGCCGCCAGCGCCGTCGAAATCGCCTCATGATCCCGCATCTCGCCCACCACGATCACATCCGGGTCCTGCCGCAACACATGAATCAGCGCGCGATTGAACGAGCGCACGTCCGTCAACACCTCCTGCTGCACCACAATCGCGCGTTTGTTCTCATGCACGAACTCGATCGGGTCCTCAATCGTCACAATCTTGCACCGGCGCTCCGTGTTGATCAGATCCACGAGATAATTCAGCGTCGTCGTCTTGCCCGCCCCCGTCGGACCTGTAATCAGCACCAGCCCGTTCGGACGCCGTGCCAGGTCGTCGATCTTTTCCGGCAACCCGAGATCCTCCCGCGTCGCGATCCGGTCGCCGCAAAAGCGCAGGCTCAACTCCGGATACCCGTTGCGGCGATAAAATGTCACCCGCACGCGCCCGGCCGCGCTGTGCCGCAGCGAAATGCACAGCTCCCATTCCTGCTCGAACTTCTTCTTCTGATAATCGTTCAGCAGTTGATCCGTCATCGCCGCGAGATCGGCCTCCGTCAGCGCGTCCTCGTCCGCAAGAATGATCTCCCCGTTCACCCGGAATGCCGGCGGCACACCGGCCACCAGATGCAGATCCGACGCGTCGAACTCGCTCGCCGCCGCCAACAAGCGATCAAGGCTCAAGGTGCTCATGATTGAAAAAGCCGCCGCCACCATCCCCGCAGGCGCGTCTTCAGCCCGGTCTCCCGCAGACGCAGCAATGCCAGGTCCGCCTCGCGCGAGTTTCGATTCAACTGTTGCGCCTGCAGGAACGAATGCCGGGCGGGTCCGACCAACCCCAGCGCCTGCTGACACTCGCCCAGTTGCAGCCACAAAATCCAATGACCGGCGTTCAACTCAACCGCCTGCTGCAGGAGCTTCAGCGCCAGAACGAACTGCCTGTAAAAGAATCGAATCCGCGCCGCCAGCCACGTCACAAACCAGTCCTGCGGCGCCAGCGCCAATGCCCGCTCGAAGCAGTAATCTGCCTTCTGCTCCGCCCGCGCCAGCAATACGTCCGCCCGCGCCAGCCACACATACGGCCTGTCGCCCCGCTCCGAAATCGACGCGTCCGAAAACACCAGCGCCCCATGCGTGTCGCCGCTCCGCGCCAACGCCACCGCCTTCGCCGCCAGCAACTCGGGTTCAGACGGAAATCGTTCCAGCGCCTTGTCCGCCCACAGCCCCGCCTCCTTGAACTCGCCCAGCTCGATCAACATCTGCACCTGGCCGGTCCACGCCGCCGCGTTCGATGGATTGAACTCCAGCACCTTCGAGTAAAGCCGCAGGCCCTGCTCGAATCGCGCGTTCTCGTGCGCCGTCCGCGCCTCCGCAAAATAGTACGCCTCGTCCTTGACCAGTTCCTTCGGGCCACGCCCATGCGGTGAATCCTCGGATTCACCGCCCAACTCGAGATTGCCGAATCGGGTCATGCAAAATGGCGCCGGACTGCTTTGGCAGAATCAGCCCATCAGGCTCTGAATCAGGGCCAAACGCGTCCCCGGCATTCCACGCCGCACTAATTGCCAGAACACCGGCAACAAACCAATGCTTTTTCATCATCAGCCCCAAACTTCAGCTTCCAATCGCTGAGAATCCTCTATCAATCGGTGGGGCGAGCGTCCTCGCGAGCCGTCGTCCGACCGCCAAAGTCCCACAGAACGGCAAAGGCTGTTTTACCACAGAGGCACGGAGGTACAGAGAACGGTTCGAACGCCCTCCCCACTCCGCTCTGCGGAGAGGGAGGTGACTGGCGCTGTGCGCATAGCCAATAGCCAATCGAAGGCGTGAACACTCAACCTTCAACCCTCATTGTTGAAGGCAAAGGCGCCGCCTGAAGGCGGGACTCCATGCGGCAATTCGGATTTCGAACTTCGGATTTCTTTCGGATTTCGGATCTCGGATTTCGGATTTTAACCTCCTCCGCCCTTTTGCATTGAACCCCTCACCCGGTTCTTTCACAGTATCGCCCTCTATGGGCGCCCAATGGAAACAGGCCGGCCGCGAGGCCAACGCGCAGAAAAAAGGCCAGATCACCGTCAAACTGGTTCGCGAAATCATGGTCGCCGCCAAACTCGGCGGACCCGACCCCGACCTCAACCCGCGCCTCGCCGCCGCCGTCGAAAAGGCAAAGAAAGCGTCCGTCTATCGCGACACCATCGAACGCGCCATCAAGAAGGGCGCTGGCATCGGCGACGAGAAAGTCGACTACGAACTGGTGACCTACGAGGGGTTCGCACCTCACAAGGTGCCCGTTGTCGTGGAATGCCTGACCGATAACCGGAACCGCACCGCGCCCGAGATCCGGAACCTCTTCAAGGCCGGTTCACTCGGCCAGCCCGGCAGCGTCGGCTTCTTCTTCAATCACCTTGGAGTCGTCGAAGCCACCCACACCGACACCAACCGCGATCCCGAGGCCGACGCCATCGAAGCCGGCGCGCAGGAGGTGGAAGCGCTCGAACCCGAGGAAGTGCCGCCCGGCCAGAAAGGCGCGCGGTTCATCACCGAAATCAAGGACCTGGACGCCGTGTCGAAATGGCTGAAAGCCGCGGGTTGGAATGTGATCGCCGCTGAGATTCGATACCTGGCGAAAACTTTCACCGAACTCGCCGAGCCAGCCCGCAAGGAAGTCGAAGCCTTCCTCAACGCCCTCGACGACCACGACGACGTCCACCGCGTTTACGCGGCATTGAAGTAGAAAAGTTGTCAGCGTCTGACATGCTCGGGTGACGCGAAAGACGTTTCTTAACCGCAGATGGACGCTGATGAACGCAGATACAACAGGACTGCTGTGCCTTCGCCTTCAACATCTGCGTCCATCTGAGTCCATCTGCGGTAAAACGCCTTTGACTTACCAATCGCGCACGTCGTCACTCGCGCCCGGGCAGATGAAACCGAAGGCGCGTTCGTGGTTCTCATTGATTCGACAGTTCCTCAGGGCGGGACTCCTGCGGCACCGTCGGCAGAATCTCCCGGATCGTCCGCAGCGGATGAAACGGCAGCGCGAGGATCCGCGGAATGAAAAAGATCGGTTCGCTCTCCGGCTTCTGCACCGTGCCGGTAATCCGGTATTCGTAAACCTTCGACACCGGCCACAACACCAGGCTCACCATGGGCCCCACCGCCGGGATATCGCGCAGCAACTCCGCCTGCACACGCGCGTTCACCCGCCCGGTCAGGTCCACGTCACCGTTGTATTGCAGCCGCATCACCGGCGCCCGAATCTCAAAGTCCTCCGTCCGCAGCACGCCGTTGGTCACAATAAACGTGCCCGAAGCCGCCCGCGCGCGGCTGCTGCCCAGCCCGGGCGCAATCCCGTCCAGCGCCGGCGTCAGAATGCCGAAGATCGGAATGTCCCAGATGAATCCGTCCGTCAGATCCACGCGGCCCCGGCCCTGAACACTGTGAATGTCTGTCGAGGTCCCCTGCGTGATCGTCAGCCGCCCGTTCAACCGCCCCTCAAGCCGGTTCGAATGACTCGTCATGTCCCGCATCAACAACCGCAGCTCCGCGTCCGTCACCAGCACGTCAAAGCTGAAATCCGCCCCCCGCTCGCGCGCGAAATCAAAATCCGCCTCCCCCACCGCCGTGCCGCCGTAAAACTCGGCGTGCACATTTCGCAACGACAGCTTCTCCCCCACCCAATCCAGCCGTCCCTCGATCTCCGGCACCCGGAACTTCCACCACTCAAACGCCCCGCCCTCGATCTCGAACCGCACGTTCGCGTCGCGCTCGTCCCGCATCGGAATAATCCCGTTCACCCGCGCCCGAACGGCATGCCCGAACCGATACGGTTCCATGTGCTGGCCGATGCGCGGTCCGATCGCGCGCGCCACGGCCAGCGGATCGACATAGCCGACGCCGTTGGTCAGGTACACGCGATGCGTGTTGAAGTCGGCCTGAACGGCGGAAGCCGAAAGATGCTCCGCGCCCCGCTGGACCCGCGGTTCAAAGACGTAAAGGACGCCGTTGGTAAACGCGACCCGTGCCTCCGCGCTGCCAACGGCCTGGCCGCGAACCGTGAAATTCGTCGCCGCCACGCTTCCTCTGAAGCGGATCAACTCAGGTTGATACCACCGCCCCCAGACTTCGCCCGCAACCAGCGGCGGCTGCGTGAACTCGACGATGTCCAGTCCGCGCCCGTTGTTGGTCTTCAACAACGGCTCCAGCGCTTTCACATCGATCGTACTGCGAAGCCGGAAATAGTAGTCCCGCGTCGCTTCATTGGACGCGTGAGCGAGCTCCAGCCGGCCTTCCGGCCGCACCGCAACGAGGTCCGGCAGACGCCACACGAGATTCGAATAACTGAAGCGCGAGCGGGCGGAACTGAACGCAACGCCCCGAAACGCTCCCGGCCCGACGTCAAAGTTGCCGTTGAGCGTGACGGTCGGCCGCACCTCGCCCCGCCAATCCGGATGCCGGTTCGTCCACGCGGGCAGCACGAGCGTCCCTTCCGCCTGAACAGCGGGCGGCCGGCGCCAGGTGTACTGGGACAGCCACTTCCGGCTCTTCTCCGTCAACAGCGGACCCAGCCGGTGCGCGTCAAAATCCGATGAACCGCTGAACTGCAATTCCCGACTGTCGACGTTCAATGACGCCCGGCCCCTCAGCAACCCTCCGTAAAGCGTGCTGTTCAGCCGATCCACCGTGAGCCGCGGAGAACGCCATTCGCCCGCGGCCGAAAACTCCTCCGCCTGGAGCTTCTCCGAGCGCAGCCCCTGCACGCTGCATTCCCAGTTGATGGCGAACGGCGCCAGATTCGTCCACCACGACCAGGCCGGGTCCGACACAACCGGCCCGTCCGAGGCGACCAGCGATCCCGTCACGCGCACCGCATCGGCACCTCCCCACTTCGTCTCCGGCCCTTCCACACGCAGCGTCCCTTCGCCGGACAACGGAATGGCATTGGTCAGCGAATGCATCCAGCCCGCCGTGAAAGTGGCGCCGCTCGCGCGGACGTGAGCCGTCTCAATGCTCCCGGCGGACAGCTCCAGCCGGGCACTGACGAGATCCTGCCGAAGACGATCCGTTTCAACGTTCAACCGCAGCACGAGATTGGTGATGCCGGCCCAGCGCGTCGCCGCCCGGGCCGCATAAAGATCCACGCGCGCGTGCGACACGCCATCGATCGGCGCGGGCAGGAGCACCAGCGTGAAGAACGCCTCCTGCACCGAACCCCAGGGCGTCTCCGCGTCCGGCGTGTCCACGTTCAACCGCACGGTGAAGCTCTTCAGGTCGCGCGCGTCGCCCCGCACATCCAGCTTCAACTCCGGCGTTCCGGCAAAGCGGATCTTCTCCATGGTCTCGGCCACCTGTTGCAGCCGCTTCTCCAGCGTGCCGGGCGCCGAGGGCGCCGCCCCGTGCAGGAACTTCCATTCGCGAATCGCCGACGCGTTGGTGATCACGCCACCGAGATACAACTGCGCCCCGGCAAACCGCGCCTCGAAATTCCTCAACTCCCATTGGTCGCCGGGAAGCAGGCGCAATTCGGTCTCGACGTTCTCGATCGATAACACGTGCGCGGCGCCGTTGGTCTCGGGCATGCTCCAGTCGAGCCGGCCGTTGCGCAGCACCAGGCCGTTCACCGCAACGCGCAACCGCGCCAGCGCCCGGTAATCCAGTTGAACCTGCGCTTCACGGATCCTGAATGCGGGATTCAACCGCTCGGCCGCGGGGCCGAAACGGACGTTCTCTGCGACCACACCGTGGCCCCAGCGCCAGCGCAGGCGCGTGAACTCGAGATCCACTCCGCGGGCGCGAACGGCCTGCAGCAGCGGCCCCTTGATGAAACCGGGCAGCCCGATCTGGTTCAGATAAACGAAGCACCCCAGCAGCAGAAGAATGATCACCCACACCGTAATGCGGAACCTGCGGAACACAACGCGCGCCACTCTCCAGAACCTGCGTTTGTCGCGTCGCGCCATGCCTCACAATCTGTACGGTTCCAGGTGCACTTCCATCATCTGATACGTCAACCACGGAAACTCAAACACCCACGTTTCGCCGTCCAGGTTCACCCGGGCAAACGGAAACTGCGACGGCGCGTCATGCCCGAACTCCACCGTCCGCTTCTCCCCGTTCTGCAGTTCCACCGTCACCGCATAGTCCTTCTCCGTGAAACCGTACGCCTCGATATTGTCCGTCCCGCGCTGCACCCACACGGCCGCTTCCAGATCGCCAATCCGGTGAACCGTTTCCTCGACCGCGGCCGAGCGCACCGGATCCATGATGCCTTCCCACCCGGGACCCGGCACCCAGTTCTGCGGTCCCCGCCGAATCAGCTCGCGCGTCCTGCCCCCCTGGCGAATGATCAGCCGCGCCACGTTCGTCTCGGAAAAACGCCACACCCGCCGGTCCCGCAATTGCAGCCGATGGAACGGCAGCCGGTTCATGTCCTCCGCGTTCATCGCAAATACAAACCCCTCGTTCGCCCGCCGGGCAAACACCTTGCCGTCCTTGATGCCGAAATGAATCTCGGCAATAACGCGATTGGTGATCGTCCCGGATTCGGTAATGCCCGATGTCCGCAGGATGTATCGCGCGCCCGGAGGCGCCAGCCCGTACTCCGGCAACGCCGCCTCCCCCGCAATCTCCCGCTCAATCTGCGCCGCCTGCAAATTCGTCAGCGTCGTCAGGAACTCGCGCATCAGCGCCGTGTCCGCCAGGTAATCGTCCGGCAACACCCGCCACACCTCGCTGCCCTCCCGCTGCAGCGTGAAACCGTTCGTTTCATCCATCCGAATCTCAATCCCGTCCGGCCGCTCCGTCAGCGTGATCAGGTGCCGGTCAAAAAAACTTCGGAACAGATCCGACTTCGCCGCCGTCCATTGCTCAAACGCCTCCTTTGGCACTGTCACCACATTCGTCCGATCGCCCCGCCGCGCATAGGCCAGCGTGGGATCGTTCGTCGGGCTGCGCCCGAAATCGATCGACAGCAGCGTGTTGGTCCCCCGGAAAAAAGCGATGCTCATCTCCGGACTCCGCAGGCCGAACACGTCCAGATCCACTTCGGGATCGTCGGACACAAACTGTCGCGCGTGCAATAGCGTCAGCCGCGCCAGCGCCTCCTGAACCTTCTCCCCATCGGCGCGCGTCGCCGTCGGCTGAATGATCCGCCATCGGGACGTCTCCGGATTGATCCGCAGCTCGAGCACCTTGCCAGCGTTGGTCACCGCGAACCGGTCAAACGCCAGGTGCTCCCAATCCACCAGCGCCGTCTCGCGCCATTCATCAACCGTGCGCGGCAGCAGTACCAACAGCCGCGCGTCCACAACGAAAATCCCGTCGGCGCCCACGCGCTGGACGAACACCTGGTTGCCGAAAGCCGTCCGCCGGCCCACCAGCAGATGGAACTGCGGCTGGCCCAGCGCGAGCGAAAACTGCGGCGGATCAAACCCGTACTGCTCATCCGCGTTGGGAAGGTTCGTCACCTCGTGCATCGGAATGAACGTGCCCGAGGTCAGATGCTCCAGCACATACAGAAGCGCGTCGATGGCCGCCGAACGCGCCGGATACACCAGCGGCTGCGTCAGCCGCCACGACTGGTTCGTCCGCTCCGCGTAAATCGCCAGTTGCCCGCGCGGCAGCACCTGCAACCGCTGTATGTCCGCCGCGCGAAAGCCGGGCAGAATGGACCGCGGCCCCGTCTCCTCTTTCTCGATATGACGCTCGAAAAAGTAGATGAAGGCGAACAGGCCGAGTGCGATCCCCAGCCACAACCACGTGCGTTTCGGGTTCATGCGCGTAGCGGCGGGCCTCCGTGCCTGCCATAAAGGGCGCGCTTCCAGCCGCCCGGGTTCTGCCTCCAAAGTCCGTTGCCGTGCCGGCGCCCCCGCAACGTCGCACCCGCCCGCCGGACATTCCACAAAAGCGTTCCCGCCGGAGCCGCCGGTCCCGGGCCTCTCCCCCATCCCCGAGGCTCCGTACCGCCGTTCCGCTGCGCAACGTTTGCCCTGGGTTCGCCTTCCTTCATCGTCGCCGGGTCAGCCAGACTACGCCTCCAAAGAGCAGAATGCCTGCCGGAATCCCCCCCAGCAGAATCCATTGCAGCGACTTCATCTGCGCCGGCGCGATGACCAGCCGGTATTCGTTCACCGGCCGCGGGCCGATATCCAGCAACACCGACCGGTCCAGCAGCCAGTTCACCGCGCAGTCGGCAAACGTCCGATTCCCAAGCAGGTCAATCAGCTTGTTGCACAAAAGGAACGAATCGCCGCAAATCAGCATCCGCGACGGCACTCCATCCTCGCTCAGCGCCGCAACCGGTTCCGCCCGCTCCACCGCCACCAGCACCGGCAACTGCTTCCTCTGCTTGCCCTCGGAACTCAGCAAAAACGCATTCGTCCCCGTCGCCGCTATCACCTCGGTCTTCAACTTCTGCCGCGCAGTGTTCATCGACTCCAGCGCGTTGACCGGACGCGGGAGAAACATATACAGGCCCGAGCCCAGCACGGGGTTCACCGCCGGGTGCAGCGCAAACCCGCTCACCGCGATGTTCTGCTTGCTCTTCATGTCGAGCTGGTCGGGATCCACGACGATGTCCCCGCCGACCAGTGCGCCCCACCTGGCCAGCACCTTCTCGAGACCCGTGGGACGATTGGCCGTTTGCGCGTTGAACAAGGCGAACAACCGCCCGTTCCTTCTCAGGTAATCGTCGATCTTCTCCAGCGCCGCCTCCGGGATCGAGTCCGTCGGCCCCGGCACGATCAACAGGCTGCAATCCTCCGGCACCCCGTTCGTTCCCATCAGGGTCAGCGACGCGCATTCAATGTTGTTCTGCTTCAGAATGTTGGTGAACGTGGTAAGGCCGAGGTCGTTCGGATCGTAAATCGACAATTCGCCGTGGCCCTCGAGAAAGTAGGCCTTGAGCGCCCGCTCGCTCGTCACCGCCAGCAGCGCCTCGGTAAACCTCAGCTCTCCGTGAAAGGCAACCGGCTTGCGGCGCCACTCGCGCGGGCCAACCGCTTCCAGCGTGATCTGCAACAGCGCCTTCCCGTCCACAATCTTGGTCCGGTTGCCGCACTCAAAAATGATGTAGTTCTCGTTCGTCGCGGCGCCAAGGTCATACTTCGTCATCACCGCCACCGCCGCGCCCGGTTCCCGGTAGTAATCCACCGTCCGGACGTTCAGCCGCGGGTTCAACGACTGATACTCCTTCAGCAGATGATTCACGTCGCTGTACATCCCGTCCTCGTCGTTCCGGTCGAAATACAGCGTCACCTGGACGTCGTTGGTGATGGATTTGACGAGGTTGACGGTTCGCGGGGAGAGCTGGATCGCCGTGAGCGAGCTCAGGTGATAGCGCTTGAAATGCCGGCCGCTCAGGTAATTCACCATCACCACCAGCGCAAACACGACAACCACCGTGAGCGCCACGTTGAAGCCGATCGCCCACTTCCGGGCTGGAGTGAAACTGGGACGGGGGTCGCTCATCTCATTTCCAGCGCCGGCTCTCGATCACGCGCAAGGTGAGGAAGAGAAAGAAAAACGTCAGCGAAAGGCAGAAGACCGCCGGGCGGGTGTCCAGCGTGCCTCTAACAAAGTCGGACATGTGATCCGGCAGGGCCACCAGCGCAAGCACCTGCGATTTCCAGTCCGCGTCCGGCACGCGCGCGCCAAGGAAGCTCAGCATGAACACGCCCACGCTCAACGCCAGGCTGATCATCGCCGCCGTCACCTGGTTCCGCGTCAGCGCCGACGCGAAACAACCCAGCGACAGAAACAGCGAACCAAGCAGCAGAATGCCCAGAAACGTGGTGCCGATCACACCCGCATCCAGCGCCCCGCCCGTCGTGTAACGGGTCAGAATCCACATGCACCCCAGCAACGGCAGCCACATCACCACGTAAAACACCAGCGCCGCCGTGAACTTGGCCGCCACCACCTGCAGCTCCGTCACCGGCGTCGTCATCAATGTCTCGAACGTGCCCGAATACTTCTCGAGCGCGAACAACCGCATCGTAATGACCGGAATCGCCAGCAAGAGGATCAGCCAGAAGAAATGGGTGACATAAAAGAGTTCCGTGACCGGAACCGGGTACGGCTTGTTGCCCAGGGCCTGGAGAATCACGACGAAACTCAGCCCGATCAGGAACGCCGCCGCCGCAATGATGATGTAACCCGTGATCGAAAAGAAGAATCCGCCCAGTTCCCGGCGCGTGAGTGTCAAATAGGCTTGCATCAGGCCGTGAATTCCTCCCCCTCCTCCTCTTCGTCCGGGCGCGTGACCTGCACGTAAATATCCTCCAGCGAATGACGGCTCCGGGTCAGCTCCCGGATATACCACCCGCGCTCCTTCGCCAGCGCGTAGATGTAGGGACGCAAATCCAGCCCGTTCCGCGGCGTCAGCGCACACCGGTAATACTGCCCGTCCACCGCCGCCACGTCGAACCGCTCAATCTCCGCAATCTGCGTCCAGCACTCGTAAAGATCCGATTCCGGCGCCGCAATCTCTGCAATCACCTGGCTGTTGCTCGACATCAACTGCTGCAGGTTCTCCGGCGTGTCCGCCGCCAGGATCTTGCCCTGGTACATGATCACCATCCGATTGCAGGTCATCTCCACCTCCGGAAGGATGTGCGTCGAGATCAGCACCGTGTGCGAACGGCCGAGGTTCTTGATCAGTTGCCGCACCGAGCGGATCTGGTGCGGATCCAGCCCGATCGTCGGCTCGTCCAGGATGATCAGCTCGGGCTCGTGCACCAGTGCGTCCGCCAGCCCCACCCGCTGCCGGTACCCCTTCGACAACTGCCCGATAATCCTTCGGCTCACATCCGTCAGCCCGCACTGCTCCATCACCGTGTTCACCCGCTCCTTCAATCGCTTCCCCCCCAGCCCCTTCAGCCGCGCCCGAAACCGAAGATACTCCCGCACCCGCATGTCCGTGTGCAGCGGATTGTTCTCCGGCATGAAACCAATCCGCCGGCGCACTTCCCGCGAGTCGCGGAACACATCGAAGCCGGCGACGCGCACCGTACCCGACGTGGCCGGCATCAGACCGGACAAGATCCGCATCGTGGTGCTTTTCCCGGCTCCGTTGGGCCCCAACAGGCCGACAATCTCGCCGCGTCCAACCGTGAAGGAGATATCCGATACAGCGGTGTGACCGGCGTATCGTTTGGTCAGGTTCGCAACCTCGATCATCCAACCGTTGCTCATCAATGGCGACGCAAGTCTAGTCAACATGCCGCGGACGGAGCCAACAAAATCTCAGATTACCTCGCATAGAGTTGCACGGGCCAGAACCGTCCGACCGCGAACGCACCGCGCCTCTCCCACATCTGGATCTCCAACCGCACCGGATCGCCCGGCTTCTTCGAATAAACCAGCTTCGCAAACTCCACCAGGTCCGAAGGCGTGTGCCCGTCCACCGCCGTGATCAGCACTCCGTCCTGCAACCCCGCCGCCGACGCCGGACTGTCCGCCTCCACTTCCGTGACCACAAACCCGTCTCTCACCGGCCGAACGGTTATCCCCAGCTTGCGGCGGATCGTTTGAGCATTGAACGCCGACGCCTCCGGCACCAGATCGAACGTCAGCAACACCTCGTTGTCCCCGCGCAACACCGTCAACCGCGTCGTCCGCCCCGCCGCAGCGCCCAACAGCTCCGCGAAATCCACAAAACTCTTCGGCTCCCTCCCGTTCACCGCCAGGATCTGGTCGCCCACCCGAAGCCCCGCACGGCCCGCCGGACTCTCCGGCTGCACCATCGTCACCACCAGCGGCTTCGTCCCCACCTTCACCCGCGCGCCAAACCAATACGACTTCACATACTCCGTGGGGAAGATCTCGGACAACGATTGCATCACCCGCTTGATCGGAATGGCAAACCCGATCCCCTGCGCCTCCGGAAGCACGGCCACGTTGATGCCGATCAGCTCGCCGCGCAGATTCACCAGCGGACCGCCGCTGTTGCCCGGGTTGATCGGCGCGTCCGTCTGCAGCCAGTTCCGCGCATCCAGCCGCTCGCCTTCCTTCGGCGCGATCCGGCTCTTCGAACTCAAGATCCCCCGGCTCACCGACCCGCCCAGCCCGAACGGATTCCCCAGCGCCAGCACCGTCTCGCCCAGCAACAGATCGTCCTCCATCGCAAACTTGATCGCTTTGAACTTCTCCCCCGGCGGCGCCACGATCTTCAGCAGGGCAACGTCGCTGGCCGGATCGCTCGCCACCACCACCGCCTCGTAAATGTTCGTGCTGTGGCTGAACTTCACCGCAATCTGGTCCGCCCGCCGCACCACGTGGTCGTTCGTCAACAGATAACCGGCTTCGTCAATCACCACCCCCGATCCGATGCTGTACAGTTCCTCCGGTCGCCGGCGCCAGAACGGTCCGAAGAATTCCTGGAAATACTGCTCCATCGGATCGCGCACGCGCACGACGTTGCGCGTGGCAATGTTCACCACGCTGGGCATCACCTGCTCCACCGCCTCCACCGTGGCATCCCGGCGGATGTCGGTCTCGGCGGTGACTCCGCCCCAGGCGTTGCGCGGCAACGCCGCGAGAACAGCCGCCAACAACAAAACCCTCAAAATCCTCAACAATTTCACCTTCATTACAGTCATCGGAAAACGCCCCTTCGTTCAAAAGTTTCGCCATGCAGAAGGGGCGGGCACGGCTCGTCCCCGAAGCACCTTCCGCCGCGGCCGCAGCCTCCTTCGGCATCCCGCAGCCATGGCCGCCGCGCACGGCCCGCGTTCTCCCTTCACACCTGGCCCGGCGGCCACATACTCTGCCCCACGTCCGTCCGATAATAACTGCCGACGACCCGCAGCTTGCGGATATTCATATAAGCGCGCTCAATCGCGCGCTCCAGCGTGCTTTCCAGCGCAATCACATCCGCGATGCGATGCCCCGTCGCCATCAGCCTGCCCTCCGCGTCCCGCGCCACCTCGTTCCACCAGACGTCGCAATCCGGTTTCCCCGAAATATCCAGCGGCAGTTGCGGCCCGCGCACCTGCGTGAACGGATAGCCATAGCCGGCAAGCGTCACCGAGCACCCGAATCGCTTGCAAGTGTCAAACTCCGGCGCGAGCCGCTCGTTGCGCGCAGCCCGCAGCAACACCTCCACCGGGTTCTTCAGCATCCTCAGAATCATCGGCCCCGACGTGACCCCGATCCGGATGTTGTACTCCACCACGTGCCACCGCCCGTCGCGCCGGATCGCCGTCACCTGCAGCGGCCCGTGAAACTGCGCCTCCCGAAACCAGGGAATCAACGGGCGGATCAACTGCTCCGCCAGCCCGTACCGGTCGTCCGGGTCCTGCTCCACCAGCCCGCCCAACGGCGCGCCCGCCACAATGCCCAGGTTGCCGTTGAACGCATACTTGTATTCCTGATTGGTGACCAGCGAATGCACCTCGCCCCCGCTCACCAGCACGATGTGACCCGCTTCGGCGCGCCCAAGGTATTCCTGCAGGAACACGCCCTCTGCATAATTCACCTGCTTCAGCCATGCCCGCGTGTCCTCCACCGTCTCGCACAAAATCGTGTGCACCGGGCTCGTCGGCGAACACAGCGGATTCTTGATCACAAACGGCCGCGCGTGCTCCTTCAAAATCCGCTCGGCCTCAAGCCGGTTCGACGCCACATGCGACTGCGGAAACGGAACGCGGAAACGCGCGCACAACCGCCGCGCAAAATCCCGCTCGCGCTCAATCCGCATCGCCTCGCCCGTCGGACAAAAAATCGCCGCGCCCGATTTCATCAGATCGTTCGCCCACGGCGCCTGCGCCCAATCGATCGATTGCGGCATCACCAGGTCGATCTTCCGCTCGCGGACAAGCGGCACCGGGCTGGGATACACCTCGCGCGGAAACACCGGGCCGACCAGCGACGGCGGATAATGCCCGTAATTGCGCGTCAGGTACGTGAATACCTGCGCGCCGCCGTCGGCCAGCACCTGGCCGATGCTATGGGCAAACGAGCCGACGCCAAGAACCAGCACTCGCGCCTGCTTCTTACCCGAACGTTTTCCGGCTTTCGCAACCATCGGTTGGATCGATGCGCGAGCTTAGAAACCGCCGCCCCCGAACTCAAGGCACGGAATTGACCATCCGTCCCATCCATCGTGTCCGTCCCATCCCCCTGGAGTTCAGTTCTGTTGCAAAGCCCTTTCCCCGGTGGCACACTCCGCGCCCGAACCGAATGAAAACACCTATACTCCGCATCAAAAAGCACCTCCCTTGGCTCGTTCCCGTTGTCGTCGCCGGCGCATTGACCGGCTGTTCCGACCCCGCCGACGGCGTTCACAAATCCGCCGCCGGTGAGGCGCAAACCGCCAGCACCCGGACCGCCGGCAAACCCTACACCATCCAGCCCGATTCGAAGATCAACTTCGTCGGCTCCAAGGTCACCGGCAAACACGACGGCGGCTTCACCAACTTCTCCGGAACCATCTCCGTCGCCGACGGCAAAGTCGTGGACGCGGAGATCAAGATCAACCTGGAATCCACCTGGAGCGACAACCAGAGGCTGACGGCTCATTTAAAAAGCCCGGACTTCTTCGACGTGGCAAACTTTCCGACCTCCACCTTCACCGTCACGAGCATTGAAGGCTCCGGCGCTCAGCAGAAAGTCACCGGCAACCTGGAACTGCACGGCGTGACCAAAAGCATCTCCTTCCCCGCGGACATCCAGGTCAGCGACGACACGGTCACGGTCAAAGCCGAGTTCGCCATCAACCGCAAGGATTTCGGCATCATGTATTCCGGGAGAGCGGACGACCTGATCCGCGACGACGTCGTGATCAAACTCGACGTCAAAGCGACGCCGCAGACATAAAGCGCCAACGTTTCCGCGTCAATCCGCGGGACAAATCTTCTTCGAGCGCGCGCCGGGGATGTGGCCTTTCGCCACGTCCTCCGGCGCGTTCCAGTTTGCAAAGCAGCCGCGGTCGCGTTCGCTCACGGTGAACGGCCGCAACGCCTGCTCGCGGATACACGCCTCGGCAAAGTCCCGCACCGCGTGCCGCGATCGGGCAATGGCGTCGAACGCGATCGCATGACAGCGCTTCGGATACACCGCGGCCAGCGGCTCGAGTTCATTCTCCAGCCGCGGCACCGCGCCGGTCAACCGATCGCAGCGCGCCGCCATCTTCCGCAGAAACGCCACGGTCATGTGCGGCATGTCCACCGCCAGCACCAGAAGCAACGGCGAACGGCACTCGTGCAACCCCCGCTCGATGCCGCCCAGTGGCCCGAACCCGGGCTCAAGGTCATGCAACACCGGGCAGCCCGGAATGTCATAAGATTCGCCTTCGCGACAGGAAACGAACACTTCCACAACCCCCGCCTCCCGCACTTTCTCAATGGCCAGCGCAATCAACGGGCGCCCCTCGAACTCGATCCGCGCCTTGTCCCGGCCCATACGACTCGACCGGCCGCCCGCGAGCACGATGGCGCTCACGTCCACACGCGCTGACTTGAGAGCCGATGGTGGATGGTTGATGGTGGATCTCACCTGCCTGTGCCTTCAGCTAAACGTTGAGCTGACATCACTGCGATTAACGTTGCTGCGATTCGCAGAGTCGCGGTCCGGAGCATCCATTCACGCAATTCGCGTCAACACCTCGACTTTTCGATCCGTGTTCATCCGTGTTCATCCGTGGCTAATGCTTCAACCATCCCGCCGGAGCACGCCATCCGTCAGAATCCGGCAGCGCAAACCTCCCCGCCCGCGCAACCATTCCTCCGCCCCCGGCCCCAGCGCGTGGTTCATCCAGTAACACGGCCGGCTTTCCTCCACCCCCGCAAACCGCACGCCCTGCACTTCAAATTCGCACCCGATCAGTTCGTTCAGCCGCGCGCCCCGCACACACACGTTCCGACGCGTCGCCTGCGGCAGCGCATCCACCAGCCCCAGCTCGGCGCATAACTCGTCAAACACTTCCATCGAAAAGAACGTGATCTGCCCCTTGTAGTTCTCCTTGAAATCAAAAAAGCGATCGCCCCGGATCCCCCGGCCCGCCACGCACTCGATCCGGTCCACCGAAATAATCGGATACTCTCCTGGCGGCCCGCCATGGTGCCCGAAGAAATTGTGCCCCGGCGAAATGAAAAGATGCTCTATGCGGATCATCAGCGCTCTCGACGCCGCGCGCCCCAGCGGCGCGCTCGTCCCGCAGGATAAATGAGTCTCACGCATGCGCAATCGCCTCGTAGGTCTCCAGACAACGCCCGCACAGCCCCTGCTCCACCGTCCACAGCGGGAACTCCGACCGGATCCGCTCCAGGAGTTCCGGCCGCAACGCCGACGAATCCGCCCATTGGAACGTCGGGAAATCGCACAACGGACACGAGCCGCCCGGCTCCGGCCGGCGCGCCTCCCGCAATCCGCGCGGATCCGCAATCAGCGACACCAGCTCCCAATGCTTCGGCGTCCGCGAACTCCACAACTGTTCAAAGACCTCATCCCGCCTTTCCACGGGCCAGAACGCATAGGCGCGCGCGAACGCCTGGAAGTGCTGTTCGCGTGTCGCAACGGGTTTGTGTCCCGCCCCTTGAAGCCGGCCGTCGATCGAAATGTCCCAAAGCAGGCGGTAGCGCTCACGCGCAATCCGCTGCTGCGCCGGATTCAGTCGCGGCAACTGCAGCTCCGGTTCATACCCGAACGCCGGGTCCACCATGTCGTTCAAATGCATGAACTCGTGCCGCACATAATCCGTTACTCCATTGCCGCCCGCGAAGGCCTCCGGTCGCAACGCCAGAATCGCGTTCTTCACCCCGCGCTCCCCCACGTACAGTTCCGCGCCCTCGTCGGTCTTCCCGCGCGCCTTGCGCACCGCCAGAACGTCCAGCTCCCCGCACAACAACGGAAAGTCTCCCACCAGGCGCATCAACATCTCTTCCAGACCCCACTCGCGAAACCATGCGAGGTGGAGATGAAAAAAAGCCGCGCTCCGCTCGTCCGGATCCAATATCAAATACAGCTTCTCCCGCTGGCGATGAAAGCGCGCCACCTGGAGCGCCGACACGCCCGGCCGCCGGCCATTCGCGCACACGAACACCGCCGCTTCAATGAAATCTTCGTCGTAACGCAATTGCATCTCAGTAAAACGAGCGCGCCAACTCCGAATGCCGCGAGGCCGGACCGCACCCTCGACCTCCAACTCTCGGCCTTCCTCCGGCGTTCGGATTTCGCCCTTCGGATTTCATTTCACGCCGCACGTCTCACACAACCGCTCGGCTCCCTCATCCACCGGGCGCAAACCCAGTTCCCCGCTCCCGGGCTCGACGCCGAAACGGGCGCACTCGGATTCGATGAACCGGCGGGTCAATACCGCCAGCTCACACAACGCCGGTTGCTGTGTGGCCGCCGCCAGCCGGCGCGAAAACGCCGGCAGCCATCGCCCCGGATGCTCCCGCAAAAACTTCTTCTGCGCGTTGCGGCACTGGGCCAGGCAATCGGAGTCAAGCTGATGCTCGAGCGCGTAGGCTTCTTTCGCCGCCAGCACGCACAGAAACTCCAGTTCCAGACTGATGTGATCCTGACGTTCACCAGCGTCTTCGGCCACTTCCAATCCGAACGCCCGATAAAACGCCGCGAGATCCGCCAGCCGATGCGGCTGAAACAACGGATCCGCCTTGATGTCGCCGTACTCAATCTCATTCAACGGACACGAACCCCTCGCCGCGTGCCCGAACGCCGCGGTGTAGGCGTCGCGAAACTCCTCGAACGCGTCCTCGATGAACACCGGCGCGGGCTCTTCCACCTTCACCGCCTTCAATGCCAGGAGCAGGTTCTGCCATGTCGCCCTGCTGCACAGCCAGCTCCACCCTTCCCGCGTCGGATCCGTGTAGGCGTGCGCCAGAAAGCGATGCACAAACGATCGCGCCACCGCGAGGTCAATCGCGCTCTGAAGCAGCGTCGCATCTCCCGGACCCGCCCCCGCCGTCAATCCCGCTTCAAAATCCCCCCCATCCCCCTCCCCGAGAGAGAACGTGTCCTGTTTGCCCGTGTCCGCGCGATAGTTCGCGAACACCGAACGCCTGGGCCCGTCGGCCGGCGCCGACCATTCTCCGCTTTGATTCTTAAATGGAGTTGGCATGTCTCTCGGGCCTCACGTAAACAGGTTCTTCCACCGTCGTCTCGATGATCTTCGTCCCGTCCTTCGCATAGCCGATGATGGTGTCGTTGTAGATCTCGAACTTCTTCCCGCGCACCTCGCCCTCAAACACTTTCGGACCTTCCTTGATCTCGTATCGATCACAAATGCGCTCGTCTTTGCCGAACAACTGGAGGACAGCGAGCAACTCGCGATCCGGCGCAATGTAACGCTCGATCGCTTCGTCCACGCCCGGGCCGAACATCTGCCTCAGGTACGGGCGCGGCACCCAGCGCGGCGGGATGTAGTACCCATTCGGTTCCGTCCCGAACTGCGGATACAGCGGCAGCGCCACCTTCGCCACGTGCACGAGATAGTACAGCGGATTGTTCCTCGCCTCCTTCCACGTGCCGTCCTGGTTCAGCTCGATCAACCCCTGCAAACGGATATGACCGATGCACGCCGACATGCAGCGCGTGATCATCGGCAGGCCGCCCCCGGACGGATCCCGGCCTTCCACCCGCGGATAACACGCAATGCATTTCTCGCTCGTCCGCGTGTTGCCCCGGTAATACGTCTTCTTGTACGGGCACGCTTCCATGCACTTGCGATAGCCCCGGCAGCGTTCCTGGTCGATCAGCACAATCCCGTCCTCGGGCCGCTTGTAGATCGCGTTGCGCGGACACGCCGCCAGACACGCCGGGTAGGTGCAATGATTGCAAATCCGCGCCAGGTAGAAGAACCACGTCTTGTGCTCGGGCAGCCGTTCGCCCCCCTTGAAATACTCGCCTTTGGCGCCCTTCTCATTGCCCGCCGGATGATCCTCGTAGCGGTTCGGCGCGGACCACTCGTCATCGGCCGGCAGATACCCGAGCGCGCGATTCGCCCCCTCCGGCCCAATGTGCGTCTGCGCCGCCTCAAACACGGTCTTGCCGTTGAACGTTCCGTAAGGCGCCCTGAGCGACTCGGGCGTTCCGCCCCATGTCTGCCCGCCGGGATTCGCTTTCTCGAGCATGTCGAGAAGTCTCACGTCCCAATGATGCGGATACCCGCCATACGGCTTGGTCTCCACATTGTTCCACCACATGTATTCCTGGCCCCGGGAAAACGTCCACGTGGACTTGCACGCCATCGTGCACGTCTGGCACCCGATGCAACGGTTGGTGTTGAAGACAAACGCGAACTGTTGCTCGGGAAACGCCGCTTCATACGGGTATTCCATCTCGCGGCCCAGTTGCCAGTTGAAGACGTTGCTCATAGGAAATCCGAAATCCGAAGGTCGAAATCCGAAAGACAGCCGAAATCCGACATCCGACATCCGAACGAGAGACCCCGCCCGATGCCCGACGTTCCGGCATGACGGACGTTCGCCAGCCATCGCGTTCGGATTTCGGCCTTCGGATCTATTTCGGATCCCGGCTTTCGGATTTCGGATTTCATCATGCGCCTTTCCATGTGACTGTTTTGCCTCTCCGCGCGAACACGTCGCTGATCAGTTCCCGAATGAACGGCTCGCCCCGCTTCGCCAGCGCCATGTTCGGCCCCACGTAATGCGGATTGCGGAACAGCGCGAGGATCTGCTTGTGCCCGTAACCCATCCACATGAATTCCTCGATGAAACACTCCGCCATGTCGTTCGTCGTGTCTTCCTCCGTCAGGAACGCCATCCCGTTCAACTCAAACGGATCCTCAAAATCAAATTCGTCTTTCGGCATAAATCACCGCTCGCCATCACTCGAACCTCCAGGGCCAACCCCTCGCCCACACCGCCCCCTCCGGCCCTCGGATTTCCGATTTCTTTCGGATTTCGACCTTCGGGTTTTCATTCGTATCCCGTCGCCCCTCCTCCCTCGCCTCGCCCGGTGAACTCTCCGGCCAGGTACTTCTGCATCGTCTCGTTCTCCGCATCCGGCGCCATCCGGTTCAAACCGGGCGCCCACGGACCTCGGCCTCCCAACCCGCCGTCCTCCGCCTTCGTCACTCGGACGAGACACTCCTTCGGCACCGTGTTCACCGCGTGATTGTCGGCCTCGCCGCCAAAGATGAAGTTCATGAACGCCTTCGACTTGTGAAACAACGTGTCGGTCTGGTGCATCGGCATGTGCCAGTTGCGCGTGATCGATTGCTGCGATCCAAACCGGAAGTTCGAAATGTAGCCTTCCTCCGTCAGCGACAACCCGTCCGGCCGCGTCTGCTGCGCCTTCACCGTCTTCTCCGTCGCGATGAACGAGCCGTGCTTCATCATCACCACGTGATACGGATACGCCGCGTTGTACGTCACCCGCAGCATCAGCCGGCTCACTTTGTAGAACGGATCGCTCGGCGTCGCGCCCAGATATGGACGGTCCGCCGGGTTCGCGTCCACATACACATAGTCGCCGTCCGCGATGCCCAGGTCCCGCGCCGCCTGCGGATTCATGTGCAACTGATGCTCGCCCACGTTCGGCAGCCGCTTGTCGATCCGATACGGGTCCCCGAAGTTCGAGTTCCAGATCAAATGCCAGTCCACGTTCGCCCACGACGAATGCACGCTGTGCCGCGATTTCGGCGTCAGGCAGTAGAACTGAAACCCCTTCTCCCACAGGAAATTCCTCGTCTGCTTCGTCTCCGCCCAACTCAGCTTCACGTTCCGCACCGTGCGCTCGTCCCAATGCTCCGCGTCAAACGGAATGCCGTAATCCTCCGGCCGCACCAGCGGATTCGTGCTCACAATCACGTTCGGCAGATACGGCGTCGCCTCCGGCCCCTCCCGATGCACAATGAAGTTCTCCCCGCACGCCAGCGCCGTCGGATCGTCCGTGTACGAATTCATCCGCCCGTCTCCGTGTAGAACGGATAGTTGTCGTGCACCTGCTCGTAGAACGGGATCCGCGGATAACTCCGGAACAACATCAGCGCGCCGCCCGGCGGGCCGTACTTGCCGGCCATGATGTCCTCCACCCGATACCCCGCCGTCGTCGTGCACGTGTCCAGCAGCCGCTGCAGATACACCCGCCGCCGCTTCTCGTGCTCAAACTTGAAATGATTGTAGAAACGCCGGTCGCCCGTCACTTTCCCCAGCGCCGCCGCAATCCCGGCCAGGATCGTCAGATCGTCCTTCGAGTCATACAGCGGCTTGATCCCGCCCTTCCAGATCTGCAGAAACGGATTCGAACAGCTCGCCGTCACTTCAAGATCCTCAAACTCCACCCACGAGTTCGCCGGCAGCCCGAAGTCCGAATACTCCACGCTCGCCGTCATCTGCGTGTCGATCGTCACGATCAGTTCCACGTTCGGGTTGACGTTCCGGATCATGCCGTACGCCCACTTCGCGTTGTTGATCAGGTTCACGTTCGTCGTGAAAATCGCCTTCGTCGGCGTCGGCATGTGCGTCTTGCCCGTGAACACCTTCCTCCCTTCCTTCGGCGTTTCCACAATCAACGGACGATCGCCATGATTCCAATACGCCGGTTCCTCGTCCTTCGTGTAGGCATGCGCGTGAACCTCCCTGCCGTGCGCCTTCGGATCCAGGTTTTGATCGAACGGATCCTCCATGATCCAGCCCTTGAAGCCGGGACCCGTCATCGGGCTGCCCTGGAACAACGCCGCCTTGTAGTTGCCCGCCCACCCATGACAGCCCGCGCCCGGCTTGCCGATGTTGCCCGTCAGCATCAGCGGCAGATACGCCGCGCGATTCGCCTCCGTCGCATGAAACCAGTGATTGATCCCCTCGCCCTGGTGAATCGACACGGGCTTGATCGTCGCAATGTCCTCCGCCAGTCGCTCGATCAATTCCTGCGGCGCGCTCGTGATCTCCGAAACCGTCGCGAGATCGTAATCCTTCAAATGCACCTGGTACAGGTTCCACGCCGTCGCCACTTCGACTTCGCTCCCGTCCACCAGCTTCACCGTTCCCTTCCAGTCGAGCTGTGGATCGATTCCGTGTTTCGCCAGCGTCTCGCCGACCATGTCCCGCGTCACGGCTTTGGGTGCGTTCGACGCGTCCCATACCACGAAATCCCCCAGCTTCCGGTGCTGCTCATCCGTGATACCCTGCACGCGCTTGCTCGGGCCGTCCGCCGGCAGAGCGCTCGAGTAATTCGGAAACACCTCCGCCGCGCGCAGCCGCTTGCCGTTGTCCACCCGCACCAGCAGCGGGAAATCCGTGAACCGCTTCAGGAACGCTTCGTCATACCACTTGCGCTCGATCATCAATCGCGTCACCCCGAGCCACAACGCCGCGTCTGTCGCCGGCCGCACCGGGATCCAGTAATCCGCCTTGGTCGAAGGCGCGCCGTATTCGGGCGCGATCACCACGATCTTCGCGCCGCGTTCCATGCATTCAACAAACCAGTGGGCGTCCGCCATCTTGTTCTCCACAAGGTTCTTCCCGTTCATGATGATCAGCTTCGAATTCCGAAGATCGTTGAAGTCGGTCTCCGAATTCTGCAGCCCGTGCACCCACGGATGCCCCGGCGCCTGGTCGCCGTGCCACGTGTAGTTCGACCATACCCGCCCGCCTTTCGCCTGCTCCGGACCCACCCCGCGGATGTGCGCGTCCAGCAGCGCCAGCGCATTGCACAGCCGGTACATCCCGTACTTCCCCAGCACGCCTAACAACCCCATGCCGCCGCGCATCTTGATCGTGCGCGTCCCCGCCCCTTCCATGTCCTCGATCATCTCCTTCGGATATCCCTGCGCCTCGAGCAGCCTCGCCCCCGCCTCCCCGCTGTACCGCGCCGCAATCGCCTTCGTCCCCCGCGCGATGTAGTCAAACGCCTCCTCCCATGAAATCCGGTCAAACTTGTCCGTCCCGCGCGTGTCGAACTTGTACTTCGCCTTCAACTCCGGCGTCAGCTCCGGGAACCCGTCGTCCGCCCAGCGCTTCCACCCGCGCCGCACAATCGGATGCTTCAGCCGGTACGGCCCGTACAGGATCCGATGGAACGTGTAACCCTTCGCGCAATGACGGTTCCCCCAGTTCGCCGTGGCGTGGTTCCCGTAAAGGTCGCGGTAGGTGTGGATGTCATACTGCTCGCCCATCCGCACGATCACGCCGTTGCGGACGTGCGCCGTAATCCGGCAATTGTGCGTGTCGTTCGGCGCGCACACCCACGAAAACTGCCGGTCGTAGGCGTACTGGTTGCGATACACCCGTTCCCAGCCGCGGTTCGGATACGCCGCCAGCGGGTTCAGCACGTCGTCCACCGCGGTCTGCGCCTGAAGAAAGCGCAGCGGCAGGAACTGCGCCGCCGCAATCCCCGCGCCCACGAGACCGCTGGTCTTGATGAAAGAACGTCGATTGAATGAATCGTGGTTCATGAAACAATCCTTTTCACCGCCTGCTGACAGATCGACCGCCCTCCTCAAACACAAGCTGATACCAGTTGCTGATCATCTTCCGCCCGTTCCGATCGCCCTGCTCCCCGTTCCACACCGCAAACGCCACCGGCACCGCGCGGCGCCGCGTGAACTGGACGTCGTCCGGATCGCGCGACCGCAACTCGCGCACGAACATCACGCTCCAGAACCCGTCGTGCCAGATCCCCTTCCCCGTCACGTTCTGGCGACTGATCGGTTGCGACCGGAACGACCCGAACCCGCGCGCGTTTGCGTCTTCAATCGGGGACTTGTGCGGCAGCGAAATCACATTCCCCGCACTCGCCGCCGTGTTGAAGTTCGTAAACGTCCACGCATCCACGTGCATCGAGTTGTAAACGTCGTCCGGGTCCGGCGCGCCCCGCTCGACTTCCGTCTGCCAGCCCGCCTTCCAATGCCAGATGTTCACCGCATGGTTCGTGTCGCCCATGCCCAGGAAGCCGTACTCGCCCGTCATCGAGAACTGCACGGCCGCCGCGTCCTGAAAATCCTGCACCCGGATCGCCGTGTCCTGCGGCAGTTCATCCCGCCATTGCAACAGCACCGCCAGGCGCCGCCCGTCCGTCACCGCCGAAACCGCCACCGCATACACCTGCTGCGGCTCCGGCCACAGCGGGTTCAACGGCACCCGCACCGGATCGAATCGCTCCCATAGAGTGTCCATCGGATCCGCAGGGAGCTTCGATACCCGCTGCACCCGAATCGCGCCGTCCTCCGGCGTCAGCAGATCGTTCACCGCCACCTCCGTGCGCCGCAGCGATTGCACGTAATGCACCAGCGCCCAGCGTTCCTCAGGCGTCAACACGCCTTCCCCATACGGAATCATCGGCGTCCCCGGCAGTCCGTTGTGAATCCGCAAATACAAATCGCGCCCGGTATGCCCGCCGCGAAACAGGCCCGTGTTGAAATCACGCGGAACAATCGGCAACCCCGCCGCATCCCGCAGCGTCGGCACCTGCGGACCGTCCCCCGCGCCGGTATCCCCATGGCACAACTGGCAGGCCATCCGCGTGTACACCTCCCGGCCCAACACCAGCTCCTGCACACCAATCGCCGGTTCCGGCGGCACTTCGACCGGTTTCCCGATCAACCCCTGCTCCGCCGCTTCCTCAAATCGATTGACGCGTTTCCCGCTCGCATCCACATACGCCGTCAGGCTCTTCACATACGCCACCACATCCCGCCGTTCCTGCTCGCTCAGATACGAAAAACTCGGCATCGAACTGCCGGGCATCCCGCGCGTGATCGTCTGAAACAGATCCTCATCCGTCGGCAACGATTGGCCCGGCGTGGATTTGATCTTGAAAAGCCCGGCGCTGAAGTTGCGCGGCTTCGGATACAGCCACACCGACGCCGGCCCGTTGCCATCCCCCTTCGCCCCATGACACGCGGCGCAATGCCGATCGTACACCACGCGACCCGATGCGAGTGCATCGCGCGCTGCAGTAATAGAGGGAGTCTGCGCGGCGACTGGAACAACCGCGGCGAGAAGGGCGACGACGCTCGGAACACGCTCCGCAATCTTCATCAGCGCCGAGAATGACCCGGGAGCCAAAGATTACTTTGACTCAAGTCAAGAAAGCGGGCGAAGAGGCGGGGACGGCTCGTCCCCGCGAAGAAGGAGGACACCGCACACGCGCGGCAACTCGGTAACCAGAATCTTGGGTGTGGCGGTGCTACAGAGACGGCTTCCACAAATGCACGTGCAAGGTTCGTGGCCTATCAGGATGTGCATCTCCTGAGAGAAGTGGCCGGTACCGATTTGTTGATTGACGACACCAGGCCAAGGTTTGGGCAGGATGTCATTGGCGAGAATGTGCCTGAGCTCACTGCTGGTTCAGGGAGGAATGGAGACGAGGGGGATATACAGATCCGAGTGAGAGAATCCGGCAAGTGTATGCGCCGGAGTCACCGGTGTTCAAAGAGGTGAGAGTGGATTTCGTTCAACTCACTGCGATCCGCCGCCATGGGGATGTAAATCGTAATCCGTAAATCCCCTGGATGTTGGATGTTGAATGTTCAATCTGTGCCCGCTTGCACCCCCTCCCCCCGAACTGCTAGCTTCCTCCCGAAGTGAAACGGCTGCTTCGCATCGCCATCCCCCTCGCCGCCGCCGCGTTCCTGTTAGGGGCATGCAACCCGCGCTCAACCTCCAACACCGTCTCCGGCACCATCGAGTCCGATGAAGCCCGCGTCGCGTCCCGCTACGGCGGACGCGTCCAGGCCATCCACGCCCGCGAAGGCGACGCCCTTTCCCCCGGCCAGCTCATCATCGAACTGGACGCCGCCGAACTGCGCGCGCGCCGCGACGAAATCGCCGCCCTGCTCGCCGAACTCGAAGCCGGACCGCGCAAGGAGGAGATCGAGGCCGCCAAAGCTGAGTGGGAAGCGCAAACCGCAGAATGGGAACTCGCCGTCGCCAACGCCCGACGCGCCGAGGAACTCTTCGCCCAGAACACCATCTCCACTGCCGACCGCGACCAGGCCGTCACCCGCGCGAACGCCCTCCAGAAAGCCGTTGCGGCCGCAAGAAGCCGTTACGATCTTCTCCTCGCCGGCACCCGCCCCGAGCAGATCGCCCGGGTCCGCGCGCAACTCGACCAGATCGACGCGCAGTTGAAGGAAATGAAGATCGTCGCCCCGACCAATTGCGTGCTCGAAACCCTCAGCGTCAAAGTCGGCGACGTTGTCGCTCCCAATCAGCCGGCCGCCACACTCCTGCTCCCGCATCTCTGGGTCCGCGTGTTCGTCCCCGCACCGTGGCTGGGCCATATCAAGGTCGGCGACGTCGTGCCCGTGCGGGTGGATTCGTTCCCCGACAGGGAGTTCGAGGGAACGGTCGAACAGGTCGCGCGTGAAGCCGAGTTCACCCCGCGCAACGTCCAGACCGTCGAGGAACGGATCAAACAGGTGTTCGGCATCAAGGTTCAGCTCGATCACAACAGCGACGCGTTGCGCGCGGGCATGTCCGCCGATGTCGCTTTCCCGAATGTCCCCCGATGACGGCACAGTCATGATCGAATGCGAGAACCTCACGCGGAGGTTCGGCCATTTCACCGCCGTCGACAGCGTGAGTCTCCAGGTGCGCAAGGGATCCATCTTCGGTTTTCTCGGGCCGAACGGCTCGGGCAAATCGACCGTCATCCGGATGCTGTGCGGCATCCTCGCGCCCACCAGCGGCTCCGCGCGCATCGCCGGGTTCGACGTCGTCCGCCAGCCGAACGCCATCAAGGGACTCATCGGATACATGTCCCAGAAGTTCTCGTTGTACGACGAACTGACCGTGGCCGAGAATCTCCAGTTCTACGGCCGGCTCTACGGGCTTCGCGGAAAGACCCTCGACGCGCGCCGCAACGAGCTCATCGAACTCACCCGCCTTCAGCCGTATCTGAATCGCCGCGCCGGCCTGCTGTCCGGCGGCTGGCGGCAGCGGCTCGCCATGGCCTGCTCGCTCCTGCACCAGCCTCCCGTCCTCTTCCTCGACGAACCCACCGCCGGCATCGACCCCGTCGCCCGCCGCGAACTCTGGGACTTGCTGTTCGAGTTCTCCGGCCGCGGCATGACGTTGTTCGTCACCACGCACTACATGGACGAAGCCGAACGCTGTTCGCACGTCGGCTATATCCACATGTCGAAGCTCGTTGTTTGCGGCGTGCCCGACGACCTCAAAAGCCTGCCCGCTGTCAACCCGCCGAACACGCGCCGGCTGGACATCACCTGCGACAACGTCACCGTCGGCCTCCAGGCATTGCGCCGGCTCGAGGGCGTCCGCACCGCGACCGTCTTCGGCCAATCGATGCACCTCCTGGTCGATGACGGTCTGCAGGAACAAACCATCCGCAACGAACTCGCCCGCGTCGGCATCGCGCAGGCCGACATCTATCCAATCGGCCCTTCGCTCGAGGATGTCTTCGTCGCGTTGACCAGCCTGAACAACGGCGCAACTCCGGTTCCGAAATGAGAACTCCCTTCCGCGGTTTCACCGCCATTCTTTACAAGGAGTTCCTCGTCGTGCTGCGCGACCCCGCCACGCTGTTCTTCATGATCTTCCCGCCGCTGATCCAGATGATCGCGTTCGGCTACGCGCTGGACACCGACGTCCGAAACCTGCCGCTCGTCGTGCTCGACGAGGATCGGACCGCCGAGAGTCGGCGCATCCTCGATGACTTCGTCAACACCGGCACGTTCCGCTACGCCGGCGAAGTGTCGAGCATCGAGGAATTGTCGCTGAGGATGCGGCAGGGAAAAGCGGCGGCCGCGCTCCAGATCCCGCCCGGCTTCACCCGCGACCTCCACGCCGGACGCACCGCGCACGTGCAGGTCCTCATCGATGGGTCCAATTCCACGACCGCCTCTTCCGCGTTGAACACGTCCATCGGTCTCGCCTTCCGCGAATCCATCCGGCGATTGCTCGGCTCCCTGGCCAGGCGCGAACCACCGGTCGAGGTGCGCCCGCAAATCCTCTACAACCCCGCCATGCGCAGCCCGAATTTCTTCGTCCCCGGCGTCATCGGACTCGTGCTCCAGATTGCCACCGTCTTCGCCACCGCGATGTCGCTCGTCCGCGAACGCGAGCGCGGCACACTCGAACAATTGCTCGTCAGCCCGATGTCGCGCTGGGGATTGATGCTCGGCAAAATCGTGCCATACCTGTTCATGGGCATGATCATGGCCTGCGGACTGTTCGCCATCATGCGCTGGCTCTTCCATGTCCCCATCGCCGGCGACGTCACCGCGCTCCTCGTCGCGTCGTTCCTCTACATCTTCGCGCTCCTCAGCCTCGGGCTGTTGATCTCAACACGGGCGCAGAACCAGATGCAGGCGCTGCAAATGACGATGACCTTTCTGCTGCCGTCAGTGTTCTTTTCGGGATTCATCTTCCCGCGCGACACAATGCCCTGGATCTTCCAGGCGCTGGGCGCGGCGTTGCCCGCGACCTATTTCATCGAACTGATGCGTGCCATCATCCTGCGCGGCGCGACCATGGTCGAGTTCTGGCAACACCTCGCCATCCTCGCCGGCATGGGCGCCGGCCTGTTCGTCCTCTGCGTCCTCCGCTTCCGCAACCGCATCGCCTGACATCTCCCAACCCCTTCCCACCCAACCCTTTGCAACCTTTTGTTGCATATACAACAAAAGTTCGCACACCCGGAGGCACCGCCTAAGTCATTTCTCCGCAAGGATTTGCAACCTTTTGTTGTATATGCAACAAAAGTTCGTCGTCGGTCCCGGCACGTTGTGTGTGCGTCTGCGTGCCTCTGCTTCCGCAGGGAGATCAATCGTGGTTGTTCGTTGCCGGGTCGGGCGGCAGATACGTGATCAGCCGGGCGCTGCGCTTGAACGCGAAATACGAATACGCCCACTGGATCAGCACCGCGATCTTGTTCCGAAATCCTATCAGGAAAATCAAATGCACCAGCAGCCACGCCAGCCACGCCGGGAAACCCGTCATCTTCAGCTTCCCGATCATCGCCACCCCGGCCGAACGCCCGATCGTCGCCATCGTGCCCTTGTCCCAATACACAAACCGCGGCCGCGGCGACCGGTTCGGCCCGAGATCGAGTTCGTCCGAAATCAACCGCGCCACGTGCCGGCCCATCTGCATCGCCGCCGGTGACACGCCCGGCACCTGCCGGCCGTCCGGATTCATCACCAAAGCCATGTCGCCGATCGCAAACACTTCCGGATGTCCCGGCAGACTCAGGTCGGGGGCAACCTTGATCCGCCCGGCCTTGTCGAGCTCAACGCCCAGCTTCTTCGTCAATGGATTGGCCGAGACTCCAGCTGCCCACAGGATGTTCTCCGCGCGAATGACCTCGCCGTTGTCGAGCTCCACTTCGCCCCGGCGAATGTCCTTCACGCGCGTGGAGGTTCGAACCTGCACGCCCAATCGCTTCAGTTGTTCGGTTGCGCTCTGCGCCAGGTCCGTGGGGAAATGCGACAGCACGTACGGCGAGCCTTCGATCAGAATGATCCGCGCGCGGGACGGATCGATGCGCCGGAAATCGCGCCGGAGCACGGTGCGGGTCAGCTCGGCCAGTGCCCCGGCCAGCTCGACTCCGGTGGGGCCGCCGCCCACAACAACAAACGTCATCAGGCTTTCGTCCCCCGCCGCGGCCAAGGTCGTTTCCGCCTTTTCAAACGCCAGCAGCACCCGGCTGCGGATCTGCAGCGCGTCATCGAGCGTCTTCAACCCGGGCGCAAACTGCTCCCATTCCGGGTGCCCGAAGTATCCGGTCCGGCTGCCCAGCGCGAGCACGAGGTAATCGTAGGTGAGCGTGTTCTCCTCGAGCAGCACACGCCGGTTCGCGAGGTCGAAGTCCACCACCTTGTCCAGCAGGCTGGTGATATGAGGATGGTCGGACAGGATGGCGCGCACCGGCTGCGCAATCTCCGGCGCGGACAACCCGGCCGTGGCAACCTGATACAGCAAGGGCTGGAACAGGTGATGGTTGGTGCGGTCCACGAGGGTCACATGCGCGCGCGGATGCCGGAAGTGCTTGCAGAACTCCAACCCGCCAAACCCCGCGCCCAGCACGACGACATGAGGCTGTCGGGTCTCGGTCATGGAGATAATCTGGGCAGCCAGCGTGAAAATGCAATGGGCCGATCGGTGTAGGCGCCCCTTGTTCCCCTCGCCCCGCGCCGTTTGCGGGGAGAGAATTCTCCCAAATGGAATTTCGCGCTTTGAACCCATGAACCTAGTAGAGTAGGCGGCGTCAGTCGTCAGTCGTCGGGCGCAGCGTGGCCG
>Ga0116168_1000135_pt1 | contig 75801 bp, 62 predicted proteins | sample AD_UKC129_MetaG_FD_89795 | JGI IMG/M metagenome (GOLD analysis project Ga0116168, IMG submission 89795) | Active sludge microbial communities of municipal wastewater-treating anaerobic digesters from Canada - AD_UKC129_MetaG | ecosystem: Engineered > Bioreactor > Anaerobic > Digestate | place... | reverse complement strand
TTGGTTCAACATTTATAACGGGGAGTAGTAATTTTACACTTCCGGGCTTAACTTCGCAAAATGAGTTTAATGTAGAAATACCTTCATCCAGCCAAGAGAGTTATGAATATGTGGAAGCCAATAAATTTTTTGAAAATCTTTGGGAAGATTCGGTTGAAATTACGGAAAATGAGGAGTTAAAAAGGCAAATTATCGAAAAATTATTGCATCAGACGCCGGTTGCAAAAATCACTCCATATGAAGCTTATTTAAAAATCTTGCAAGTTTATTTGCATTCCTTTATGCCACAAGATAAAGAGGCGGATATTGTAGCGCAAATTTTAGCTAAAAAAAATTATATTCCTTATCAATTTCAAATTGATGCTATTTTATATGCTAAAAAGATATTGCAAGAGTTTAATGGTGTTTTACTTGCGGATGTGGTTGGTTTAGGAAAAACCATTACAGCGTGTGCAGTAGCTAGAATTTTAAATAAACCGGGAATTGTTATTTGCCCGCCGGGGCTTGTTGGGCCTGAATCTGAAGATTTCGGTTGGAAAAAATATTTAAGAGATTTCGAACTTTCGGCAACCTGGAAAGCTTTTAGCTATGGCAATCTTGAAGAAGTAAAAAGATTTGTCGATAATCACAAAGTTGATATTGTTATTATCGATGAAGCTCATAAATTTAGAAATGAAGATACTAGCACTTATGAGTTACTTAATTTTATTTGTGCTAATCGTCAAGTTATGTTACTAACTGCCACTCCTTACAATAATAATATTCACGATATTTTTGCTTTATTAAAGTTATTTGATACTCCACTGAAATCAAAACTTACTTTAAATAAAAATTTATATGGTGTTTATGAATCCTTAATTAAAAGGTACAGAAAAGTTAAAGAACAAGAGAAAAATTTTAAGAAAGAAAAAAGTTCGGATTATTTGAAATTGAATACGATAAATTCAGAGTATAAAGAAATATTAATTGAAATCCGTAATTTGGTTGAATCTGTAATTATACGAAGAAATAGGTTAGATTTGCTTAAAAATCCACGTTATAAAAATGAAATTTCATCTCTTTCTAAGGTGTCTGATCCAGAGATTGTATTATACGAGCTTAATCATAATGTAAGTAAATTTTATGACGAAGTTTTACGAATTTTTCTTGATGCAATAAAAAGAGAAACAAAAAATTATGAATTTATTGATGATTTAAATGAAGATGATTTATATGGCTCGGACGGTGTAAGCATAGCCCAAATTAATTTTTATGAAAATATTATTGATTCTGATGATAATGTTAGGTATACAGGACTTGGCGATGTTAGAAATATATCAATAAATGGTGATAATGAACAAAATACGCTTATACTGCCCGAGCTAAATAATAATTTAAAAATTACTGGAGCAATTTATAAACCGGCTGATTATTTGAAAGATAAATATAAGCCTGAAAATATTATTATTGATGATTCGAAAAATTTTACCGCCGATGATAGAGAAAATAGTTTACCATTTAGGTATTACGATTATACTTTGCAAAGTAGTTTGTTTAAATTGTTAATTCGAATTTTGGTGAAAAGGTTTGAAAGCTCATTTGCAGCATTTAGGAAAACGTTGGTTAGTTTTAAGCGTGCTAATGAAATTTATTTGGAATTTTATGAAAAACATAATATTTATGTGATGGAAAGGCAATTTATTGAAAAATTTTACCAAGAAGATGATAGTGATTTGGTTTTGAAAAAATTTGAGGAATTTATTGATGAAAAAAAGACAAATATCAAGCCGATAAAAGAGGAATATTATAAAAAAGAATTATTCGTAGAAAATTATAGCGATTATATTAAAAATGATATCGAACTTTATGATTATCTAATTAGAAAAGTTGATGAGATGAAATTGGTTGAAAATGATCCGAAAGTTAATAAGTTGATAGAGATTATTAAGAAAATTGATTTTAATAGTAAACCAAAGAGAAAGATTTTAATTTTTACTGAATTTCAGGATACTTTGGAGTATGTAGGTGATGTTTTGAAGAGAGAATTTAATGATAGAGTTTTGCTTGTTAAGGATTTAAATAAAAAAATATTAGATGATATAAACTACAATTTTGATGCATCTGTGCCAGATGAAATGCAAAGGGATGATTATGATATTTTGTTGGCAACGGATAAATTGGCAGAAGGTTTTAATCTTAATAGATGCGGAATTTTGATAAATTATGATATTCCTTGGAATCCGGTTAAGGTTATTCAAAGGTTAGGAAGAATTAACAGAATTAGTAAAAAGGTTTTTGATGAGTTGTATGTTTATAACTTTTTTCCTACTGAACAAGGAGATGATATAATACGTTTGGTGGGAATAGCAAAACGTAAAATGTTTGCTATACATAATATTTTGGGTGAGGATAGTAAAATTTTATCACCGGATGAAAATCCTACTCCTGCACAGTTATATAAAAATTTTACAAAAAATATAACTGAATTTGAAGAGGAAAGTTTTTATACAAAAATTTATAATATTTATACAAATGCGATAAATGAGAATCCTGAACTTAAAAGTAAATTGGAGCGTATGCCAAAATTGGTAAAAGTTGCAAAAGAACATAAAGAATTCAATAATATTATTAGCGTTATACAAAGAGAAAGATTGCATATAAAATATTTGGATAAGGAATATTTTGGAGATAGGAAAAAAGAGCAGATAAAGGAAATATCTTTTGAGGAGATATTAAAATTTATTGAATGCGATAAAGATACAAAGGCTGTTGAGCTTTCAGAGAGATTTTGGAATAATTATGTGATGATAAAGGATAGTTTGCAAAGGAGAGAAAAAGTTAATTTTGAAATAGGTTCCAAAAGTAGCCTTAAAAAAGCAAAAGATGCTGTTAATAAATTACATAATAGAATTCATCAAGAGTTTAATAGCAAGAAGGAGATTATAGAAGTATTGAAAAAAGATTTGGATAATTATTTGAAATTATCCAAATTTACTTTACGCCGACTAGGCAAAATATATAATGTTATGATGGATTTTAAAGGTGATGAACTTAGTGCGGAGGCTATAGATGAAATTAATAAAATTTTGAGTGAAATTGAAAATTTGATGACAAAAGAATATTTATCTATGTTGAAAGAACAAGGTAAGAAAGATGAAGAAAAATCTGCAAAAGTGATTATAACGGTAGAGAATGTAAAAATTGGTGGAGGAGACGAGCGGTTGATGTAATAATTGAATATAGAAAATTTAAAATGTGTAATAAGGCTCATATTTATAATATATAAAGTTATGTGTAAAAATACGCAATTATGTAAATTAATGTTATAAAATAAGGTTTGAAAAAGTTGGGTATATATGTTTAAAATGTGATTTTTGTGTGGTTTTATAGCTTTGAAAAGTGTTAGTGTAAAAGGTGATATAAAACATATTAGGTAAATTTACTATTCATATTATTAGCATATTTTAGGCTTCAGCCTGCCTGCGTAAGCAGGCTATGCTTACACCGTCTGAGTAATACAAAAATTTTAAAATTTTTTTTAAAAGGCATAAAAGTTTGTAATATTTTGTGAAAAATTGATTTTTTAATGGAAAATACTTATATTTAAAAATTACTTAGTTATCATAAATAAGGGGCATAAAATGAACAAATTATCAGTTGCTGATGTTAATTTTAATGGTAAAAGAGTTTTAGTAAGAGTTGATTTTAACGTACCATTAGATGAAAATTTAAATATTACAGATGATATTCGTATTACATCTGCATTACCAACAATTAAAAAATTAATAAACGATGGAGCAAAAGTTATATTAATGAGCCATCTTGGAAGGCCAAAAGGTCAAAGAGTTGAAAAATATAGTTTAAAACCTGCTGCTGCAAGACTTTCTGAATTATTGGGTAAAGAGGTTAAATTGGCTCCTGATTGTATAGGTGATGAGGTAAAAGCTATGGTTGCCGCTATGAAAGAAGGTGATGTAATAATGCTTGAAAATTTGAGATTTTATGCAGAGGAAGAGAAAAATGATCCAGAATTTGCAAAGAAATTGGCAGAATTAGGGGATGTTTATGTAAATGATGCCTTTGGTGCTGCTCATAGGGCACACGCTTCTACTGAAGGAGTGACAAAATATTTTGATATTTGTGCGGCTGGGTTTTTGATGCAAAAAGAATTAGATTTCTTGTGGAAAGCAGTTGGAAATCCTGAAAGACCTTATGTTGCTATTATTGGTGGAGCAAAAATTTCTGGCAAAATCGATGTTATCACTAATTTGATGGATAAAGTTGATACTTTGATTATCGGTGGTGGTATGGCTTATACTTTCTTTAAAGCTATGGGCTATGAAATAGGAAAATCTTTGTTGGAAGCTGATAAGATTGATGTAGCAAAAGAGGTTATGGAAAAAGCTAAAGCTAAAAATTTGAAATTATTGCTACCAGTAGATAGCGTTGTTGCACCAGATTTTAATAACGATGCACCTAAAACAATTGTTGATGCTGATAAAATTCCTGCAGACCAAGAAGGTATGGATATAGGGCCAAAATCTATTGAATTATTTAAAGATGCAATTATTAATGCGAAAACCATTGTATGGAATGGTCCAATGGGCGTATTTGAATTTGATAATTTCGCAATTGGTACAAATGCAATAGCTCAAGCTTTGGTTGAAGCTACAGCAAAAGGAGCCATTACAATTATTGGAGGTGGAGATTCTGCCGCTGCAATTAAAAAAGCTGGTCTCGATGATAAAGTTTCACACGTTTCTACTGGCGGTGGGGCTTCATTGGAATTTCTTGAAGGTAAAAAATTACCGGGCGTTGAGGCTCTTACAGATAAAAAATAAACTCTTTGACACGGCCGAAGGCCGTGTCTTAATTTAATATATAATGAAATGAGGATTAAATGCCATACGATAATGACTATTATCAACCACAAAATAGCTTTTCTTTTTTCCCACCTGTTATCAAGAATATAATAATTATAAACGTGGTTGTCTTTTTTCTTTCTTTTATTGCTAAAATGATAGCAGTAGAAAGAGCTACTTTTTTGGGCTATGAAACAGTTTCTTTATACGAATATTTGATAAGATATCTTGCATTAATGCCTATTGGTTACGGTTTTGAATTGTGGCAGCTAATCAGTTATCAATTTTTGCACGCAAATTTTACTCATTTATTTTTTAATATGTTTGCTATTTGGATGTTTGGTATGGAAATTGAAAATTATTTTGGAAGTAGACGATTTTTATTATTTTACCTTGTTAGTGGTGTAGGCGCTGGTTTATTACATTTATTTTTTTCTCCTGTTTTATCTTCACAACCTGCTCCAACAATTGGTGCTTCTGGTGCTGTTTATGGAATTTTATTAGCATTTGCCGTATTGTTCCCTAATAGATACATATTCTTATATTTCTTTGTTCCAATTAAAGCTAAATATTTGATTGGTTTTTATATATTGATAGAATTTTTATCTATTGGCGAGCCATCCGCAGTTGCTCATTTAGCCCATATTGGTGGTGCTTTAACAGGGCTTTTAACACTTTATATTTTCAAAATTTGGGATATTCAATCTATTAAACGTACATATCATAGAAATAGAAATAAAAAAGAAGGTCAATTTTGGGGAAGAGTTAAGCCTTATTCAAAAAGGAAAGAAGAAATTTACGTTTCTCATTATGAAGAAGTTAATAGTGAAGATAGCTACGAAAACGATGTAACTCAAGAAGAAATTGATAGAATTTTAGATAAAATTAGTGAAGGTGGGTATCAATCGCTAACAGAAAAGGAAAAAGAAATATTATTTAAAGCTAGCAGAAAACAATGAAAAATTTTTTAAAAATTATTTTCTTTTTTTTTATTATTTTTTTTGCAGCCTGTTCGTCTAATGACAATAAGGAAATTAGAGAATTTGCTAAAGTTTATTATGAAATAATAAAAAATGATGTTTATAATTCAGGTAATAAAGAAGTTATATTAGCAAATAGAAAACAAATTTTAATGAAATACAATTATAATGAGAAAAAAATTAAGCAAATGATAGAAAACTTATCACAAAATCCGCATAATTGGCAAATCTTCGAAAATGAACTTGAAAAACTTAAACAAGCCAAGAACTAAAAATGAAAAAGATAATTTATCTAACTATAGCAGTATTGTCTGTTTTCATTACTTCTTGTAATAAGAAATCAGAAGCACAAGAGCCTAGTAATGACCAAAAACTTATATTGCATTCTAAAAATTTTGATTTTATTGACAGCCTAACTTTCGGTAATTATTATATTTTGGGTTTTAATGATAAAAAGCAAATGACTTCTTTTATTGAAGTTTACGATAAAAATAATAAAACTCTTGTTTATAAAAGTCCGATAAATGAATTTGAAATTCAAAATAATGTAATACACAATATTGATAATAATTACTTTTATTATGATAGCGGTATAACTTATTTAGGCTCTAGAAGTAATGAATATTATTCTTTTTTACTTGATATGAATAAATTAGTAGGCTACAACTTACATATAGTAATTGAATATGATTGTATTGTTTATGTCGATTCAAAAGTACCTGATGAAATATTGAATAAAATATTAAATCTATATGATGTTTCAAGTTATAAACGAATAAGTCCTAAAAATGAAACAAATATTTAAAATAATTTTTTTTATTTTATCTTTTTTTAGCCTTTATGCAAAAGAATATTATTTATATGAAATTAAAAATATTTCGTTCAAGGGGAATACAGCATTTGTTGATAAAGAGTTAAAAAACGTAATTACAAGTAAAGAAACACCAAATTGGTTTCTGCAGACAATAAATAAAATATCAAATTACGGTAGCCCACCTTCATATTTAGATACAAATAAAGTAAGTTTAGATATTAAATCGCTTAAGAATTTTTATAAAGATAATGGATATTTTGATGCTACAGTAAAAAAAGAGATTATATATGATGATGATAATTACAAAGCAGAAATAATTTATATAATTAATGAAGGTAAACCTTATTATATCAAATCATATAAAATAGATGGAATACAGAGTGTAAATCAAAAAGTAAAAGATGAAATAAATTTCTATATCAAGGATACTAATAAAATATTTAATAGAGACGATGTTTTAAGTAAAAAATCTGGAATTTTAAATGTATTATTAAATAATGGTTATATGCAGGCAAATATTGGCCAGTTAAAAGCTATAATTGATACTTCAAAAAAATCAGTTGAAATAACGTTTGATGTGAATTTAGATAAAATATATTATATAAGTAAAATTGATATTCAAAAAACAGGCGTTGGAAAGGATAATGTTGAAGACGATTTAATAGAATATGTGTTAAATTATAAACCGGGCGAGATTTATAATTCTGATAAAATAAAGAGAGCACAAATTAGATTAGTTAAAACGAATATTTTTTCATCTGTTTTAGTTACAAGTGTAATCGGAGAGATAAAAGATAATACGGTTCCATTAAGAGCGACTGTTGATATTGGGGAAATGAATGAAATTATTCCTGATTTTTTTATTAACGACGAGGACAACCGTTTAAATATTGGTTTTTGTAATACTTACAATAGAAAAAATTTCCTTGGTGGTGCTAGAAGATTAAGCGTTCAAAATGTAATAAAATTTCAAGATATTTACAGAATTAGTGGAACACGTTTTTCTAACTCTTTTATAGATAAAGATACTTCACTTTATGCTACCTACCAAGCTGTTATAAGTTTAAATCAACCGTACTTTTTAGGATTACCTATTTATAACAAGAACGATTTTTCACTCTCGTTAAAAAAAGATAAAACTTTTAATAATTTGATTTTATCTAGTAAACTATATTTTAATTTTGATTTACCTGAAAAAGTTTTTTTTACAGGATTTAATGCATATTTTAGCTATGAATACGTAAAAAGTATATATAGACAATACTATTTAATTCAAACTTATAAAACATATTATAATGATACAAATTCTGCAAATATTAGTAAATTGGATAAATTGTTTAGTGATGATAAAAACAGAACTAAAATAAATTTAAGTGAAATTTTAGGTTTTGAATTGAGTAGCTACAAGACTGATAATTTATTTTTCCCTAAAAAGGGTTATAATTTAGGATTATTATTTGAAGAAGTTAATTTTTTGCCATATTTATATCAAAAAATAATCAAATCAACAATGTCTAATCCTGCTTTTTTTAAAATATTGTTAAATGGAAGTTATTATACAAAAATATTACATTCGGATGAGAATATATTAGCAACAAAAATAAAACTTGGCAAGATTTTTACTTATTTTGGTAAAACAGCAGATTTACCTAACAATAAAACTTTTTTTATTGGTGGTAGTAATTCTATAAGAGGTTGGTTAGTACGTGAATTATATACAAAACAAATTGTTACCGATAATACTTTAAATCCTGCAGATTTTGATAATCCTTCTATGGCAAAAGCAATTTTAAATAAATTACTTGAAAGAAACTTAACTAAAACTGGAAGTGTAATTATTGAAGCATCTGTAGAAGTTAGAAATATTCTTGTTGGTGATTTGGGTTATACTTTTTTTGTTGATGCTGGAAATATTTGGAATAATTATAAAAAAATAAGTTTAAATGATTTTGGAGTAGCATCAGGTTTTGGATTTAGATATTATTCTAGTTTTGCGCCAATAAGGTTGGATTTTGCATTTAAAATTTGGGATCCAATTTTGAATGAATCAATATACAGAAAAAAATTATTAGATAAATTCACGTTCCAATTCGGAATTGGAGAAGCTTTCTAATGAAATTTATAATTTTAATAGGTATTATTAATTTTTTTTATAATTATTTGGGGATTTATTATTTTAATAAGAATGATTATAAAAATTCGAAAATTTATTTTGAAAAGACTGAAAATAGTTTTATAAAACAATATAATTTAGGTTGTAGTGAATTCAGATTAAACAATTTAGAATTGAGTGAAAAACATTTAAAATTAGCAACAAAATCAGATGATAAAGTTTTGAAATCTTATTCATATTACAATCTTGGTAATGTTTATTATCAAAAAAATGATTATCAAAAAGCGGTTTTATCGTATATAGAAGCATTAAAAATAAATCCAGATTTTTATGAAGCAAGGTATAATTTATCTTATGTTTTATTAAAAATGAAAAAACAAAAAGAAGAAGAAAAAGAAGAGAATAAAAATAATTTCCAAAATAGTGTAAGCAATAAAAATAATAAGAATAAAAAAAATCAAGAGCAGAAACAAAATTCCAATATGCAATATAAAAATGACTTAAATGAAGTTGAAAAGAAATTAAAAGTTGAAGATTATAATTTTAAGAAAAATATGATAATGAAAGAAATGGAAAAAAATCAGAATAATAATACAAAAACAAGATGGTGAGGTTTTTATGAACTTTTTTATTAAACAATACAAAATATGTAGTGGAAAAAATGATTTATTATGTGATAATTATGTGCACAAAGTTAAACTAGACAATAATCTTATGAGTTGTCCTAAATGTGGTAGTGAATTATCTGATTATGCTGAATTAAATTACAAGAACGTTATAATTACGTTTCTTTTAATTTTATTTACCACCTTAGGATTTTTATATTTTACTTTTTTTAAGGATGATACAGTAAAACAAAATTATGAAAATGTTGTTACTAAAATAGATGAAAAAAATTTAGTAAAAACTTATGTAGGAACTATTGAAATTGACAGTTTAAAATATGCTGCAATGACACTATACATAAAAGATATTATTAGGGATGATCAAGGAGTAGTATCATTTAATTTTACATTAAATACAAAAGATTATAGCGAAAAAGGGATTGGAAGATTATATCCAGAGTATAATAAAATTCATTTTTATAGCAATAACTTGAAGTATAATTTTGATGGCGACTACACTCTTGAAAAAGATAATAAAATTAAAATTATAGGAGAAAATAAAAAATGGCAGCTAAAAGAACAATAATAATTATATTATCACTTATTACTGCTTTATTTATTGGTTGCAGTAAAGAGGATAAACAAAAACAATTAGAAGAAAAAATTGCACGTCTTGAAGCAGAAAAGATGGGATTAGAACAATATGTGGCAGAAGTAACAAATACAATTAATGAAATACAAGAACAAGTTGATAAAATTACTGCTGATGCAAAAATTATAAAAACAGATTATAATTTAGAGAAAGGGAATTTAAATCCTACTCAAAAGGAAGAAATTAAAGCAAAATTAGAATCAATTAATAAACAATTTGCTGAGAATAAGCAAAAATTCGATATGCTAAAAGCTCAAATTAAAAAACAAAAAGTAAAAGTTGCAAGTTTAGAAAAAATGGTTGCAAATTTAGAGAAGAGTATACGTGAAAAAGAGCAATATATAATGGAACTTGAAGAGCAAGTTAAAAATATGAATATTCAAATTACAACCTTAAAAGAAACAGTTCAGGAATTGAAAGGTAATGTTAGTTCTAAAGAAAAAGAAATAGAAAAACAACGTAGTGAATTAGAAGAAAAGGAAAAAGAATTAACTACTGGATATGTAATAATTGGTTCTGAAGATGAACTCAAACAAAAGAAAGTAATAAAAAGTGAAGGTAAAGTGCTTGGGTTGGGCGGTACTTTAACATTAGAAGGAGATTTAAACTTAAAAGATTTTACTCAAATAAATATTAAGGAAAGAAAAGAGTTTGAATTAGGTGATAATGTAAAAAAATATAAAATATTACCAACTCGTTCTAATTCTACATATTCTATTGATAAAGACGGTGCTACAACAAAACTAGTAGTTAAAGATATTGATAATTTTTGGAAAAGTAAATACTTAGTAATTGTTGTGGAGTAAAATTATGAAAAGTGTTACAGAATATTTATGGTTTAATACTCAAAAAAGAAGAGAATATATAAACATAACCTCAGAAGTTGAAAAAGTAGTTAGGAAGAGTGGAATAAAAGAAGGTTTTGTTTTAGTTTCCGCTATGCATATAACAGCCGGTGTTTATGTTAATGATGCAGAAAGTGGTTTAATTCAGGATATTGATGAATGGTTAGAAAAATTAGCGCCATTTAATCCAAATTATAGACATCATAGAACGGGTGAAGATAATGGTGACGCACATTTAAAGAGTTTGTTAATTCATCATGAAGTAATAGTTCCTATTACAAATGGTGAATTAGATTTAGGTCCTTGGCAGCAAATTTATTATGCCGAGTTTGATGGACAAAGAAGAAAAAGATTAATTATTAAAGCAATTGGAGAATAAAAAAAAAGGTATATAAATGGAATTTTTGTTTGATGAAAAAGTAATGATATATTTAAGACCTTTAGGAATAGTTGTATTTTCAATTTTAATAGGTTTTATTTTTGAGAAATTTATTCATGTAAGATTGCTAAAATGGGCAAAAAAATCATCACATAAATATGATGATATAATAGTTGAAGCATTTGATAATTTAACGTTTTATATTTTCTTGATAGGTGGTTTGTTTATAGCTTCTCATTTTATTCCTATTCGAGAAAATATTTTATTAATTATACATAAGGTAATTTTAATAGGTTTAATATTACTATTGATAATTGTTGGTAGTAAAATAGCTGTTGGCTTTATTGATAATTATACTGCTAATTTAAGTAATATTTTACCAAAAACATCGATATTTCAGAATATTACGAGAGTAATAATTTTTAGTATTGGTGGGTTAATTCTTTTACAAACTTTAGGTATTTCTATTACTCCAATTATAACAGCATTAGGAGTTGGTGGTTTAGCAGTAGCTTTAGCATTTCAGGATACGTTATCGAATTTGTTTGCGGGCTTACATATTATAATTTCCAGACAAATTAAAGTTGGTGATTATATTAAATTGGAAAGCGGCGAAGAAGGTTTTGTTGTTGATATTGCTTGGCGCTACACCGAAATTAGACAAATGCCAAATAATTTAGTAATTATTCCAAATTCAAAATTAGCATCTGCTATTGTAACTAATTATAATATGCCTGAAACTGAATTGTCTGTTCCAATTACTTTAGGTGTAAGCTATGATAGCGATTTGGAAAAAGTTGAAAGAGTTACTATAGAAGTAGCAAAAGAAATTTTAAGAGAAATTCAAGGTGGAGTTGAAAATTTTGATCCTGTTGTGCGTTACCATACATTTGCAGATTTCAGTATAAATTTTAATGTTGTATTAAGAGCAAAACAATATCAAGATCAGTTTTTGATAAAACACGAATTTATAAAGAGATTGCATAAGAGATACCAACAAGAAGGAATTGTAATACCTTATCCAATAAGAACTGTATATATGAATAAATAATAAAGGACATTTTGCCCTTTTTTTTATTTTGGAAATAAAAAAAGAAATTAGTAATTTAGCAAATTAAGTTTTTTACTAACTAAGGGAGATGAATTATGGCTGATGTAAAATTGGAGCAGGAACTGCATATTGCAGCAGATTTTCCTGTGCCTACTTACGAAGAATGGAAAGCCGTAGTTGAAAATGATTTGAAAGGTGTACCATTCGAAAAAAAATTGCTCACAAAAACCTACGAAGGCATAACACTTCAACCAATCTACACAAGAAAAGATATTGAAAATTTACCGCATGTTGAAAATACTCCAGGTTACCATTATTTTGTAAGATCAACAAAAGTTAGTGGTTATCTCAAAAAAGCTTGGGATATTGCTCAAGAAATTCCATATAGTTTGCCTGAAGAATTTAATGAAGCTTTAAGAAAAGACCTTAATATGGGGCAAACAGCTATTAACTTAATTCTTGATTTAGCAACTCAAAAGGGAATAGATGCCGATAAAGCTGTTGAAGGAGAAGTTGGTGGATGTGGTTTATCTGTATCGACAGTTGCAGATTTGGAAAAAGCTTTTAAAGATGTAAATTTGGAAAAATATCCTATTTATGTAAATGCTGGTATATCATTATTACCTTTCTTATCTCTTTTTGCTTCATATGCAAAGAAAAACAATATAGATTTAACAAAGGTAAGTGGAAGTATTGAAATTGATCCTGTTGCTGCTTTATTATCTTTAGGAAAACTTCCATTATCATTAAACAATATGTTTGATGAATTGGCAGCAGCTATTAAATGGGCTGAAGCAAATAAAATTAATTTAAGATTTGTTGGAATTCACGGACAAGTTTATCATAATGCTGGTGCAAGTGCAATTCAGGAATTAGCATATTCTTTGGCTACAGCAATTTATTATGTTGATGAGTTATTGAATAGAGGGTTAAATATTAATGTTATTACTAAATATTTCCGTTTTACTTTTGGTATAGGAACAAATTATTTTATGGAAATTGCTAAATTAAGAGCTGCAAGATATTTATGGGCTAAAATAGTTGAAGCTTATGGTGGTGATGAAAATGCTCAAAAAATGCTTATTCACGGCAGAACATCTATTTTCACGCAAACAGTTTATGATCCATATGTAAATATGTTGAGAACTACAACCGAAGCATTTTCAGCAGTTGTTGGTGGTGTTGATTCGTTACATACAAATTGTTTTAATGAATCAATTGGTTTACCTGATGATTTTGCCAGAAGAATTGCAAGAAATGTACAAATTTTATTAAATGAAGAAAGTAATTTAAGCAAGATTATAGATCCTGCTGGTGGTTCATACTATGTTGAAAAATTAACAGATGAAGTTGCTAAAGCTACATTGGATATGATTAAACAAGTTGATGAAAATGGTGGTATAATTAAGCTTGTTGAAAGTGGTACTCTCCAAGATTCTGTTAATGCAGTATTGGCTGAAAAGAAAAAAGATTTAGCTAAAAGAAAAACTGTATTAGTTGGTACAAACCAATATGCTAATACAAAAGAAGAAAAATTGGAAGCAGTTTTACCAGATTATAAAAAACTTTTAGATACTAGAAGTAAATATGTACAACAATACAGAGTAAGTGGCGATAATCAAAAACATAAAGATGTATTAGAAAAATTACAACAAATAGCTGATGCTAATACAGAAGTCATAGAGCTAGCTATCGATGCAATTAGTAAAGGAGCTACTTTAGGTGAAGTAGCTAGTGCTATTAGAAGTAAATATTCAGAATCTCAAGAAATTACTCAATTAAAAATTGTAAGATTAGCTGAATTGTTTGAAGAGTTACGAGATGCCGTTGAAGAATATAAGAAAAAGAACGGTGGTGCTCCAAAATTATTCCTTGCAAATATGGGACCATTAAAACAACATAAAGCAAGAGCTGATTTTTCGAGAGGTTTCTTTGAAGTTGGTGGTTTTGATGTAATTTATCCGCAAGGTTTTGAAACACCAGAAAAAGCTGCAGAAGAAGCTGCTAAAAGTGGTGCTAAAGTTTCAGTAATTTGTTCTACAGATGAAACATATCCTGAATTAGTTCCCGGATTTACAAAACGTGTTAAAGAATTAGTACCTGATATGATTGTTATTTTAGCAGGATATCCTAAAGATCAAATTGAAGCACATAAAGCAAGTGGAGTTGATGATTTTATATATTTAGGCGCTGATGTTTATGAAATAATAAGTAATCTTTTCAAGAAATTGGGGGTATTATAAGATGGCAAAAATAGATTTATCAAAAATAGATTTAAATAAAAAAGGTAAAAAAGTTTCTTTTGAAGAGTGGAAAAAAGAAATAGAAAAAGAAACTGGTAAGCCATTTGAAGAATTATTATGGCGTACAATGGAACAAATTGATGTTAAACCAGTTTATGATTGGGAAGACATCAAAGATTGCGAACATTTACCTTATTTTTCAGGTTTACCACCTTATTTAAGAGGTCCATATTCTACAATGTACGTTATGAGACCTTGGACAGTTAGACAATATGCAGGATTTTCAACAGCTGAAGAATCAAACGCTTTTTATAGAAGAAATTTAGCAGCAGGTCAAATGGGGCTTTCTGTAGCATTTGACTTGGCTACACATAGAGGTTACGATTCAGATCATCCTAGAGTTGTTGGCGATGTTGGTAAGGCTGGTGTTGCTATTGATTCTGTGGAAGATATGAAAATTTTGTTTAGTGGTATTCCATTAGATAAAATGTCTGTTTCCATGACAATGAATGGTGCTGTTCTTCCTGTTATGGCTTTTTATATTGTAGCAGCCGAAGAACAAGGCGTTAAATGGGAACAATTAACTGGTACAATCCAGAATGATATTTTAAAAGAGTATATGGTGAGAAATACATATATTTATCCACCAACTCCATCAATGAAAATTATAGCTGATATATTCAAATTTACATCTCAATATATGCCAAAATTCAATAGCATCTCTATTTCTGGTTACCATATGCAGGAAGCTGGAGCCACAGCAGATCTTGAAATGGCATATACACTTGCAGATGGTTTGGAATATATTCGTACAGGTATAAAAGCAGGAATGTCAGTTGATGATTTTGCTCCACGTTTATCATTCTTCTGGGCAGAAGGGATGAACTATTTTATGGAAGTTGCTAAGTTAAGAGCAGCTCGCGTATTGTGGGCAAAATTAGTTAAACAATTTGATCCAAAAAATCCAAAATCATTAGCATTAAGAACTCACTCTCAAACATCCGGATGGAGCTTAACAGAACAAGATCCATTTAATAATGTTGCTCGTACTTGTATTGAAGCTATGGCCGCTGCATTAGGTCATACACAATCATTGCATACAAACGCATTGGATGAAGCAATAGCACTTCCAACAGATTTTTCAGCGAGAATTGCAAGAAATACTCAGCTTTACTTGCAAGATGAAACATTGATCTGTAAAGTTATTGATCCTTGGGGCGGTTCATACTATGTAGAAGCTTTAACTAATGAATTGTTACACAGAGGTTGGAAACACATTTTAGAAATTGAATCATACGGAGGTATGACAAAAGCTATTGAAGCTGGTATACCTAAAATGAGAATTGAAGAAGCTGCAGCAAGAAGACAAGCAAGAATTGACTCAGGTAAAGAAACTATTCTTGGTGTAAATAAATATCGCCCTGAAAAAGAAGTCCCTATTGAAATTCTTGAAGTTGATAACACTGCAGTAAGATTATCTCAAATTAAACGTCTGGAAGAATTAAGAAAAAATAGAAACGAAGAAGAAGTAAAAGCTGCTTTGGATGCTTTAACAAAATGTGCTGAAACTGGTGAAGGTAATTTATTAGAATTATCAATAAAAGCTGCTCGCGTAAGAGCATCATTAGGCGAAATTTCTTATGCATTAGAAAAAGTTTGGGGAAGATACGCAGTGACTCCAAAAACAATCTCCGGTGTTTATAGTTCAGAATATTCTTCTGAAGATCAAGAAACAATTAAAAAAGTTCAACAATTAACAGAAGAGTTTGCTAAACGAGAAGGTAGAAGACCAAGAATATTGATTGCAAAAATGGGACAAGATGGCCACGATCGTGGGGCTAAAGTTGTTGCAACTGCTTATGCTGATATGGGATTTGATGTCGATATGGGACCATTATTCCAGACACCTGAAGAAACAGCTAGACAAGCAGTTGAAAATGACGTACACGTTGTTGGTATGAGCTCATTAGCTGCTGGTCACAAAACACTTTTACCACAATTAGTTGAGGAACTTAAAAAACTTGGCCGTGAAGATATTATTGTTATTTGCGGTGGTGTTATTCCTGCTCAAGATTATGATTTCTTGTATAAACACGGTGCAGTAGCTATTTTTGGCCCCGGAACTAAAATTCCTGAAGCCGGATTAAAAATTATGGAAGAAATTAACAAAAGATTTTAATATTTAAATTCAAATACAACTATCAAAGAAGTGATACTTAAGAAGCAGGCGAGCGCAAGCGAGCTTGCTTTTTTTATCTCCTATTGCTCAGACGGTGTAAGCGTGACCGCACAACTGAAGTTGTGCGGTTTTTTTGCAATTCTTGCAAAAAAATATAGGTGGCAATTATATCGTAATATCGATATAATTGCCACCTTCAAATTTGGCTGCCACTGAGTGGCAAATTCCCTGCCACCATTGTGGTATTCAATGCCAAAAAGGTGGCATATCAATGCTACCCTACATTTATTTTTGCCACCGCGTGGCATTCAATGCCACGCTACTGCCACCAATTAAAATAACACCGCATCAATCTTACGGATAGGCACCGCTTTTGGAAAGATGGGAATTTTTAAATGGTGGCAATTATATCGTAATATCGATATAATTGCCACCTTCAAATTTGGCTGCCACTGCGTGGCAAATTCCCTGCCACCTTTGTGGCATTCAATGCCAAAAAGGTGGCATATCAATGCCACCCTAATTTTATTTTTGCCACATTGTGGCAAATTCGCTGCCACAACGTTGCCACCTTTTAAATTATCCGTGTCAATTTTTGCCACCTATTTAAATGGTGGCAAAATTTTTAGCGGGCCTTCGGCCCGCTGCCCCTTGCGGCTTGCCACAAGCCGCAAGGGGCTTAAGCTTATACTGTCTGAGCTAAGTAGGTAATTTATTGTTATTGAATTTATTTAAAGTTCCTTTTATTTTGAAATTTCGTTTTATATTATTATATTATTTTTTTATAATTGTTGAGGTCAAAAATGCCAAAAAAATATCAAGTATTTTGTTGTAATAATAATCAAAAATACGAAATTGAAGCTGGAACATCTTTGCTACAGTTGATAGATATTATAAAACCTGATACAAAATTTATGATTGTGGGGGCTTTGGTTAATAATGAGGTTAAGGAGCTTGATTATGAAATTTTCGCTCCTAAGTATATAAAATTTTTCGATGCTTCTTCTCGTATGGGAATGAGAATGTATACAAGAGGTTTAAGTTTTGTTTTAAGTAAAGCATTTTATGATTTATATCCAAACGCTATTTTAACTATTAGTCATCCTGTATCACGAGGCCTTTTCTGCGAAGTTGATAATCTTGAAATTACCGAAGAAGTTGTTTCGAATATCAAAAATAAAATGATTGAAATAATTAATAAAGATATTCCTTTTGTAAGAAAGCAAATTGAAACTGATGAAGCTATCAAATTATATGAGAAGTATAATCAACCTGAAAAAATTGAATTATTGAAATTTAGAAAGCATATTTTTTCATCGGTTTATTTTTTGGAGGACAGGCCTGATTATTTTTATGGTTTTTTACCACCTTCAACAGGTTATTTAAAAGTTTTCGATTTGTTTAAGTTTAACGATGGGTTGTTGCTTAAATTACCTAAAAGATCAAATCCAAATATAATAGATGAAAATGTTCATCAAAACAAATTATTTGGTATTTTAAAGGAACATTCAGAATGGGCTGAAATTCTTGGTGTTAAAACAGTAGGAAATATAAATGCTACTATAGATAACGGTGAAATTAGTGATATTATTAAAATCTCAGAGGCCCTGCAGGAAAAGAAAATAGCTCAAATTGCTGATCAAATCCATTCTAAATCTGATGTTAAATTTGTATTAATTTCTGGGCCGTCTTCATCGGGAAAAACTTCTTTTTGTAAAAGATTGGATATTCAATTAAGGGTGCTTGGTTATAAACCGATAAATATTTCTTTAGATGATTATTTTGTTGACCGTGAATTAACTCCACGTGATGAAAATGGAGATTATGATTTTGAATGTCTTGAAGCTATTGATATTCAACAATTTAATAGAGATATGATTGATTTACTTGATGGTAAAGAGGTTGAATTGCCAAAATTTAATTTCTCGTTAGGGAAAGGATTTCCATCCGGTAAAAAGATAAAGGCTCATCCTAACACAATATTTTTAATTGAAGGAATACACGGATTAAATCCAAAATTAAGTCAACTGATTGAAGATAAATTTAAGTTTAAAATTTATGTTTCAGCTTTAACAACAATTTTACTTGATAGACATAATAGAATTTCGACTACAGATAATCGTTTAATGAGAAGGTTAGTACGAGATTATTATTATCGCGGGTATTCTGCTTATGCAACATTGAGCAGGTGGGAGAGTGTTACAAGGGGAGAACAAAAAAATATTTTCCCATTCCAAGAAAATGCAGATGTTATGTTCAATTCATCATTACTGTATGAAATTGGTGTTTTGAAGCCACATTTGACAAAAATTCTCGTTGATGTGCCTGAAAATGTTGAGGAATATGCTGAAGCAAAAAGATTACTAAAATTATTAACATATTTTAAAGAAATTCCAGAGAAAGAAATTCCACCTACATCAATAATTAGAGAGTTCTTTGGTGGTAGTAGCTTCAAATATTAGGATTTGAATATGAGAAAATATTTCTTAATTATTTATTTTTTTATAACTTATTTCGCCTTTTCACAGAAATATGACCAAATAATATCTCAATCTTATTTGAATGATTATGGTTATGAATTTTTAAGAAATGTTTGTGATAGGTTTGGTGGAAGGTTAATGGGTACAGAAAATAACACAAAAGCCTTCGAATTTTTGCAACAACAACTTAAAGAAAATAAAATTGGTTACAAAGTAGAAGAATTTACAGCTCCTTGTTATATAAGAGGTAATGAATTTGTACAATTGGTTTATCCTTTTATAAGAGAATTAAAAAGTATTTCAATTGGATATTCACCTGCAATAGATACTATTTGTAAAGATGTTGTTTTACTAAAATCGTTGGATGATAAAGAGAATTACAAAGATAAAATTATTTTATATGTAAAAAATAAATTTACAGGAGAATTGCCTAAAAAGGAAAAATTATCAAATATTTTATTTCAATATCAAGCAAAAGCTTTATTGATTGCTAATGATAATACAGGGTATACAAATTTAGTTTCTACGGGAAGTTTTGAAGGCAACGAGATAAAAATTCCAATATTTTCAATTACTTATGAAGATGCGCAAATTTTATTAAGACAGATTGAAAATAATATTGTTCCAAAAATTAAAATTTATAATAATTCAAAAATTGTTACCAAACAAGTACCGAATATAATTTCAACATACCAAGGGAAGCAGGATGGTAAAATTGTTGTAATAGCACATTTCGATTCTTGGGACTTAGGGCAAGGTGCTATTGATAATGGAGTTGGTTCAGCGATTGTTTATAATTTGATAAATGTTTTTAATAAAGTACGGCCAAATACATTACATTCAATCGATTTTGTTTTTGTAAATGGTGAAGAATTAGGATTATTTGGTTCAAAAAATTATTATGAAAAACATAAAAATGAAAAAATATTGCTTTGTATTAATCTTGATATGGTTGGTCAACCATACGGTTTTAATGTTATGGGCTATGATACACTCAAAAGTATTATAGAAGAATTTAATACAGAATTAAAAGGCTATAATTTAAATAAGGTAATTTCAACTCCTTGGCTTAATAGTGATCATATGTATTTTATGATTAATGGGATACCATCTATCACTCCATTAGCAAAATTAGATGAGTTTAAGATTCAATATTATCACGATTTTACAGATACATTTGAAAAAGTTAACAAACAATACATATCGGATGCAACCGCTATCATAGGTTCACTTATCGTAAAAATGGCAAACCTAACAAATTTAAGTTCATATCAATTAGATAAACCAACCACAGAAAAGATGTTGGATAAATTTAAGTTGTTGGAAGAGGTGAAGAATAGGTGATGTGATTAGAAATAAATTAAATAAAAGATAAAAAAAATAAAGTATAATAAATTCATTTAATAAAATAATATATATAATTTAGTTAATGCAATAAAATTTATTATATTATCATTAAAATGTTGAGGTTTTTATGAAATGGTTTGAAAATTTAAAAATTAAATTTAAACTCTATTTTTTATCATTTATAGCAATAATACCATTTATTTTGTTAATATTTTTCTATCTCCTTCCTAAAATAAATGAAATTTATTTGGAAGATAGAAAAGCAGATTTAAAACATGTTACAGAAACAGCTTATAGTATACTTAAATATTACGATGACAAGGCTAAAAATGGTGAATTATCGCTTGATACTGCAAAGATCTTAGCTTATAATGCTATCAATAGCCTTAGATACAGTGGAAAAGAATATTTCTTTGGATATACACCAGATGGTATTTGTGTTATTCATGGTTCTCAACCTGAAGTTATAGGACAAAATAGAATAGAGCTAAAAGATCCTAATGGGAAGTATTTTGTGAAAGAACTAGGTGAAACAGCGGTAAAACAAGGTGAAGGTTATGTAGATTATATGTATCCCAAATTAGGTGAAACTGAACCTAAACCAAAATTATCATTTGTTAAATATTACGAACCTTGGGGCATTTATGTAGGTACAGGTGTTTATATTGATGATTTGGAATTACTAATTTCTGAAACTAGAAACTCGTTAATGTTACCGATTTTAATAATTGTAATTATTGTCACCTTAATTTCATATAAAATTTCACAATATTTATCCGAAAAAATTAATATTATTTCACAATCTGCTGCTGAAGTTTCAAAAGGGAATTATGACAAGTTAGTTTATTTGAATACTAATGATGAATTTGGATTGTTATCCCAAGCAATTAATAAAATGGTTGATGATTTGAAAAAATTAATTAGAATTGCTGAAGATAAATCTGAAGAGGCTGATAAATCTAGACAAGAAGCTCTTGAAGCTAAGATGGAGATTGAGAAAGAAAAAAGCTACTTAGAAGATAGAGTTAATTATTTACTAAACAAGTTGTCATTATTTGCTGAGGGTGATTTATCTATCAATATGCCAACAGAATCACATCCAATAATCGGTAAAGTATTTGATGAATTTAATGTTTCTATTCAAAAGTTAAGAAGTATGATGGATAGGGTTAATCAAGCAATACTTGCAACTTCTAGTGCAGCAGCGGAAATTTCTGCCAGTGCTGAACAAATGTCAGCTGGAGCTAGTGAACAAAGTAATCAAATTAGGAGTGTAGCTCAATCAACTGATGAAATGAATAAAACTATTATGGATAATACAAGAAATGCTACATTATCAGCCGAAAAAGCCAAAAATGCTGGTATAATCGCAAAAGAAGGTGGAAATGTTGTACTTGAAACAATAAAAGGTATGGAAAAAATTTCTAATGTTGTTCAAGAAGCAGCTAATAGAATACAAAAATTGGGATTAAGTAGCGAAAAAATAGGTGAAATTGTACAAGTTATTGATGAGATTGCCGACCAAACAAATTTATTAGCACTCAATGCAGCAATAGAAGCTGCTAGGGCAGGTGAGCAAGGGCGTGGTTTTGCCGTTGTTGCAGATGAAGTTAGAAAACTTGCCGAAAGAACAGGAAAAGCAACAAAAGAAATTGCGAATATGATTCGAGAAATTCAAGGCGATACTAAAGAAGCTGTATTAGCAATGGATAATGGTATAAAAGAGGTTAATAACGGTAAATTATTAGTAAATAGAGCAGGCGAAGAATTAAATAAAATCATTGATGAAACAAATAAAGTTGCAGATTTAATTTCACAAGTTGCCGCTGCTAATGAAGAACAAAGTTCTACTAGTGAAGAAATTACTCGTAATCTTGATACTATCGATAAAGTAATGCAAGAAACTTCATCTGGAATTCATCAAATTGCTATGGCAACGGAAGATTTGAATAGGTTAACAAATACTTTGAAAGAACTTATAAATCAATTCAAATTATAAAAAAAGCCTCTTGTAAAAAGAGGCTTTTTTATTACCATCTACAGCCATTGCCGCCACGTCCTGGTCTGTTTCCTTTTCCCATTCCTAAACCGATGGGGCGATTATTATAAAAGTTTTGCTTTTGCTCATCAGTCAGTAAATTATATACAGATTGTCTATGACTTTCTCTTGCTAAATCCATTTTTGTTTTGATTTCATTTCTTTGTGTAATTAGGTTTTTAATTTTATTACCATCAGGATTTAGCTTCATTCTTTCGTTTTGAATTTGTAGATTGATTTTGTCAATTTGAGTTCTAAAATCAATCATTTCATTTTGATGCTGTGTTTGTAATTTTGTTATTGCATCCTTTTGTTCAGGTGATAGATTTAAATTATTTAAGCAATAACCATAATTATTATTTTGGAAATTATTATTAGGTCTATTAAACTTTTGAGCTAATAATATTGTAACAAATGAAAGAGAAATAACAAGAATCATGATTTTAGTTTTCATGACGAACTCCCATATTTTATTGATTTTCTGACTTTATGACAATCAATTTTAATGAGTAGTTTAAATAAATTTGAAAAAAAATGAAAAAAAATAAAAAAATACTTGATTTTTCAGTTTTTAAATATTAATTTTAATCTGGAAATAAAATATGTCTATGCAAAATCAAAAAATAAATACATTCTACATTCAAAAAACAAATCTTCTTTTACTTCGTCATTGTCCTGATTTATAAATTACCAACATAGCCAACTACTTTTTTTAATTACACTATTTTATCAAAAATATTTTACTTAGATCTTTTTATTAAATCTATATAATAATCAAAAAAAATTAACAAGGGGAGTGTAACATGTCACGCAGAAACATTCTAATTATGGGTGCAGCTGGAAGAGATTTCCACAATTTTAACGTATTATATCGTGATAATGAAAATTATAATGTAGTTGCTTTTACAGCTACACAAATTCCAAATATTGATGATAGAAAATATCCAAAAGAATTAGCAGGAAAATTATATCCAGATGGAATAAAAATTTATCCTGAAAGTGAATTAGTAAAATTAATTAAAGAATTAAAAGTTGATGAAGTAGTATTTTCATATTCAGATGTACCTTTTGAATATGTTATGACTAAAGCAGCAATAGTTAATGCAGCAGGTGCAGCATTTACGATGTTAGGTGCTCATCAAACAATGGTTAAAAGTACAAAACCAGTTGTTGCAGTTGTAGCTGTGAGAACAGGATGCGGAAAATCACAAACATCAAGAAAAGTTGTTGAAGTATTGAGAAAAGCTGGTAAGAAAGTTGTTGCAGTTCGTCATCCAATGCCATATGGTGATTTGAACGCTCAAAAAGTTCAAAGATTTGCTACAATGGAAGATCTTAAAAAACATAAATGTACAATTGAAGAAATTGAAGAATATGAACCACATGTTGTTACTGGTGGTGTAATTTATGCCGGTGTTGATTATGAAGCAATTTTAAGAGAAGCTGAAAAAGAAGCTGATATTATTTTGTGGGATGGCGGAAATAATGATACTCCTTTCTACGCACCAGATGTTACTTTCTGCGTTGCTGATCCACACAGACCAGGTCATGAAATTAGCTACTATCCTGGAAATACAAGTTTAAGAATCGCTGATGCTGTTGTTATAAACAAAATTGATACTGCTGACAGAGATGATATTCAATACGTTAGAGAAAACATTAGGGAATGTAATCCAAAAGCAACAATTATTGATGGTGCATCTCCAATATTTGTTGATAATCCAGAAGTTATTACTGGTAAAAGAGTTCTTGTTGTTGAAGATGGTCCAACTTTAACACACGGAGAAATGACTTACGGCGCAGGTGTTGTTGCTGCACAAATTTATGGCGCTGCTGAGCTTATTGATCCAAGACCTTATACAGTTGCTTCAATTACTGAAACTTATAACAAGTATCCAGAAATTGGTATTCTTTTACCAGCTATGGGATATGGCGAACAACAATTAAAAGATCTTGAAACAACAATTAATAATACTGAATGCGATGCTGTTATTATCGGTACACCTATTGATTTAGGTAGATATATCAAAATTAATAAACCTTATACACGCGTACGTTATGAATTACAAGAAATTGGCGCAAATACAGTTGAATCTGTATTAAAAGCTAAAGGTTTAATTTAATAAATTATCCAGCCCAACACGGGCTGGATTTTATAAATACCATATGAGGTAGTTATGGGAAAATTAGCAGTTTGTGCATTCGGTGGAAACGCACTATTACAAAGCAACCAAAAAGGTACAATTTACGAACAAGAAGATAATGCTACAAGAGCATGTAAAAATTTATTACCTTTGATAAAAAAAGGTTATAACCTTGTACTTTCTCACGGAAATGGGCCACAAGTCGGTAATATTATGCTCCGAAATGATGCTGGCCATAGGTTATACAATATCGAAGAAATGCCGCTTGATATTTGCGTTGCCGATTCGCAAGGCGGTATTGGCTATATGATTGAAAGAATTTTGAGAAATGTCCTAAAAGAAAATAAAATTGAAAAAGATGTTTTAACAATGGTTACTCCTGTTTTGATAGATGATAAAGATCCAGCTTTTTCTAATCCTACTAAGCCTGTAGGACCATATTATAGCAAAGAAGAAGCAGAAAAATTGGCAAAAGAAAATAATTGGCAAATAAAAGAAGATCCTAAAGGGCGCGGTTGGCGAAGAGTTGTTGCTTCTCCTAAACCGCTCGATATTTTTAATGTTAAACTAATTGAAGAATTAGCCAGAAGAGGTTATATCGTCATTGCAGCCGGTGGCGGCGGTATTCCAGTTTATTTTGATGAAAATGGATTTATTAGAGCTAACGAAATGGCTGTAATCGATAAAGATCTTGCTTCTTCTCTTATGGCTCAGGAAATTAAAGCTGATGAATTTTATATTCTAACAGATGTTCCTAAAGTTTGTATTAATTTCAATAAACCTGATCAAAAAGAACTTGATGTCGTTTCTGTTGCTGAAGCTGAAAAATTAATTCAAGAAGGACATTTTGCTGCTGGTAGTATGTTGCCAAAGGTACAAGCAGCATTAAATTTTGTAAAAAATACAGGAAATGTTGCAGTTATTACAGAATTAGGACAATTAGAAAATGAAAATGCTGGAACTAAATTTGTTCCTTAATTATTTTTTTGTATAATTCTTTTTGAATTTTATTTAAATAAGGAGTCTTATTATGGCCGTTAATATGAAAGGAAAAAGCTTAATTGAAATATTCCATCTTACCTTAGAAGAAGTTGAACAAATATTTGAGTTATCAAAAACTTTAAAGATGGATAGATTGATTGGTAAAAAACATAATGATTTACTCGCTGGTAAAAAATTAGGTATGATATTTTCCAAACCTTCTACAAGAACTAGAGTTTCTTTCGAAGTTGGTATCTATGAATTAGGTGGAACCGGCTTATATTTTAATCAAAATGATTTGCAATTAAAGAAAAGTGAAAACATTCACGATACAGCAAAAGTTCTTTCAAGATATTTAGACGGTATAATGATTAGAACTTTTGATCATCAAGATGTAATTGATTTAGCTAAATACGGCTCCATCCCTGTTATTAACGGTTTAACAGACTTACATCATCCTTGCCAAGTGTTAACAGACCTATTTACAGTTTTAGAGAAAAAAGGTAGATTAAGAGGATTAAAATTAGCATATATTGGCGATGGAAATAACATGGCTCATAGTTTGTTGCATGGATGCGCTAAAGTTGGTATGGATATTGCCATAGCATCACCTTCCGGATACAAACCAGATGCTAAAGTTGTTGCCGAAGCTCAACAAGATGCTAAATATATGGGAAGTAAGATTGAAATTGTTGAAGATCCAATTGCAGCCGTTAAAGATGCTGATGTTGTTTATACTGATGTTTGGGCAAGTATGGGACAAGAAGCTGAAGCTGCTGAAAGAAGAAAGAAATTTATGCCTTACCAAGTAAATCCAGAATTAGTTAAAAATGCAAAAGATGATTATATCTTCATGCACTGCCTACCAGCTCATAGAGGCGATGAAGTTGTTGATGAAGTTATGGATGATGAAAAGCATTCCGTAGTCTTTGACGAAGCAGAAAATAGACTTCACGTACAAAAAGCAATTATGGCTTTAGTTATGTAAAAAATAAAATAAGGCTGTCTTCAAAAGGCAGTCTTTTTTTTTGGCTCAGACAGTATAAGCTTAAGCCCACGTGCGGCTGCGCCGCACGTGGGCGCGGGCCGCATGCAGCCTGTTTTAATGTAATATTATACAATACATTGATTATAATTATCATTAACATAGTTTTACATCTATAATTATTCATTAAATACTCTTTTCTAAACAGGCTGCTGCGGCCCGCAAAAATTAATAAATTAAATATTTTTTTTCAAAAATGTTCTTTTATTAACACATTATTTTATTTTGCTTTTTAAAATTATCTTTATTATATTTATTATCTTTATTAAATTATTACAGCATTATCAAATGGATAAATTTACAGAATTATTAAAAATTATTAAAAAATTTGATAATTTTGTTATTACAACGCATGTTAACCCTGATCCTGATGCCTTATCATCTTGCATGTCCTTTTATACAATATTAAGATATTTAAACAAAAATGTAAAAATCATCAATACCAGCACTACTCCTTATTTCTTAAACTTTATTGATCCAGAAGGAGTTATTGAAACTTATAATAGAGAAATACATCTCGATTTTATTAATAACTTTGATGTAATTATTTGTTTAGACTTTAACCATGTCGGTAGGCTTAATACTATCGAAGAAGATTTCAAAAATAGTAAAGCTTTTAAAATATGTTTAGACCATCATACAGAACCTGAAACTCAATTCTTCGATTTCATAATTAACAATGAAGAATATGCTGCTACAGTTGAACTAATTTATGATTTTATCAAAATTACAAAAGTTATAGAATTAAATTCAAAAATTGCGTTTTGGATTTACATCGGCTTGAAATCTGATACAGGTTCTTTTAGCTATGAAAGAACTACTGAAAAAACTTACCTAATCGCTGCAGACCTTATTTCTTATGGATTAAACCCTTTTGAAATACATCATCTATTAAATAGTAAAAATAGAATTAATAAAATTCATTTGCAAGGTCGTGTTTTAGCTAATATGAAACTTGATGATACACAAAAGGTAGCTTATATTATTGTTACAAAAAAAGATCTTGAAGAAACTGGAGCTTTTGAAAGTGAAATCGATGGCCTTGTTAATCATTGCTTGTCTATAGATGGCGTGGAAGTAGGATTATTATTTATTGAAATGGAAAAAGGAATTAAAATTAATTTCCGTTCAAAAGGAAGAGTTCAGGTTAATAAATTAGCTGCAATTTATAAAGGTGGTGGTCACAGAAACGCTTCAGGTGCAAGATTGCCCGATACTCAATTGAGTGATAATATAATCGATGATGTAATTAAAAATGCTATAATTTTTATTAAGAACCTTGAGAAAAGTAATGAATAAAATAAATTTATTGTATGATGAAAAATTTAATGTTGAAAATTTAAAAGAAGTTATCTTATTTTTTGTTGATGAAGAGAAATTAAATTCAGAAAATATAGAAATAAATATTCCTTCTATAAACCAAAAACTTAATTTCAAGGATAAAAAAGAACTTAAAAGAAATATTCCACTTGGATATCAAAAATACCTTAAAATTATTCTTTTAAAACAAAATTCTCAAGAACAAATTTTAAATGAAATTTCAAAAATAGTTAATAATTGTCTCAAAGAGTCATTTCAACAGCTTACAATCATTAATAACGGAATAAATTTCGAAAAAAATATTTATAAATTAATTCTCGATGGACTATATTTAGGTACTTACAATTTCAATTTTTATAAAGAAAAAAAAGAAGAAAATGAAATAAATATCAATTTAGTAGGTTTTGATAGTCAAGCAATAGAAAAATTTAAAGATGAAAGAAGTCTTATTTATGACTCCGTTAAATTAGCACGCAATTTAGGAAATTATCCTCCAGATTATTTAAAGCCAAAAAAATTCGTTGAAATATCTGTTCAATACTTCGAGCAATTAAATGCTAATTATAAAATTTATGATTATAAACAATTAACTAAATTAGGTTTCAATGGAATAGCAACTGTTGGAAAAGGTAGCAAGAATAAACCATATTTTATTGAAGCTCATTACAATGGAAATCCACAGTCTAATAAATATTTTGCTTTAGTAGGAAAAGGTGTCACTTATGATGCAGGTGGATTATCAATAAAACCTACAAATCATATGGTTGAAATGAAAGGAGATATGGCAGGCGCTGCTGTCTCCTTGGCAACATTTATTTGTATTATAAAACTCAACTTACCTATAAATTTGAGTTTATATATACCACTAGTAGAAAATGTCATTAGTGGCGAATCTTATAAACCATCTGATATAATAAAAACCTATAATAATAAAACTGTTGAAGTGTTAAACACTGATGCCGAAGGCCGTTTAATATTAGCTGATGCTCTCGCCTATGCAAGTGAAAAAAATCCAGAGCTAATTATCGATTTAGCCACATTAACCGGTGCTGTCGTAACTGCTTTGGGATTAGGTTACGCTGGTATATTTTCTAATGATAATGATTTTTTACAACAAATTTTAGAAATTTCAAAACAAACAAATGAAAAACTTTGGCATTTACCTTTACCCGATGAATATAAACAACTTTTGGAAAGTGATATTGCTGACCTAAAAAATTTAGGTGGCAGTTGGGGCGGAGCAATTACAGCAGCTTTATTCTTGAAAAATTTTATAAACAAAAATCAAAAATGGATCCATATTGATATCGCCGGGCCATCTTTTCCTAATGAATTTGGACCTAATACTCAAAAAACAATGACAGGTTTTGGTGTTAGATTGTTAGTTGATTTTTTTCAAAACATTTCTATGAGATAATATAATTTACGTTGTAAATTATATTCAATTTTCTTTTTATCGATATATTTATTATATTTCAAAAATAAAAAAAATATTTATCAAATGGCAAAAATTATTGCAATTGCAAATCAAAAAGGTGGCGTTGGGAAAACAACAACTGCTATTAACTTGTCCTCTGCTTTAGTTAGTTTTAAAAAAAAAGTATTATTAATTGATTTCGATCCACAGGCAAATACCACATCTGGATTAGGTGGTGACTACAAGTATACTATATATAATGTTCTAACAGAAAAAGCAAAAATCCAGGATGCTATTTGCGATTGTAACATGCCTGAACTCAAATTGTTACCAAGTGAAAATAATCTTGCAGCTGCTGAATTCGAATTTTTAAATATCCCCAATAGGCAAAACTTATTAAAAAATAAAATTCAAGATGTAATAAATGATTTTGATTTTATTATTATTGATTGTCCACCATCATTACACTTATTAACTATTAATGCCTTAACTGCTGCTGATTCAGTTTTAATACCGGTACAAAGTGAATATTTTGCTCTTGAAGGACTTAAACAACTTCTTAACACTATAAATCAAATTAAAACTCATTACAACAAAAAATTAAAAATAGAAGGCGTTTTGCTTACTATGTACGACAATAGATTAAAGCTTTCTATGCAAGTCAAAGATGAATTAAAAAAATACTTCAAAGATTTAGTATATGAAGCTATTATTACCAGGAATGTTAGAATTTCTGAAGCTCCTAGCTTCTCAAAACCTGTTTTACTTTATGATCCTACATCTACAGGATCTCAGAATTACCTTTCATTTACAAAAGAATTTCTTACAAAAAACGGAATTGAAGTTTAAATAAAGAAGTAAAAACTATGAAAAATATTGGATTAGGTAAAGGATTAGACGCTATTTTTAGCAATACTCCTATTGTTAATAACGATGAAAATATAAATAATAATACTAACTTGCCAATTGAAGTTGATCCTTCATCTATTAGTAAATTGGATGTTGATTTAATCGATCCAAATCCTTTTCAACCAAGAAAAGAATTTGATAGGGATGCATTAGATGAACTAAAAAAATCCATTCTACAAAATGGATTAATTCAACCTATAACAGTTCGTCCTTTTAATAATAGATACCAACTCATTTCTGGTGAAAGAAGATTACGTTCTTTTAAGGAACTGGGATTTAAAACTATTCCTGCTTATATTATCAATGTAGAATCTGATGAAATGATGCTTGCTCTTGCGTTGATAGAAAATATTCAACGTGAGAAGCTTAATATTATTGAAGTTGCTCAGGCTTATCAAAGATTGATTGATGAATGTAATCTTACACAAGAGCAAATAGCCGAAAAAGTTGGAAAAGATCGTTCAACTGTAACAAATACACTTAGATTGTTGAAATTACCAAAAGTAATTCAAGATGCTCTTTCTAATGACGAAATTACTCCAGGACATGCTAGAGCCATTTTGGCGGTTAGTGATGTTAATACACAATTAGAAGTTTTTCACAAAATAAAAACTGAACAATTATCGGTTAGAAAAAGTGAGCAACTAGTTAATTCTTTAAATAAAAATGAGAAAAAAACTAACTTTAAACCCTCGAATATTAAAAAAAATGATAATATTGTTAAAGATATAAATACAAAAGATTTTGAAGATAAGCTTAGAGTTTTATTTGGAACAAAAGTTGCAATTAATCATCGTAAAGATGGAACAGGAGAAATTGTAATTTCATATTTTTCTTTAGATGATTTTGAACGAATTTTTGAGCTAATGAATGAAAAAAAATATTAGTTTCGTTATTATTTGTTTTTTAATAGCTAATTTATATGCGCAAGATACAAGTAATACTTTACAAAAAGTAGAATTCCAATATAATCTACATAAAAATCCTACGAGAGCTTTATTCCTTAGTACATTATTACCTGGCAGTGGACAAATTTATAATGAATCGTATTATAAAGCCCCCATAATTTGGGGCGGTATTGCATTTTTTGGTTATTATTTTAATTTTTATAACAACAGGTATGATGATTATAACAAATTATATCAAATAAAATTATCAGAAAATGCTGCTAATGCGTCATCCTATGCAAGAATTAGGGATTTTTATTTTAAGAAAAGAGATGAAATGGCTGTTTATGTGTTAATTATTTATTTAGCAAATATTGTTGATGCTTATGTAGATGCACATATGTATGATTTTAAAATAATTGAGAACCAACCACTACATTTTTCTGCTCAAAAAGATAATCAAATAAATTTTTCAAGAGTAGCGTTCGGTATTAAAATTCCATTTTGATAAAATAAAAAATTACATTATTTTTTCAAAAGTAGAGTTCATACTTTTGGGAACAGTAGCAATAGGTTGATTTAAAGCTTCAATAAGTTGTAATACTTGCTGACCGCTACTATTTTTTAGGTTATTCAATACTTTAGTAGCAACTTCTTGTTGGACTTTACTAGTAGAATTAACGATATTTTGAATTACTTGTTCAGGAATATTTGTTATTGCTCCAATTTGCATTTTTATCACATTAATTTTTCTACTGGAATATAATAAAAAAATATCAAAATGTCAATAGGTGGAATATGTATAATAAAAGACCTTCATGGGATGAATATTTTTTAAAATTAGCAATGTTAGTATCAGAACGTGCTACCTGTCCAAGAATGCATTGTGGATGTGTTTTAGTACGTGATAAAAGAATTTTAGCAACTGGATATAACGGATCAATTCCTGGCGAACCTCATTGCGAAGATGTAGGTTGTTATATAGTTGACAACCATTGTGTTAGAACTATACATGCAGAAATCAATGCTTTATCTCAATGTGCTCAACAAGGCATAAGCACTCAAGGAGCAACAGCTTACGTGACAAATATGCCTTGTACAAATTGTACTAAAGCCCTTATTGCTGCTGGTATTAAAAGAGTTGTTATATTTTCTGACTATCACGATACTTTGGCTGAAGAATTTTTCGCAGCTGCAAAAGTAGAACTTGTTAGACTTCCTATGCCTGAAAAAACAATAAAATATGATTTAGAAAGTTATACTTCAGCTAAAAAGAAAAACCAATAAAATTATTTTTTTTCAAAAAATTTTATAATTTACCTTTAAAAAATCAGGTATTATTATGGATAAAGATTTATTATCAATTCAGGAAACAAGAGAATTAGTTAGTAAAGCAAAAAATGCACAAAAAGAGTATAAAACTTATACTCAAGAACAAGTTGATAAAATTGTGCTTGCAATGGTTGAAGCTGGTGCAAAAAATGCTGAAAAACTTGCAAAATTAGCTGTTGATGAAAGTGGTATCGGAAAATTTGAAGACAAAATTACAAAAAATATTTTTGCTACAAAAATACTTTGGGAATCAATCAAAAATTTAAAAACTGTTGGCGTCATTGGTACTGAAGCTAATGGAAAAATTATCAAAATAGCTGAGCCTATGGGAGTTATTGCAGCACTAATTCCTTGTACAAATCCAACTTCTACGGCTATGTTCAAAGCTATTATATCATTAAAAACAAGAAATGCTATTGTTGCTAGTCCACATCCAAGAAGTATAAAAGCGATTTCTGAAGCATTGAGCATTTTGAATGAAGCTGCTACACAAGCAGGAGCACCTGATGGCTTAATAAATTGTATTCAAAATCCAACATTAGAAGGCACAAATGAATTAATGAAACATAAAGACGTAGCCTTAATACTTGCAACGGGCGGTTCTGCAATGGTTAAAGCTGCTTACAGTAGCGGAAAACCAGCTTATGGCGTTGGGCCTGGAAATGTTCCTGCTTTTATTGAAAGAACAGCTAATGTCCAAAAGGCCGTGGCTGATATTCTTTACGGCAAAACCTTTGATAATGGTACCTTATGCTCATCTGAACAAGCAATTATAGCTGACTTGCCAATTGTTGAAGAAGTAAAAAAAGAAGTTGTAAAAAATGGTGGTTATTTCTTAAGTAGTGAAGAAAAGAAAAAGTTAGAAGCTTTTGCTGTTCCAAATGGTCATTTAAACGCGGAAATTGTTGGTAAATCTGCTCATTGGATTGCTAAAAACGCCGGATTTAATATTCCAGAAGGAACAAAAGCTTTGGTTGTTGAAACTAAATCAGTTGGTAAAGATGAACCTTTGTCAATTGAAAAATTATCTCCAATTCTCGCTTTTTATGTTGTTGATGGGTGGTTAGAAGGATGCCATCGAGCTATTGAACTACTTGAACTAGGTGGAATCGGCCATACTATGGCAATCCATTCATCTGATAAAGATATTATAATGAAATTCGCTTTTGAAAAACCTGCTTTCCGAATTATCGCTAATACAACTTCTGCACTTGGCGCAGTTGGTTATACTACAGCATTAAATCCATCTTTAACTTTGGGACCTGGTACTTGGGGCGGATCTATTATTTCCGAAAATGTTAGCGCAAAACACTTGATAAACATTAAACATTTAGCTTTTGAAACTAATCCGGTTAATAAAGGCTTTGCAGTAGATCATATTGCAAACACTTCTGAAATGAGAGAATCATTCTTAAAGGAAATTGAACAAAGACTTTTAGCAAGAGCTGGCAATCCAAAATTTGGTAATTACACTTCATCGACAAAAACAAATGCTAACAACGAGAGTGAAATATCACCAGATGATATAGATAAAATAATAATGAGTTTCTTCAAAAAATAATAATAACTAAGTTAACTTTTAAAAGCAGATTTTTTAACTTAGCTCAGACAGTGTAAGCTTAAGCCCCTTGCAGCTTTCAAAAAGCTGCAAGGGGCAGCGGGCCGGAACGGCCCGCTAAAATTCTTTTCTTCGACACCTTACAAAGAGCAATGCTTTTGAGCCTTAATATTCAAATCATTCCCAAATATGCAGCAACCTACAATTGTTGCAATTTTTTTATAATAAAATTGTATCTACAATTATATCGTAAAATCAATTATATAGTATTTATAAATATATTATTAGAAATTACTTATATATCGTTTATACATTATATTGAAAATACAAATATATTTTTAGAAAAAGTGGATATATCTTAAATACAATTATATTGTAATTGATAATATATAGTAATAAAAATATGTATTTCACTCACTTTTTACTTGAGCTAATTTTTCATAGAAAAATATTGAAACAACTTTTAGTTATTTAGCTAAATATAAAAATTTTATTTATTGTTGGTAAGGAATCTATAGTTAGAACGAAAAAATATTTTTGAGCTTTATGCTTACACCGTCCGAGCTAAAGAAAAATATTTTTAAAATAAAAAAAGCAAGGTTCTTAATTATTGTCCCCTTGCCTTAATAATTAAAATGGATATATTTTTTATAAACCTAATAATTTATTAATTGAATCTAAAAGAATACTAACTTGTGGTTTAGTTAATTGCATATCTGCGCCTACAGATGCTCCTTTGTGGGCAACTTCTTCTGATACAATAGAAGAGAATATAATTACTGGCAAAGACTGTAGAGTTTTATTAGTTTTTATATTTTTTGTAAGCGTAAAACCATCCATTTGTGGCATTTCGACATCAGTAATGACTAAATTTACGTATTTAGATAAATCTTCGCCTGCTTCAACTTTTTTGGCAACATCTTCTAAATAATTCCATGCAGAAAGTCCGTCATTAAAAGCTTGTATTTTAAAGCCAGCAAGGTTTAACCTGCCTGTAATCATTTTTCGTATTGTAGGTGAATCTTCAGCAGTAACAACAGTAATATCTTGAGCAGTTAATTTTTTAATTTCCTCTGCTTTCATAATATCTTCTCGTGCAACTTCTAGCCCAAGAGTTGGATTAATTTCGGCAATAATTTTTTCAACATCTGCTAATAAAATATTTTTATCTTCCGTTTTTATAATACCGATAATAGATGCTTGATCAGTTGAGAAATCATTAATTATATCAGGAGCTTCAACTTGCATCCAAGAAAATCTATAAATTCTTTTTACGTCACTTACAATAAAACCAAATTGGTTATTGTTAAATTCTGTTACAATAAGTTTCTTGTAAGTATTAGGATCTGTGTAATTAAAAAGGCTCAAACCTAAATCAATGACGGGGATAATTCTATTTCTTAAATTAAAAATACCTTTAACATTTGGTGGTTGGTTTGGTAATTCGGTAATTTCAGGTAAATTCATAATTTCACGTACTTTTGCAACATTAATCCCGAAAGATTGAGTTTTAATACTACCATCTGTATCAGGATAATTTAATAAATATTCAATAATTTCAAGTTCATTAGTACCTGTTTCCAAAAGAATATTAGTTTTCATATATCCTCAAAATTGTTGTTTTTCTTTGAGTATTCCACCAGGATAAAAATATTTTTGAATACCTTTTTTTGTGCCATTTTCAAAGTAAAGAAATTCTTTAGCAGTTCCATCGCTGTAATAATATTTTTGTTCACCATGTAGTTGACCATCTTTATAATTACGTATGCTTTTTAATATACCATTATCGTAGTAATCGGTGAAGGATTCTTCTACAGCTTCAATTTCACCATTGTTTTTATATCTAACTCGTTTTATAATTTCACCATTATAATAATAATCAAGAACTGATAATTTTCCTTCATAATTAAATAATCTTGAATAACCATCTAATTTACTATTTTTATAGTTTGCTATAAGAATACAAGTTCCCATTTCATTAAATACCTTAGTTTCTCCATCGAGTGTATCATTTCTGTAATTTTTAATTACCTCTAATGAACCATTTTCAAAGTAAGTATATGATGTTCCATTTAATCTATTGTTTTCATAGTTGAAAATTGATTGAATTTTTCCAGATTTATAATAAGTTTTTGTTTCACCTTGTTGAACACCATCAACATAATTTAATTCTGCCCATAGTTCTCCAGTTTCATAATACCATTTTTGTAAACCGTTTAATTTACCTTCTTTGTAAATCCATATCATTGAGATTTTGCCATCTTCAAAATACCATTTAGATTCGCCATCTTCTAAACCATTTTTATAAGACCATTCTTTATATAATTGTCCATTCGGATAATATTCTTTATATATACCATCTTTTTTTCCATTAATAATAAAACCTTCTGATTTAATTTTACCATTTTTATAATATTCAATTTTATATTCACCTGTTTGGCAAAATATGAGAGGTGATAAAAAAAAGATAATTAATAGTATTCTCTTCATAAAATCATTAATAATTATTAAATTTATTATTTAAAATATAAAAAATTCTTGTCAATGTAAAGTTAAAAAATGGCTAATTTTAAGAATCACATATTTTTTAATATAGTTTTATTTATTCCTATTTCATATGTTATAAATAATTATTACATCAAATCATATAATACATTAAATATTATTGTAAATACAATATTGTTATTTTCTATATCGATAATGTTTAGTTTGTGGCCAGATATTGATACCAAAAGTATAGGGCAAAAAATATTTTATATATTTTTTTTTATAACAGATATTATGTTAATTTCAACTGGGAAAATAAACGAATCAGCATTTTTAGGATTATTGGTTATGTTGCCCATAATAACAAATCATCGTGGTTTTTTTCATTCATTATTTGCTGTATTTTTTTTTCCTATGATTTTTTTAATAGCACCAGCTATATATTATAATTCTTTTACTTTTTCAAAAATTAAAATAGGTTTTCCTTATTATTTAGCCGGTGTAATAGGTTATTTAAGCCATTATATTTTGGATGGATTATTATGGAAGAAAATAAAAAGGGTATTTTTATGAACAAGATTAAAAGTCGAATTCATTTTTATGATTGTGATCCTGCTGGGATTATTTTTTTTGCAAATATATATAAAATTGCACATGATGCCTTAGAAGAACTATTTTTATTAAAATACATTGATTTTAATAAATATAAAGATTTTACCATGCCAATAGTTCATTCAGAAGCTGATTATAAATATCCATTAAGATTTAATGATGAAGTGGAAATATCAATGTTTTTGGAAGATATTGGTGAGCACTCATTTTGCTTTGTATATGAAATATATAACATTACTGCACAAAAACTTTCAGCTATAGTAAAAGTAAGACACGTTTTAGTTGAGAAAAAAACGTTTCAAAAAGTACAATTATTTAATGAATTAAAAGAAATATTAAAAAACTTTTGGCTATTGTAAAAGTAAGACACGTTTTAGTTGAGAAAAAACGTTTCAAAAAGTACAATTATTTAATGTATTAAAAGAAATATTATCACTATTTAGGAGATAGTATGGCTTGTGATAACAAAGTTAAAAATTTAAATCGTTGTAATTGTACATATGAGCCTTGTCCTAGAAAAGGTGTTTGTTGTGAATGTATAGCTTACCATAGAAGTATGGGTGAATTACCGGCCTGTTATTTTGACAAAAAAACAGAAGCTACTTACGATAGAAGTATTACAAGATATTTTAAAATGATAGGTAAATAATTTTTTAAAATACTTTAAAAATTAATTTGACTTTAAATTAAAATAAGACTAAATTATCTGATAATAAGTTGAGAATTTTATGAAACTTATTTCTATACTTTATTCAAAATTTAAATCTTTATTTATCATTATAAGTGGTATAATTTTAGGGATGATATTTTTAATAGTTTATCTATCAAGGGCTCATTCATATCTATCAGATAAACCAGAAACTTGTATGAATTGCCATGTTATGGCAACCGCTTATAATGGATATTACCACAGTGCACATAGAAATGTTGCAACCTGCAACGATTGCCATGTGCCGCACGATAATATTTTCAATACTTATTTTTTTAAAGCTAAAGATGGTTTAAGGCATGCAACTATATTTACATTAAGAGCCGAACCGCAAGTTATTCGTATTAAAGAGGATGGCAAAAAAGTAGTACAGCAAAATTGTCTACGATGTCATGAGAATCTAATAGTTGATGCAAAACTTACTACTTATCACAATTCAAAAATTAATGAAAATCGTGAAACATTTAACTGCAATCATTGCCATCGGGATACACCACACGGAGAAGTTCAAAATTTAGCTAGTACCAGTACTTCCAAAGTTCCATTTGTTAGCAGTGCTGTACCTGAATGGTTAAAAAAAATTATGAAATAACGGAGGTGTTATGAAAAAGTTAAATAACTGGATAGAAACTAATCCAAAAGCAAAATGGATATTATTATTTAGTGTTATAGTTATTACATTCTTATTGGGCCTTTTCGCTGCTTCTATAATGGAAAGAAGAGCAGAAGCACAGTTTGTTTTCACACCAAAAGTAAAATATGATCAATTAGAACCTCGAAGCGAAATTTGGGGAGAAAATTTTCCTAATGAGTATGAAACATATGTATTGACATCTGATACAACTTTTAGAAGCAAATATAATGGAAATGGAATGAGAGATGCATTAGCTGAAAATCCTGAAATGGTAATTCTTTGGGCTGGCTATGCATTTTCGAAGGATTATAATCAACCAAGAGGTCATTACTATTCTGTAATTGATGTAAGAAATACATTAAGAACAGGTGCTCCAAATGATAGTGTTCCAAGTCCCCAGCCAAATACTTGTTGGACTTGTAAAAGCCCTGATGTACCTCGTTTAATGAAAGAAAAAGGAGTTCAAGGTTTTTACTCTGGTAGTTGGGATAAATTAGGCCATGAAGTAGTTAATTACATTGGCTGCGCTGATTGTCATGATGCTAAAAATATGGATTTAAAAATAACAAGACCTGCCTTAATTGAAGCTTTACAAAGACAAGGTAAAGATATAAGCAAATTAACACATAATGATAAACGTTCTCTTGTATGTGCGCAATGCCATGTAGAATATTTCTTTGATAATAGAGATGGAAAACAAAAGTATTTAACTTTCCCTTGGGATAATGGAATGACTGTTGAAAAAATTGAAGAATATTATGATAATTTTAAATATGTTGATTGGGTTCATCCAATAAGTAAAGCGCCTATGCTAAAAGCACAACATCCTGATTATGAAGTATTTACATTAGGAGTTCACTATAGAGCTGGATTAAGTTGTGCAGATTGCCATATGCCTTATGAAAGTAAAGGTGGAGTGAAATTTACTAATCACCATATACAATCTCCATTGAACCATATTAGTAAATCTTGTTTAGTTTGCCATAGAGAATCCGAAGAAGAGATGAGACAAAGAGTATATCAAAGACAAGACGCAAATAAAGAATTGCAAAAGATTTTACAACATGAGATAGCTATTGCTCATTTTGAAGCCAAACATGCATGGGAAATTGGTGCTAAAGAAGATGAAATGAAACCTATTTTAGATTTAATTCGAAAAGCACAATGGAGATGGGATTTTGCTGTGGCAGGCCATGGTAATTCTTTCCATGCACCTTTGGAAACAGCTCGTATTTTGGGACATGGCATTAATAAAGTTAAAGAAGCACGCAGAGAATTGGCAAATATTTTCGCAAAATATAATAATTTTAATGTAAAAATACCAGATTTTTCAACAAAAGAAAAAGCACAGTTGGCAATTGGCTTAAATATTAGTAAATTAAAGCAAGAGAAAAAAATATTTCTTGAAAATGTAGTTCCAAAATGGCTTAAAAAAGCTCAAGAAAGAGAAAGTAAATACAAAGTTCAAAATTTATAGGTTATTATGCAACCAAAAGAAATTTATCAAAAAAATATTTTATTGATAGCAGGGGGTATTATCCTCTGCTTTTTATTTGAATTTTTACTACCAAGTCCTAATTTTATATTTCCATATAATTTATGGATTGTAATCTTTCTTTTTGTTTTTAGTTTTAGTTTTTATATTCTATTAAGAAACAAAAAAATATTTGTATTCTTATCATCTGTTCATACTTCAATCTCTATATTGACAATTTATCTCTTCTTTTTGTTAATAATGGGATTTTTACCACAAAATGATAATAATTCACTCATAAGCAAATTTGGTTTAACTCACATAGTTGTTTCATATCCTTTTGTATTTATATCGTTATATTTAATTTTAAACTTATTGTTAGTTATTTGGAAAAGATTATTTTTCCCGATGAATTTTAAAAATGTTGCTTTCTTGTTCAATCATATAGGAATACTAATTGTTTTGATTTTTGGAAGTATTGCCGGTTTCGATTTAATCAAGTTGGATATGTATGCAGAAAAAAATAAACCTGTTTGGTATGGCTTTGATGATAGAAGAAAAATAAAAGAACTTCCATTTGCTATTGAATTAAAAGATTTTAAAATTGAGTTTTATAAACCAAATATTCAATTATTAAAAATAGAAAATGAAAACAAATTAAAGTTAATTAAACAGGCTTCTATTGATAAAAACAATATCGAATTAGGAAATGCTAAAATTAAAATTCTTAAAAAAGTAAATTATGCATGGTTTTTTGAGGATAGTGTTTTTTCAAGTTATACACCAGGTTATACAAAGGCTATTTATGCAGAAATTGTTACCCCTACTGAGAAAATAAATACATGGTTGAGTTATGGTACTATTGCACAAAAGTCACGTTTCGTAAGGTTGGGAAATTATGTAATTACACTTTCAGAACCTCAACCTAAGAAATATGTTTCATATGTAAAAGTATATACTAAAGATGAAAAAGTATATGAAGATAGTATTCTTGTTAATCATCCTCTTGATATTTATGGATGGAAAATTTATCAAAAAGATTACGATCATGATTTAGGTGAATTTAGCAATGTCAGCATTTTTGAAGTAAATTATGATAGATGGTTATCAGTTATATATTTCGGTATTTATATGATGGTCATCGGAGCTGTTTTGCTTATGTTTACAGTAAACAAAGGTGGCAAAAATGTTAACAATTTATAATTTTATATCAGCTTTTGTAATAGCAATTTTTTCTTTTAATATCTTTAAAATAATTTATAATTATAGAAAGAATAAAAAATCTTTTGTCATAGACATTTTACAAGTTTTAGCTCTATTATTAATGTTAGGATTTATAGTGTATTATTGGCTATCTATTGAAAGAGAACCTTTAAGAACTTTATGGGAAACACGGCTTTGGTATGCATTTTTTACAGCATCAATTGCTTATTTATTTAAGCTGCATTGGAAAATGGATTACATGTTGATTTATGGTAATATTATAACAATAATTTTTATACTTGTTAATTTATTACATCCAGAAACATTTTCTAAAGAATTAATGCCTGCATTACAAAGTTATTGGTTTGTGCCTCATGTTATTGTTTATATTTTTTCTTATGCTATGTTTGGGATAGTAACAATGATGGCATTATTTAATGAGATTAAAAAAATAAAATTCAAAACATCTATTCAAGATTTGGATGATATGGTTAAAATTGGTTTAGGTTTTCTGACTCTCGGTTTAGTTTTTGGAGCTCTATGGGCAAAAAAAGCTTGGGGAAATTATTGGACTTGGGATCCTAAAGAAGTTTGGGCATTGATTACATGGATTATTTATCTTTTATATATACACTATCGATTTGGTTTTATTAGTGAGGAAAAATATGTAAACAAAATATTAATTATTTCATTTGTACTTTTGTTAGTGTGTTGGTTTGGTGTTAACTATCTACCTGTAGCAAATCAAAGTGTTCACACATATACAAACTAAGAGGATGTTCAATGATATCTAAAAAGTGTGAATATGGTATTCAAGCGATTTTATATCTATCAATTTTAGAAAAAAATCAAGCTATTCCAGTTGGACAAATTGCTAAAAAATTACAATTACCTAAAGAATTCGTTTCGAAAATACTTCAATCTTTAACAGATTCTGGAATAATTGGCTCAATAAAAGGAAAAAATGGTGGTTTTTATTTATTAAAAAATTCCAAAGAAATTACAATACTTGATATTATAAAAATAATTGATGGTGAGAAATTTTTAGATGGTTGCGTCTTAGGTTTTGATAATTGTAGTGATGAAAAACCTTGTCCAGTACATATAAGATGGAAAAAATGTAAAAATCAAATCATTGAAATATTTTCCAAGGAAACAATAGATAAATATGAATTAGTAATTCGAGAAAAAATTAACTTATGAAAAAAAATATTAATCGAAAGTATATACAATTCTTTTTCTTAGTAATAATTCTATATATAGGATATGAATTTCACAATTTTGTTCTTTATATCAATTCAAATGGAATATTAGGTTCATTATATCGTCCACCGTCAGTTGAAGCATTTTTACCTATAAGTTCGCTAATGAGCTTTTATTATTTTTTACAAACGGGTCAAATACATTACTATCATCCAGCAGGTTTATTTATTTTTTTAGGTATATTGTTTACTTCTTTTATTGTTGGAAAATCATTTTGTTCTTGGATATGTCCTTTTGGTTTACTCAGTGAATATTTAAATAAATTAGGGATTAAATTAAAGATTTCATTTAATTTACCAAAAATTCTTGATTCTTCATTAAGGAGTTTAAAATATTTGCTTTTAGCTTTTTTTACATTTGCAATTTTTTCGATGTCAATAGATGGATTAAAGGGTTTTTTGGATAGTGATTATAACCTTTTAGCTGATGTAAAAATGTATTATTTTTTTGCTAAAATTTCTACATTTGCAATGATTGTTTTAGCTGTTCTTGTTTTGTTATCAATAGTAATAAAGAATTTTTGGTGTAGGTTTTTATGTCCCTATGGAGCATTGTTGGGTATTATTGGTTTATTATCGCCAGTTAAAATAAAAAGGGAAAGTACTACTTGTATCGATTGTAAGTTGTGTGATAAAGTTTGTCCGTCAAATATAGAAGTATCAAAAGTTAATTATGTAATAAGTGATGAATGTTCATCTTGTTATGAGTGCGTTACTGTATGTCCTAAAAAAGACACATTATTTACAACAGCTTTTAAAAGAAAATTTGATCATAAAAAGATTATGTATATTATCCTAGCTTCCTATTGGCTTTTTGTTTTAATAGGAATATTTAGTAATAAATGGACCAATAATATACCTATTGAAAAATACATAGAAGTAAATAAAAAAGCTGATCAATTAACGCATCCCAGATCCATAAAAGAAGCAAAAGAATTCAAAGAATAATTATTTATTTAATTGTTTATAAATCTTAAAACGTACTTCTTCTACAATTTCATCATAAGATTTATTTTCGGGATAAACTGGTGTAAGAAAATATAATTTTATCTTTTTAGGTTTAGGGATTTTTGAGCCAATTGATAGAGCTTCATATGCGCCATTGATTGTAACTGGGACAATTGGAACGTTTAATTCCTTACTTAAAATTGCGAATGATTTTTTGAAATCGTTCATTTGGCCAGTTCTTGTACGAGTCCCTTCAGGGAATATAATAATATTTTTATTATTTTGTAATATATAAGCCATTTTTTGAATACTTTCTTTTAAGTCAGCATTTAAGTTTAAAGAAACAATGTTGCTGAATCTTGCAAATAATTTTACAAACCAATACTTGATATACTTATCTTTAGCAAAGAAATACGATTTGGAAAGTAAATTGTCGTTTAATGCACAAGCAATTAATAAACCATCAATAAAACTTTGATGATTAGGCGCAATGATACAATTAGTTTTAGGTAAATTTTCTTTACCAACAATTTCTAATTGAAAATAAGTTTTGAACAGAGGGATTGATATATATTTTAAAACTTTAAGCAAAAATGTATTATCAGGAAGTTTTTGAATTCTTTTTTCTTTTAAAAGTTTATTCCAATTAATAAAATCATCTTCAAGTTTTTGTTTTTTCTCTTTAACAAAAGCTGAAAGCTTACGCAAAGTAGAGTGTTCTGAAAGAGCATTTTCATTTAACTTTATTCCAAAACTTGCTTCAATTTTTGAAACTAATTCCACTTTTGCCAATGAATCGAGACCTAAATCGAATTCAAAATGTTGGTCAGGGAGAATATCTTTTTTAACAACACTTTTGAGATAATCACTAAGTATTTTATATTCAATATCTTCAGGAATATCTACATCTTTATAATTTTCAGTCTTTTCTTTTGTAACTAAATCAGATAGAGCAAATCTCCTGATTTTTCCTAATCTAGTTTTTGGGAGTTCAGTATTAACCACATAGAAATTATTTATTTTTTTGTAATCGACAGTTGTTTTATTATATTTATCAATAACATTCCATTTAATATAATCTCTAACATCAACTATACCGATTTCATTAATAACATTTTCATTAGGGTAAATTATTGCTGTTAATTGATCATTGAAATAACTTAAGCCAACTTCTTTTATAATTGGAAAATTTTTAATTAATTCGAATTCAATTAATTCAGGATTAAATTTTTTACCATTTGGTAGAACAATAATGTCTTTACTTCTTCCTTCAATGTAAACATAACCTTGTTTATCAATTTTTGCTAAATCACCAGTGTGCAACCAACCATCTTTTAGTATTTGATTAGTTGCTTCTGGATTATTATAGTAACCTTTCATTACATTAGGGCCTTTTACAATCAATTCACCGTCAATAATTTTATGTTCCATACAACTCATAATAAATCCAGCAGAACCAGGTTTTACCTTATCTGGATGCGGAAAGGAAATCATTGGTGCAGCCTCTGTCATACCATAACCTTCTAATATTAGAAATCCAAGAGCTCTCATTCCTTTAGCAACTTCGATATCCAATTTTGCTCCACCTGAAACACAATATTCAAGTTCACCACCAAATTTATCTTGTACTGTTTTAAAAACTTTTCTACCAAATTTATAAGAACCTATTGAATACGAAAGTTTAAATAATGTTTTAGCTATTGGGTTAGCATTAATTTTTGATATTATTCCATCATAAAACAATTTATATAAACGTGGTACGCCGATCATAAGATTAATTTTATGTTTTTGCATAAGATTTAATAAATAATCGGATGATAAAGCAGAAGCTATTACGATGGTTTCATTTGTAGATAGTGGAATAGTAATGGTTCCTTGAAATGGTAAAATATGGTGAAAAGGAAGTATAGCAATTACTTTGAATAATGGTTTATAAATTTCAATATCTATAGAAACAGATTTTATATTCATCCAAAGATTATTAAAAGTTAACATTACACCTTTAGGATTACCTGTAGTTCCTGATGTATAAGGTATTACAGCTATATTTTCATAATCAATTTTATCAAAATTGATTTCATTATTAGTCTCAATATTTTTAATAGAAATTTCATCAAAATTGATAGGTTTTATTTCAAATTCGAGTTCATTTTTTATATTATAATAAGTTTCAAGAGTTTTGTTTGATAAAAATATATATTTAGGTTTTGCATCATTTAATATATATAAAAGTTCTTTAGGTGAGGATAAATAGTCAACTGGAATTACGGTAGAAAAATTATTCCAGATAGAATACAAGGCAATAATCCATTCATATCTATTTTCGGAAAAAATGACAACATTATCGTTTTTTTTTTGATGAAAAAGTTGAAGACAATTTTTTTATGAATTCGAAAAGATCTTTATAGGTTAATTTTATTTCGTCTTGTATAATAGCCAAATTTGAAGATGTTTTTGGAAACATAGTTTACCTAAATTAATTATTTATACTTGTAATATATTAAAAAATAAATTATTTTAAAAAATAGAATACGACAAAATGGCACAAATATTGTAATAAATCAAAAAAAATATAGAGTTGGAAATGAGAAAAATAGTAATAACTCTTTTTTTAACTGTGTTAAATATTTTTGCACAAAGTAAAATTGGAAATATAATATCACCAACAGGTGGTGTTTACCTTACAGGTGATTCTTCTTATACAATTCGGTGGACAAACAATGTATTCCATCCGCAATATTTGAACACTTTTACAATATCAATTGATTATTCTACTAATTCAGGTACAACATTTACTAATATAATTGCAAATTTGAGTAAAGTTGATTCAGTTTATAAATGGAATGTTCCTGCTTTAAATATATTTAATGTTTGCAAAATTAGGATAATATATAAAAATTCTTTGGGGCAGATATTAGGAGGCGATACTTCTGCGACATTTTCTATAGATAGTAAACCATTTGCGACAATAAATTTATTATCACCAAACAATGGTGCATGGGTTAATACAACACCTACAATAAAATGGTCTGCATCAGGTTTTTCGTCAGATGCTGATAGCTTAGTTTTAGTTTTAGATGGTCAAAAAGTAACTTCATTTGGTAAAACAGCCACAACATATACTTTTACAAGTCTATTGACAAAAGGATGGCATTCTTGGACTATAAGAGTAATTGATGCTAGGAAAAATTATTTCCAACCTGTAAGTATTTTTTCCTTTAGAGTAGATAACGAAAATCCTTTTGACTTTTCATTAATTTCACCTTCAGCTAATTCTTATACAAATAATTATTTTTGGTCAAATAATCAAGAAAATCAATTTAAATGGTTGCCAAGTGCTGATACAGGTTCTGGATTAAAAAGGTATTATTATTATTTAGATGGCAATATATATGCTGATACTGTAGCTACGTCAAACAGCATAACTTTTAATAAAGTTTTATTTTATGATGATTTTGAAGCAGGTTTAACCAAATGGACAAACCAAAGTGGGTGGGGATTAGTTTCTAAGGGATATTATTCTGGCTCTACGGCCTTAACTGAAAGCCCTGCAGGAAACTACTCTAACAATTTGAATACAACTATAACATCGTCAGCCATAACTTTGAAAAATATTAAAGATTTAAGAGCAAGTTATTGGTGTAGTTATAAGTTAGAAAAAGGGGATAATGCATATTTTGAAATTTCTTTTAATGGTTCAACTTGGCAGACAGTTGCAACATACAATGGTTATTCTAAAATGTTCCAAGCTTTTCATAATCTCACACCATATGTTGGTTCCAATGATAAGCTATATATCAGATTTCGTGTAAATACAAACTCATCCGGGACAAATGATGGTTTTATTGTTGATGATATAAAAATTACAAATTTAGAAAAAAGAATAAGTTCTGGTAATCATAATTGGTATATTGCAGCAGAAGATAGTGTTGGTAATATAAAACAATCATCAAATATTTTAAGTTTTATTGTTGATAGTATTGCACCAGTAGGTTTAAATGGCCTATTTGAGAATATGTCACCTGTCAATAATTTATGGACAAGAGATTCTCTTTTTACTTTCAATTGGTTAGCGGCTAATGATAATGGTTCTGGATTGGAACAATATCAATTATGGATAAATAATAATTTGATTCAGGATAGTTTACAAAATAATCAATATACAATATCAAGTGAACAAAAGTTAGCAAGTGGAACTTACACTTGGAAAGTAAAAGCTCTTGATAATGTGAAAAATGAAATTAGCACAACTCCATTTACATTAAATGTTGATTATACTCCACCTAAAAAATTTAATTTGCTTACACCTTCTAATAATAGTTTCATTAACATTCCAACTCCAACTTTTACTTGGCAAGCTAGTGCGGATTCAGGTATAGGACTTTCAAAGTATCAATTAGTTATTGATAATCAAATAAATATAGATAGTATAGAAGTTACAAAAACACAAACAACACCAAATCCCGCTAATTTATTAAGTGAAGGAATTCATACTTGGTATGTTAAAGCATTTGATAAATTAAATAATCAAATTTCGTCCAATGATGTAAGAACAATAGTTGTAGATTGGACTGCGCCGATTATTCCTACTTTAACTTATCCATTAACAACAGATATTATTGATACTCCTTTTCCAACTTTCAAATGGTTACCAACAACGGATAATTTAAGTGGAGTTTCTCATTATAATCTATATCTTGATAATAAATTAATTGCTTCGAATATTCCTAATTTGTTGAGTGATACAATAAAATTTAAAGCACAAGATAGTTTAAAGAATGGTAGTCATACATGGTATATTTTGGCTTATGATAAAGCTGGTAATTTTGTAAAATCTGAAGTAAAAAGTTTTACTGCGAGTATTGATTATACTCCTCCAGTTGCACAGTTTACAAACTTAGTTAATAATCAAGTGATTGGTGGAAATTCATATTTGATAAGTGGTACTGCTTCTGATAATGTTGGTGGTGTGGGGCTTAATAAAATTCAGTTAAGTTTTGATGGTGGAAAAAATTGGATAGATGTTCAATCGTCTCAATTATCAAAAAAACATAGAGAATTATTAAAACAACAGCTTCAACAAAATGAAAGCGAAGATGAAGCACAGAAAGTAATTGAGCAAACAGTAAGTTGGGAATTTAATTGGCAAGCATATTCTGATGGAATTTATGATATAAGATTGAGAGCCATAGATAAAAACAATAATATTCAAAATCCTGTTAAGGTTAATGTTATAGTTGATAAAACTCTACCAACTATTCAAAGTATAAATATAGCAAATAAATATATTAATGCAGGATTAAAAAATATTAGTATTAAATTTAAAACTTCTACCAAAACATCAATGGATACATTGAAAACAGTTAATGTTGAAATAATAACATATGATAATTTTAAAATCTATGTTCAAAAAACAGGATATGCTTTAAATACTTGGACTGGAGAGGTAAATATACCTGATGGTGCAGTAAATGGTAAAGCAAGAATAAAAGTATATGGTGGAACAGATAAAGCTAATAATGTAATGTTAGCTGATTCATCGATAACTTTTTATATTGATACTCAAGCGCCTACAGCACCAATATTAATAAAACCTAAAAATCAATCATATACTAATAATTTAAAACCAAGATTTTTTTGGTTAAAGTCAACTGATACTTTAAGTGGTATAGACCATTATGAGCTTGAAATAAATGGTTCAACTTTAACACCAGGTAAAAGTTGGATATCACCTAATATAACCGATACTTTGCCAACAAATAAATTAAATCAGTCGACAAATATTTGGCGCATAAAAGTTGTAGACAAAGCTGGTAATTTTATATATTCACAATCTGCGAATTTACTTATTGATACACTCAAACCTACATCTATTATATCTACGCCAGCTAATGGTTCAGTTATAACTCAATATCCAATTATTGTTTCAGGAACAGCTTCAGATCTTCAAATAGATCCTTTTTCCGGAATAGATAGTTTAAGGGTAAGATTTAAGAAAGATAATAAGTATACAAAATGGTATTATGCAAATTTTGATGATACTTTGAATAAATCAACTTGGCAGTATAAATCTGATATTACAGATATTGGTACCTATTATGTTGAAGCTGTGGCTGTTGATAAAGCTGGAAATGTACAAAATGTACCTGCTGTTAATATTTTTACAATTAATTTAGGTACACCAAATCAAATATATCCTGATAACAATGCAACAAATATACCTAAGTATGCTGTTATTAAGTGGAGTAAAGGTTTAGGAGCTAAAAATTATCATTTACAAGTAGCTTTAGATAATCAATTTACACAAATGATTTATAATGATTCAACATTAACTGATACATCTAAAACTTTACAAACTTTACAAAATAATAATTCATATTATTGGAGGATTAGATCTAGGGATGGTAGTGCATTTTCTAATTGGAGTTCAGTATGGAAATTTACTACCAGAGTTGCAACATCAATTTTATATACAAGTGTTGATACATTAAAATTTGGAAATATTATAAGTAAAGATAGTTTAATAAAAACTTTTATAGTAAAAAATGTTGGTGATGATACATTAAAAGCAACATTAACTATTTTGGGAACAATACAAACAGGATTTAAATATAAATCACAAAATATAACCTTAAAACCTTTTAACGATAGCACAGTAATAAGTGTTAAATTTGTTGCGCCCACAACTTATGGCTTATCAGCTGATAAAATAACGATATCTTACAATTCAAACAGTAAAGATATAATTTTAACTGCAAATGTGAACCCACATCCTTTACAGCTTAGTGTAGATACATTAAAATTTGATGAAGTTAATTTAAATACAATATCATCAAAAGTAGTATCTTTGAATAACAATGGTAACGAGGATATAACTATTTCATCAGTTGGGATTACCGGTTCAGGTTATTCAATAACTTCAAGTTATACATATCCACTTTTATTAAAAAAGGGAACATCAATCAATTTTACTATAGCATTTAATCCAACTCAATTAAAAAATTACATAGCATATTTGGATATAAATTCTAATAAACCAAAAGTTATAGCAGTATTAACAGGAACAGGTTATAAATTCCAAATTGGTGCAGATTCTTTAATATTATCAAATTTGACATTAAATTATGGTCGATCTTTAAATTTAAAAATAACACCTACAGGCTTGAGAAATGGAAATATTAAACTTATGTACAAAAAAGCTGGTGATTTATTATATGACTCATTAACTTTTACTAAGGTTGATTCGTTAAATTATTCTGTGAAATTAGATTCAACTAAAATAACTTTACGTGGTTTAATGTTTTATTTAAAGGGGACTAACGGAACAACAGTGTTAACTATGCCACAAAAACAACCAGAATTTAATCCATTTGTAGTTAATATTAATTTAAATAATGGTATTACTGCTCCAAATGATGCTGTAACTGGTACAAATGCTTCGGCTTATAGGATGATTTCAATTCCTGTTAATAATTTCTTAGGCTTAGCAGATACTATTTTTGGTAATTTTGCTCCTAGTTACGATCCTAAAAAATATAGACTTTTCCAACTCATTGATACACAATTTGTTGAATATGATAAAGGGAATTTTACAAGATTAACATCAGGAAAAGGTTATTGGTTTATAACAAAAGTAAAAGCTAAATTGAAATCAGGAAAAGGGTCGTTATATCCGGTTAATAAAACTTTTCAAATTACATTGCAACCTGGTTATAATGTAATTGGTAATCCTTATAATTTTGATATAACTTGGAATGATGTTTCAAGAGATTCTACAAAAGTTTCTTCTTTATATACATATGATGGTAAAGGCTTTAAGAAAACAACTATTTTAAAACCTTGGGAAGGATATATTGTTAAAAATCTTACAAAAAATCCAATTACCGTAAGTTTAATTCCAAGACCTATTACTATTGCAAAACAGAATACAAGAATATTTAGGAATGATGATTGGAGTATTAAATTAGAACTTGAAACAAAGGATTACAGAGATGATGATAATTATTTTGGTGCATTAAAAAATGCTTTAGATGAATTTGATAAGTACGATGAAATAAAACCGTTAATTTACCTTGATCAATATTTATATTTATACAGCGAAGAAAACAATCAACAATTAAGTTATAATTTCAAAAAATCTTATAAAAATGGATATATTTGGAAATGCAAAATAAAGGCAAAAGATGATGGTAATTTTGTTAAATTAACAATGCCTGAAATAAATAATTTACCTGATTCTTATAAAATTATTTTAATTGAAAATGAGAATAATAAAATTTATGATTTACGTTCAATTCGAGAAATAATATTTAAAAAGCAAAAAGATGAAATATTTAATAAATCTGTAACATTATTAGTTGGTGATGATAATTTTATTAACCAACAGATTGAAGGGAAAAAATTTGTACCAAAAAGTTATGAGTTGATGCAAAATTATCCAAATCCGTTTAATCCTGAAACAAATATTAAATTTATGTTGCCAGAGAAGTCATCTGTTCAATTGAAAGTTTATAATATTTTAGGGCAGGAAGTTGCCACATTAGTAAATGAAGTTTTTGAGGCAGGTGAATATCTTACAAAATTGAACATTAATAATTATGGTCTTTCAAGTGGTGTATACATTTATAGAATTGTAAGTAAATCATTGGAAAGTAATAAAACATTTAATTCAGCTAAAAAGCTTGTAATTATTAAATAGGTGAAAAATGAAAGAAATATTAATTTTGTTACTTTTTGTAGCAATAGTATTTGGGCAGGAAAAGCGAGATGTATTGATTAAATTTATTCCTGCAACAAAAAATAATTCACTAACGCAAGAAGAATTAAAAAAATTTTCTGGTAATTTTATTACAACTTTAGATAAAAACAATGAAGATTATATAGTAGTACCGCAGGATAAAGTTAATAAAAAAATTCAAGAATTAAAATTATTTACAAAAGGGTATCCTGTTGCTGATATTCAAAAGCTTTCTAAAGCTTTTGATGGAGGTATTGTTATACTTGCATATATTGCAAAATCTCAGGATAAATATAAATTTGCTTTAAAAATGTATGGATTTGATAATGAAATAAGTGAACAAAATGTAGTTATTAAAGATATAGAAGCAGAAAATTTCACAGATTTTGTGATGGAAGGTAATGAATTAGCTGCTTCACTTCTTAAAAAAACAGATTATATGAAATATGTTTATTATGGTGGTGGAGCTGCACTAATTGGAGGAGGAGTTTATTTCATTATCAAAAGTTTAAAGAAGGAAAGTAAACCAGAAGCAGATTTACCTGAGCCACCAAGAATTAATTTACCTTGATTATATTTAAGGTTTAATAATAAGAGTTAATTTTTTATGTCATTATTTCAATGTGCAATAGTTTTTATTATTCTTAACACAATTGTTATAGCTTTTCAGTTTGGTTTAGCATTGGGTATGCCTTGGGGTGCGGCTTCGATGGGAGGGAAATATCCGGGTAAATATCCAACTAAGATGAGATTTTTAGCTGTATTTTATGCTTTAACGCTTATTTCGACAAATATTTTTGTATTATCAAAAAGCCAAGTGATATCAATAATATCTTATCCATTTTCAAAAATATTAATTTGGGTTGTTGTTGCTTTTTATTTCCTTTCAACAATATTGAATATCTTAACGCCTTCCAAAATTGAAAAAATTTGGGCACCTGTATCAATTATTTTATTTATATTGTCTTTATTCATAGCTAATAACTGAGAATAATTATCATATAATTTTATTTGTTTTTAATTAGTGCTTTTGTTCTTAGTGAAAAGTAATTTAACAATAGTTAGAATTGTTTTTATTGTCTTTGTTAATAATTATATTGAGATTTGGATATAAAAAATAATTTTTTGAGTTAGTTTATGGAAATATTTTGTGAAAATATTTTAAAAAAATCGGTATTAAATAAAAATATAACGGAGAAAAAAGTTTTTAATTTCATAAAAGGTAAAAAAATACCTAGAAGAACTTTTTTTGTTTCGTTGATGAAATATTTTGATAATTTTTTATCAAAAGGTTTTGAACCGCGTTTTATTGGTATATATGGTTTTATGAGAACAGGAAAAACAACTATTTTATGGCAGTTTGCAGATGAGATTTTAAATAAATTTAATGTAAATGTGTATTTTTTTAATGTAAAAGAGATTAAAAGCCAAGGTTATTCTTTAGTAGAACTATTTAAAGATTTTGAAAATAATATTTTGAAAATGAAATTTTGTGATTTAAAAAGGCCAATTGTTATACTTTTAGATAATATTGATGATGATGAAAATTGGGCGTATACATTGGATATTTTATATGATAGTACTAATTTAGTTTTTTTAGTATGTTGTGGAAATTATCTTTGGAGTAGTGAAAAGACAAAAATTAATGGAAAAATGTTTATTGAAAAATTTTATCCATTCAAATTTACTGAGTTTGTTATTGCAAAGCTTTATTTGAACATTGATGCAAAAATTTTATTACCACCAAAAGGGTTAGCAAATGAGTTAAAGGAAATATTATTTTTTAGTAGTTCAATTGATGAAGTTTTTTCAGCTTCTACAATATTGATGGATATTATGAAAAGGTACTTAGGAAGTATTGATAATTTATTATTAAATAATAAGATAGATATTTTAGAAGAATATATTAAGTTTCATAATTATCCTTTTTTACTAAATATTTATGATTTTCAAAAAATTTTTAATGAATTGTTGGAATTACTAAAGCAAGGGATTGTAGAATATGATTGTTTAATTGGTTATAAAGGTAATTTATTATATGAAAAAATATTAAATATTATGTATATAATTGCACAAACTGATAAGATTGATTTACAGAAAATTTCTATAGATAGTGGTTTGGGGTTTGATGAAATTATAAATTTATTGAATTTTCTTGAAATAAATGGAATATTGTTTATTTGGACTGAAAATGGTAATTTAATAAATAATGATAAGATAAGAATTTTTTTTACATCACCTTCTTTAAGGTTGGCATTATTATGGAAAAAATATGGCAAACAAGCTCATAAGTTATTTTCAAATTTTCTTTTTGAAGATGTAATTGCTTTATATTTGATAAGGATATTTTATGATGGACATAGTTTTTTAAAAAAAATATATGATTTTGATTTTAATTGTTTTGTTGTTGAAACGTTGGATAAGCCTGTAGGGATTACGATATATGATGATTTTAAATATGATATACAATTAAAAAATAAATTTAGGTATGTTTTACTTTTAAAGAAAAAGATTGATAAAATTTCTGTTGTAGATAATTGTATAGAGATACCAATGAAATACTTTTTCTTATTGTGATGAAATGTTTTAATATTTATTGTAAACAAAATATAATTATTTAAAGTTTTTAATGAATTATTATTTGGGTTGTGAGTTAGTATTGTTAATAGATTAAGTTTATTATGTAGGGATTTTATTTTGTTTTATTATTATGGGCGTTAGCCAGTCCACGTGCGGCTTTGCAGCACGTGGAATTAAGCTTACACTGTCCGAGCCAAAATTAAATTAAAAAAAGGCAGAGTTGATCTCTGCCGCTAAAATTTTGGTGATATTATTGGGAATCCTTAGATTTAATTTCATCGTATTTTGTAGTATCAATTTTGAAGAGGAAATAAGCTGGGCAAATTTTTATTATACCTGTTAAAATCAAAACAAGGCCGATAAGTGACCACCAACTACCCATTAGACCGAATAGAATAAGTATGACAAGGCCAAGGAAAACTCTTATAATTCGATCGATGTTGCCGACATTTTTCATATACCCTCCTTTTTTTGTGTTAATATAATGAAAAATATAGTTAAAGTCAATAGAATGAATAATTTATATTTCGTTAATTATTTTATTGTAATTAAAGCGATCGATAAAATAATTTGCGTTATCATCTGTGTATCCGGCTGCTATAATAGAAAATGGAATATGATTTTCTTCTAAATTTAAGATTTTACGTGTAAAATCCATTCGAGATTGAATTGGGGCGACGCCAATCCAGACAGCGCCAAGATTTTGGTTAACAGCTTCAAGAAGTATGTTTTGAGTACAAGCTGCTAGATCTTGATCAACGTATTCCGGAGATTTTAAATATATTTCGTTACCAAGCACAACTATAGCAAAGTTAGCGAATTTAAGTGGAATTGCTCCGGTTTTCATTTCAGAAAGGCGCAAAAGAGTGTTTTTGTCTTTAATAATTATGAATTCCCAAGGTTGCTGGTTGTTTGCAGATGGTGCTTGCATTCCAGCTTTAATAAGTTCAATAATTTTTCCACGTTCAACATCTTTATCAAGGAATTTTCTGACGCTCCTGCGGTTAGCAATTTCTTTTAGCATAAGACATACCTTTTTTTATTTAACATAATTTAGTGCTTCTTTTGCTTTATTAATCATTGGTTTTGCAGAGATATTGTAGTTAAAGTTTTTCAACATCCAGAAGTAAGGTGTTATTTTGCCGGTTGTAAAAATTTCTTGAATATTATCAGCGAAATTTCCGGATTTAAGTTTTTCTTCAATAGCAAATTCAATTAAGTGGCCAAGCGGATAAGCAGGCAGATATAATGGATAATCTATCATATGAGAATAAATAGCGAGAATTGGCTCATCTTTGGTATTGAAAATTCTTGCGAAATATTTGTTCCATATGTTTTTAGCGGTTTTAATAGTTTGCTCTTTAAGTTCTTGATCTGTTGCGTTTGGATGTTGGTATAGCCATTCCCAAACTTCAATATCGACGAGAGAGACGCCCATAATTTCGAAAGTTCCCCAGATTATATCTAGAGTTTGGAGATGTTCTTTCAAGTGGTTTTCATCTTTTATGTCAAGTAAGTATAGATCGCGTTTTTGGAAGGTGAAAGCTAATGCTTCGGTGAATGCAGTATTAGGAACACCTTGTAACATATAATAATCGACATCATAAAGAGTAATTGTTTGCTCGACGTTATGCCCGAATTCGTGGCAAGCAATATTGAAACCTTTGTAATCCATACCATTAGCAGGAACTCTTGTGCGAAGGTGCGCAACATCGCCTTTCATCATCGCACCAGCGGCGTGCCCGGCGCCGCGGGCAGGGTCTACTACAATTTTATCAGCAATATATTTAGCTTTTTGTTCGGTATATCCTAATTTTGTTAAAATATTTTTTAAATCGGCTTGGAAACTTTGTATATTCGGATATTTCGATTTTACAATATTATCCAGTTCTTCCTGGGTTATTGAACTTCGGGATTTAAATCCATCGTACCAAATATCGAAAGGTTTTAGTTTTCTATTTAATCGTTTTTCGATGAGTTTTCCAATATCAACAAGTACATCGGATGAGCAAAGTTCATCGAATATTTTTTTTATTTCATCTTTTGTAATTTCTAATTCAAGATTAAACTTTCTATCGATGTAGGTTGGATAGTTCGGATAATGCTCATCAGCCAGCTTTACAGCGTGGAAATTGTTTAGCAATGTTTTGTAACGTTTGTTAGGTTCGGGATTGAATTTAATTTCTTTATTATCTTTGTAGAGTTTATTATTTATTGGATCCCATTTGAAACTTGAGTTATTAATTACATTTTCGGGTATTTCTTGTGAAATAATTCTTTTCATAACAGCGTAAATATAATCTTGTTTTTGCAAGCCATCAGGATTTGCATATTGTGCTTTTATTTCATCTCTTAATCCCCAATGGCTAATGAGTTTAAGATTATTGTTGAAAATGTTGTTAAGTTTATCATCCACAAGAGTATTGGTATAAATGTTATAATTTGAAATATAATTGTCAGCTTTGCTAAGCGTTTCAGTGATTTTAATATTAACATCAGCAGGAACACGTGAGATAAACATATCGCCAACACGAGCATAAGCCCACTCTTTACGGGACCAATTTTTGCCAAGGGTATTTTTTTGTTCAAGTGTATAGTTAGGGAAGTTTAAAATAATATAGAAAGCAAGTTTATTTTTGAAAAAATCTTCACCAAGATGAGCAAAAGGGTCATAAGCTGCAAAAATTTCATCAAAAGGGTAAATTTCGCCAAGATCGAGTTCAGTTTGTTTACGAAAACTTAAACCTATTTTATTCAAATTTCCATAAAGTTGTTCGAAATTATCAGAAATTCTATTGAAAAAGATATCACGCAATTTTTCATCGCTAATGTAATGAGAGATTGCAAAATTTATAAAATCATCTTTAGAGCCGTCTTCTTTGTTCCAAAGGTTAGCAATTTGAGTAACACCTAAAATAATGCGCTCTTTTTGTCTCGGGTCGGATTTTTCAAGCAATTTTTGGATAACCAAATCAACAGTTTTTTGATCGATGTAGTTTTTCATAGAGTTCCCCAGTAATATGTTAACGATAAATAGAACGATAAAAAATTTTGTTAATTTCATATTCTTAATCCTTTTTTATACAAAAATATTGAATAGAGAGAAAATAAAAAAATTAAATTATCAAATACCTTTAATATAGCTCAGACAGTATAAGCTTAAGCCCCTTGCGGCTTGTGGCAAGCCGCAAGGGGCAGCGTGCCCCATGGCCCGCTAAAACTTTTGCCACCATTTAAATAGGTGGCAAAAATAAATGTATTGTGGCAATGATATTCCGCATTGGTGGCACGGAATTTTCCACGTGGTGGCAAAAAAAAATGTAGGTTGGCAATGATATGCCACCTTTTGGCATTGAATGCCACAATGGTGGCACGAAAAAGTGCCACATTGGCAAAATGTGGCACGCAAATTTAAAAGGTGGCAATTATATCGTTAATACGATATAATATCTACCATTTTAAAATTCCCATTTTTCCAAGAGGCGTGGCAATACAAAAGATTGACGGGGTGTTTTTATTTATTGGTGGCACGAATTTTCCACGTGGTGGCAAAAATAAATGTATTGTGGCAATGATATTCCGCATTGGTGGCACGAAAAATTGCCACATTGGCAAAATGTGGCACGCAAATTTAAAAGGTGGCAATTATATCGATAATACGATATAATTGCCACCTTTATTTTTTTGCAAGAATTGCAAAAAACCGCACAACTTGAGTTGTGCGGCACGCTTACACCGTCTGAGTAATAGAATAACTTTTAAATATTTTATAAATAAAGCTGCCTTTCGGCAGCTTTATTGTGTATAAGGAGAACAATATGGGAATTATAAACTAATTCCAAATTTATCCCCATATTTCTCAATTACAAATTCAATATCTTTGTCGCCTCTACCGGATAGATTTACAAGTATTTTTTTATTACTTTCTATCTGTTGAGCTAACTTTATAGCATATGCAATTGCGTGAGAGCTTTCCAATGCTGGAATAATTCCTTCTACTTTCGAAAGTTCAAAAAATGCATTAATTGTTTCGTTATCATCAACAGTGACGTAATTAACTCGGCCAATATCTTTTAAATATGAATGCTGTGGGCTAACACCTGGATAATCCAAACCACTTGCAACAGAGTAAACCTTTGCAGGCTCACCATTTTCATCTTGAAGTAAATAACATTTGAAACCGTGAATAATTCCCGGTTTCCCAAGTGTCAAAGTGGCAGCGTGTTTATCTTTTAAGTTTAGTCCTAGCCCGGCTGGTTCTACTCCATAAATATTAACATTCAAATCATTAAGAAATGCTGTGAAAAGTCCAATTGCATTAGAACCCCCACCAACACAAGCAACAAGATTATCAGGCAACGAATTAGTCAACTCTTTAAATTGTTCTTTTGCTTCTTGACCAATAATCTGCTGGAAATCTCTAACCATCATAGGAAATGGATGTGGCCCCACTACAGAGCCAATAGCGTAAAATTGAGTTTTGGGATCTTTCAAATAAGCAATAAAAGCTTCATCAACAGCCTCTTTTAATGTTTTATTCCCAGATTTAACAGTAATAACATTTGCGCCAAGAGCTTTCATACGTAAAACATTAGGTCTTTCTTTGATAGTATCAACTTCTCCCATATAAATATCACATTCTAAATTTGTAATAGCAGCAGCCGTTGCTAAAGCCACACCGTGTTGACCTGCACCAGTTTCAGCAATAATTTTTTTCTTTCCCATATATTTGGCAAGCAATGCTTCCCCTAAAGTGTGATTTATTTTATGAGCACCAGTATGGTTTAAATCTTCTCTTTTTAAGTAGATTTTTGCGCCTTTATATTTTTCAGATAAGTTCTTTGCAAAATAAATTGGTGATGGTCTTCCAACGTAATGTTTATATAAATACCTCAATTCGTTTTGAAATTCAGGTGTATCTTTTATTTTTAAGTAACTTTCGGTTATTTCATCCATTACAGCTTTAAGTTCGTCTGGAATAAAACTTCCACCATATTCTCCAAAATAACCATATTCATTTGGCATAGCTTTTAATTTTTCAACAATTTCCATCAGTTTTTCTCCTAATTGCTTCTAAAATTAATCTTTTTGATATTGAATTTTCTTTTTTTAATACTTTTGAACCGCGAGTAATTTTGCACAAGCTAATTCCGTATTTTTTCGATATATTTCGTTGCGATTCTCCATCCAACAAATCCTTCATAAGACGCCATCGAAAAACAATATCCTTAATTTCGGCTTCCGTTAATATTTCTCTAAAAAAATCTTCAAGTTCCTTTTTATTTTGGATGCTAATTATTGCCTCTAACAATTCATCCAAGTTTTGAGCATTTTCCATAAACTATTCTCTTAAAAAAGTTTCTTTATATAGAAACAAAAATAATAAAAAATATGAGAACATCCAAACAAAATAAATCAGAATTGAAAATAAAGTGATAAAAATCTCAGTTAAATAACAAATATTCTATCACTCGGACAGTATAAGCTTAAGCCCCTTGCAGCATACTTCATGCTGCAAGGGGCAGCGGGCCGAAGGCCCGCTATAAAAAAAATGCATATAAAAAAACTATTACCTAAATAAATAATTAAATAACAATGACAACAATCACGATTAACTTTGAAGCAAAATATTAAAATTATCCTAGTTAATAATTAGGGAAAAAATTATAAGAATAATTTAATTATTTTAATCCTTTGAGAATGGAATATATATAAAATTATACAGAGTTGCTTTTCTCCAATAATAATATTAAAAGAATGGGAATTACTCCCATTCTATAGTACTAGGTGGTTTTGAACTTATATCATAAACAACGCGATTAATACCTTTTACTTCATTAACAATTCTCGAAGAGATAATATTAAGCAACTCATAAGGGAGTTTAGACCAATCGGCAGTCATACCATCAACTGAATCGACAGAACGGATTGCAAGCACATTATCATAACTTCTTTCATCTCCCATAACACCAACAGTTTTTACAGGTAGTAGAACTCCAAATGTTTGCCAAGTTTTATAATAATAACCAGCTTTTTTAACTTCTTCTACAATTATATTGTCTGCTAAACGTAATATATCAAGTTTTTCTTTCGTAATATCTCCAATTATTCTAACAGCTAGACCAGGACCAGGGAAAGGTTGACGATAACAAATTTCATCCGGTAAACCTAATTCTTTGCCTAAAACTCTAACTTCATCCTTAAAAAGTTCTCGAAGTGGTTCAATCAATTTTAAGTTCATCTTTTCAGGTAATCCACCAACATTATGATGACTTTTTATAACAGCAGAAGGCCCCTTAAAAGAAACACTTTCTATAACATCCGGATATAATGTACCTTGAGCTAAAAATTTTGCGTTGGAAATATTTTTAGCTTCATTTTCAAAAACTTCAATAAATGTATGACCTATAATTTTTCTTTTTTCTTCTGGATTAGTAACGCCTTTTAATTTTCTTAAGAATAAATCAGAAGCATCAACAGTTTTTAGGTTTATATTAAATTTACCTTTAAAAAGTTCTTCAACTTTTTTAGCTTCATTCAATCTTAATAATCCGTTATCAACAAAAATACAATAAAGTTGATTTCCAATAGCTTTATGCAGTAAAAGAGCAACAACTGATGAATCAACCCCGCCACTAAGTGCACAAATAACATTATCATTACCTACAGTTTTTCTTATCTCTTCACATTGATATTCAATAAAAGATGACATTTCCCAATCAGCTTGACATTTTGCAATCTCAAAAACAAAATTTTTTAATATATCAAAACCTTTTACAGAATGGTGAACTTCAGGATGAAATTGAATAGCATAAATATCTTTATTTTTATGTTTTATAGCAGCATATGGAGTATTATTAGTATTAGCTAAAACTTCAAAATCATCGGTTATGCTTTCGAGTTTATCACCGTGACTCATCCAAACAATTGTATTTTGTGGAATACCTTTAAATAAATTAGAGTATTCAACAATATTTAACTCAGTACGACCGTATTCCCTTTGTTGTGCAGAAAAAACTTTTCCTCCAAAATGATTTGCAACCAACTGCATACCGTAACAAATACCCAAAATAGGTATATTCAAATCAAAAATTCGTTTGTCTGGAAATGGAGCATTTTCATAATATACAGAAGATGGGCTACCGGAAAGAATTATAGCTTTTGCACCAAATCCTTTTATCAATTCAAAACTATGATTATATGGCACAATTTCTGAATATACATTCATCTCTCGAATTCTTCTAGCAATTAATTGAGTATATTGCGAACCAAAATCTAATATCAAAATTTTGTTGTAATTTTGCATCCTTTCAACCTAATTATTTTTTAATGGAATCTTTAAAATTTTATATGTAACTAAAGAAGCAATAATCAATAAAAAAATAATGTGAATAATTTTAGGAAAAAGAATTATACACGATATTATTATAGAAATCCATAACATTGTCAATGCTTTTTTACGAGTTTGTAGAGTGATTTTTCTTTCACTGTAATAATCTTTTATAGCAGGTCCAAAAATTTTATGATTTAAAATCCAATTATGAAATTTTTCCGAACTTTTTGAAAAAAAGAAAGCAGCTGCCAGTAAAAAAGGTGTTGTAGGAAGAACTGGTAAAAATGCACCAATTATTCCTATCACTGTAAAAAGAAAACCAAGAAAAAGAAAAATATATTTTTTTGCTTTTCGTATCATTACTGATCAATTTTATAATTAGGTGCTTCTTGTGTAATAATTACATCGTGAACATGGCTTTCACGATATGCAGCATTTGTAATCTGAATAAATTTCGCATTTTTTCTTAATTCTTCAATATTTTTACAACCAGTATATCCCATACCAGATTTTAAACCACCAACTAATTGATGTAAAATCAAACTAACAGGTCCTTTATAAGGTACTCGTCCTTCAATTCCTTCAGGAACTAATTTAGATGGATCAACACCTTTTTGGCCATATCTATCTGATGAGCCTTTTTGCATTGCACCAATAGAGCCCATACCACGATATTGTTTATAACTCCTACCTTGATAAAGAATTAAATCTCCCGGTGCTTCATCTGTACCAGCAAGCATACTACCTAACATTACGCTATTAGCCCCTGCAGCAATTGCTTTTGAAATATCACCACTATATTTTATTCCACCATCTGCAATTATAGGAATATTTAATTTCTCAGCTTCTTCTGCACAATTTTTGATAGCTGTCAATTGTGGAACACCTGCACCTGCAACTATTCTTGTAGTACAAATGGAACCAGGTCCAATACCAACTTTTACAGCATCAGCACCAGCTTTTACTAAATCTCTAACCCCTTCTGCTGTAGCAACATTTCCAGCGATAATTTCTATATCATATAGTTTTTTTATTTCTTTAATTGTATCAATAACTGCTTTAGAATGTCCGTGCGCGGTATCTATTGCAATCACATCAACACCGGCTTTTATAAGTTGTTCTGCTCTTTCAATAGCATCTTTTCCTACTCCTATAGCTCCTCCTACTCTTAATCTACCTAATTTATCTTTGCACGCATTAGGATATTTAATTTTTTTCTCAATATCCTTTATTGTAATCAAACCTTTTAAATTATTATCATCATCAACAATCAAAAGTTTTTCAATTTTATATTTGTTTAACAATTTTTTTGCTTCTTCTAAATCTGTTCCTATTGGTGCAGTTATAAGTTTATCTTTTGTCATTACATCTTTTACTAATTTGGTAAAATCAGTTTCAAATCTTAAATCTCTATTCGTTAAAATACCTTTTAATTTCCCGTTTTCAGTAACTGGTACACCCGAAATATGGAATCTTTCCATTAAATTTAAAGCTTCTTGTACTGGTGCATCCGGTGATATTGTAATAGGGTCAATAATCATTCCGCTTTCAGATTTTTTAACCTTTTCTACTTCAAAAGCTTGTTTATCGGCTGGCATAGCTCTGTGAATAATTCCTATACCTCCAGCTCGTGCTATTTCAATTGCCATCTCGGCTTCTGTTACTGTATCCATTGCAGCACTTAATATAGGAATATTCAATGTAATATTTTTTGTTAATTTTGTTTTCGTGTCAACTTCTGTTGGTAATACTTCCGAATATGCAGGTAAAAGTAAAACATCATCAAAGGTTAAACCTAACGGAATTTTTTCTTCTAACATTGCAACTCCCTATGTTTGTTTAAATACAAAAAAAGCAGAGCTTCTTAGACACTCTGCTTCCATAAAAAATTAATTTTCTAACGATTTTAAGTCTTCATTAAGGATTTTTGCAAATTCTTCAGGAGTAATGCCCTTAAAAGTAACTCGAGTAGTTTTTACTAATATTTCTGGGGCATCCCCTTTATCATTTAAATAATTGATAAGGTTGAATGCAAGGCGATATCTATCAGCATCATAAGGAATGTAGTTTACGTATTTCTCAACAAGTGTATATACTTTCTTTTCTAAACTATCAGCTGGGAACTCTTTTATTCCTGGTGCCTTACCTGATACCATTTTTATTTTCTCCATTTAGATTTTCAAAATTACAAAAAAATATTCATTTTTCATAACTAATTTTATGCTTTTCCATAATTTTTTCCCATTCTTCTAAACTAAGCTCTTCTGATTCATCAATTAACATTATCGGAATTCCATCAATTATTTTATAGCGCCTTCTCGTATTTTTATCTGTGGAAACTAATGTATCACCATCCAAAACTAAGTCTGCTTTGCTTAATGGGCAGCATAATATATTTAATAATTCCTCATTTATCATATTTTTGTCCTTTAAAACTTTTTAAATTTGTAAGCAACCCAATCTGGTGATAATATTGCTCTTTGCATTTTTTTGAAATTTTCTTCTATATATTTGGGGAATATATAATTTTTATCGAAGTCGCTTTTTATTTTTTTTGAGTTAAATTTTGGTATTATTAACCAAATTGTTGAATTAATTTTTGTATATAAAGTTAAATCTTTTGTCTTCTCTATTAAATCTTGTTGATTATATGCAAATACTAACATAAAATCATAAATAATATCTGGATAAAGTGTTGTATGTATTTCACAATATTCTCTCATTTCATTTGCATAATGAACAAATTCTCCCGGTAGATCATTAATAAAAATAATTTTTTGCCCACTGTAGTGTAATCTATTAAAAAATCCGTTTAAGTAAATCATTTATTTTTCATTAATAAATTATTTGAAATTACAAATTCCAAAATTAATAAAATTATAGATAATAACAAAAATAACGGCCAAATTTCGCTACCTATTCTTGTAGTTTTTATTCCATCTTTAATATTCATTGAATAATCAATTTTTTTTGCGTATACACCATTTCCTTGAATACTTTTAACTATATAATCAAAATCAAAAACTTCTTTATTAACTTCACTCCTATTGATATTAATACTGAAAACATCAACTAATTTCCCATCCTTAAAAATTTTATATATACCAATTTCTTCCGGATAAAATGAGTTATTTATTAAATTTACTGATTTTCCACTAGGTGAAAATACTTTATAATTATTATCTATGTTTTCAAGTGTTATATTTTTATTTGAAATTATGAAATTATCTTTCAAAAATTTTGTATTTGATGTAAAATAAACACTATTATAAATTAAAGGAATAAATAAAGATCTATATGGTAAATCATTCCAGTTGTTATGAAAAGCCGAAGCAAAAATTAAAATATTATTATCTTTAATCTTGGAATGAATAGCAAAATTATCGTTATTTGTAAAATTTAAATAAGATTTTTGCTTATTGAATTTAAAATATGATTTGAAGTTTACACTCGAAAAATTTCTTAAATTTTCAAATGCATTACTATAAATACTTTTGGAAGGTATTTCTTTAATTTCAATATTTTCAGTGGTGACTAATTTCTCTGGTAATACATTTGTGAATAATTTCAAAATTTGTTGATAATTTCCTAAATCAGAGTTTATTCCGGGGAGTACAATCAAACCTAACTTATTATAAAGTAAATAATTTTTTAATTTCTCTAAATTGGATGAATAGTTATTCAAACTGACAATTGCCAAATTATAATTTGAAAAATCAACTTGTGGTAATTTATTAACTGGAATTGTTGTAAATGATATTTTCCCTATAATATCAGCTCTAAGAGCTTTTTCTAAAAATATCGTATTATTAAGGTCATCATTAATTATTAAAATATTGATTTTCTTAGGGTTATGGATGGCAGCAAAATAATAATTATCGTATGTAGTTAAATCATTTGACAACTCAAGTTTAATTTCTGAAAATTCATTGTTGGGAATATTAAAATCATTTGTTAATACAATATTTTTATTAGCTCCAATTGAAAAATTTTTTTGAGCAAATTTGTTATTATTTACATAAATATTCAATACTGAATTATCAATTTGTTTATCAAAATTATTCTTAATATTAGCATTTATTGAAAGAACATTGTTTAATGGAATTATTTCGTTATTAAATTTAATTGATGTTAATGACAGATTTTTGTTTGGCTGTAAATCCATTGGAAGAAAATATACATTTAATTTCTTTAGCGATTTTAAATTTTGCTTATCAAAATTTTCAAATAAATTATTTTGGAAATCAGATAAAATAAAAATTTCTTTGTTTATAGTTTTGGAATTGGAAAGTTCATCTATAGCTAAATTATATGCATCAATAAAATTAGAATATCCATAAGAAATAGTTTTATTTGCAATAAATTCAAAAGACTTTAGGTTAACCTGGCTTAATGGAATATATTTATTCAAATTCGAAAGAAAAATAAAGCCAATTTTATCACCGGGTTTTATTATATCCTTGAATTTATATATAAAATCTTTTGTTTTGTTAAAATTTGTAAAATTATCATCTGATAAATTATTCATACTAAAAGTATCATCAACTATAAAAATAGTGGATGTATTAGTCTCAGGTAAATCAATAAAAAAAGATTGTTTTATTACTGGTCGTGCAAATGCTAAAGCTAATGATGCTATAAAGGCTATTCTTATAAGTAATAGAAGAAAATTTTTAAGTTTTAATTTCTTTATTTTATTTTTTTTTAGCTCTTTCAAAAAAAATAAAGATGGAAATTCAACAGTTTGTAATTTCTGTAAATTAAAATAATGTATAATAATTGGAAGACTTACAGCTAATAATCCCCAAAGTGCAATAGGATTAAAAAATTGCATAAATTAACCTAAATTATTTAGTATATTACGAATTTTAAGGAAAGGTTCTTCCCATTCGCCAGGCTTTTCTTGTATGAAAATTTGCATTGATGAATACCAAAAATTATTTTCACCTTCTGCGCCCCAACGCCAATCTGGCAAGTAGGGAAGTAGCATAAATATTGTTTTTCCTAAAGCTCCGCTTAAATGTGCTACTGATGTATCTACGGATATAATAATGTTTAAATTCTCAATAAATGATGCTGTATCTAAGAAATCTTTGAATTCTTTTCCTATATGTTCAATATTATAATAATTCAATATTTGTCTCTGATAATCATCAATTTCTGGGCTTAGTGCATATATATTAAATTTATCTATTATACCATCAAAAATTTGCATAAATTTATTTATATCAATACTTCTATTATGATTATTTTTATGCTTTGGATTTCCAGCCCAAGTTATTCCAATATTTAGTTTACCATTTTCTTTTATATAGTATTTAAATCTTTTTACGTTTTTTTCATCAATAAAAATGTATTTATTATTGTTATAATAATTTATTGGTGAAATTTTTAAATATTTCATTACAGAAAGTAACGGAATAAAATAATCTACTTTAACATCAAAATTATCATTAATAAAATATGTCTCATCGATAAAATTCAACGGTTTAAATAAATTATACAAAGGTTTTTGACAAATTAGAATTGTTTTACAATCAAAAAGTTCTTTGAAAACTTTTATGTATCTGACAAATTGAATTGTATCTCCAAGCCCTTGTTCGAAATGGAAGGCAACAGTTTTTCCATTTAACAATTCGCCATTGTATTTTAATATATCAGAGTAAACAAATTTTATGTTATCACTTAAAAAACGCCACTCATATTCTTCATATGCTAAATCATATCTATTGATTAAAAAATATGAAATAGCTAAATTTTTATGTGCTGAAGCATTGCTAGGCTTTAATTCAATAGATTTAAAATATGTTTGGAGCGACTTAGTAAATAATTTGTTATATTGATAAGTGTTACCTAAATTCATCATTACTTCTGAAGAATCTGGCATTTTAGGAGCAAGTTCTTCAAAAATTTCTAGTGCCTCTTTATATTTATTTAAATGATTGTAGATTATACCAATATTATTTAATGCTTCGTAATAATCGGGATTATATTTTAAGCACTCTTGAAAATATGAAATTGCCTTTTCATATTCACCTTTTTCACGATAAACTGAACCTAAATTAAAATATGCTAAATAGTTTTTGGGATTAATTTTAATAGCAATATTTAAAAACTTTTCACTTAATTCATAATTTTTATTTAAAAAATATGTATAACCTAAGTTGTTATATATAACATCATTAAATTTATCTAATTCAATCGCTAAAAGACCATATTTAATTGCTTCATCGTATTTTCCTAATTTTCCGCAAATTAAAATCAAATTGATTAGTAAATTCAAAGATTTTGGATTTAATTTATAAGCTTGATATCCATAAATATAAGCTTTATCATACAATTCTTGATTGTAACATATTGTGGAAAGGTTAAACATAATTTCGTAATTGTTGGAATAAAATTGTATATTTTCGTCAATGTAAGAAATATTCTCTGAAATGTTCTTTAAATTATCGAAACACAATAAGATATTCTTGAAATAGTCTGGATTTGGCTTATGTAAAAGAGCTTTTTTTAAGTAATCTATTGCTGATAGATAATCATTTTTAAAAATACATACATTCGCAATATTGAAATAAGTTTCAGGGAAATCAGGCTTTATTTTTAAAGCATTAAAATAATACTTTAAACTTAAATCTAAATTTCCTTTTTCAAAATAAATTAGTCCTAAAGCATTTAAAGACAAATAATTATTTGGGTTTATTTTAATTGCAGCATTAAAGTATTCAATTGCTAAATCAAAATTCATATTTTTATAGTTTAAGATGCCAAAAAAATGAAGAATTTCGGTATCATTAGGGTATTGTAGATTTAATTGATTTAAAATTTTACTTGCTTCTAATAATTTATTATGGTTAATTAAATCAATAACTTCATCTATTAGTTTTTGTTTATTCATTACCTTTTACTATTTGAGTGTGTAATTCTGCAATATTTTCTATTTTTGCGAAAATAACATCCCCTGGGACCACAGGACCAACACCAGCTGGAGTGCCTGTCATTATGATGTCACCTTTTTCTATTGTAATTAGTTTAGAAATATAAGAAATAAGAAAATCTGGCTTAAAAATCATAGTATTTAACTTTGCAAATTGTTTTTGCTGATTATTTACATATAACATAATATCTTCGTTTAAAGTGAGATTATAATCCTTAGCGTAGATAAAATCAGAAAGAACACAAGCGGTATCAAAACCTTTTGCTAAAGACCACGGTAAACCATTTTTAATAGCATTTTGTTGAACATCTCGAGCAGTCATATCAAGACCAACTGTATAACCTAAAATAACATTTTTAGCTTCATCTACAGAAATATTTCTGACAGTTTCACCAACTGCAACAACTAACTCAACTTCGTAATGCAAATTTTTTGTAAAAGACGGATAAATTACATTCTCGTAAGAGTGAATAACGGTGAAATTTGGTTTGTAAAAAAATAATGGTTCTTTTGGAACATCGCTATCAAGTTCTTTTGCGTGATCTAAATAATTTCTTCCAATACAAATAATTTTACCGAGTGGTAAAGTGTCGCCGTTTTTAAATCTAATAGTTTTCATGATTATTAAGTTTGTTTGTTATAAAATAGTTTATTAAATTACAACTTTAAATTTACATTTTTTTAAGATAAATAATAAAATTAAATAAAGCAAGATATGGAAAAGATAAGATCTACAACAATATTAGGTTTGATACATAATGGCCAAGCTGTTATAGGTGGTGATGGCCAGGTTACCTTAGGTAACACTGTTGTAAAAGCTAATGCAATGAAAGTGCGTAAATTGTATAATAATAAAGTATTATGTGGTTTTGCAGGGGCAGCCGCTGATGCTATTACTTTAATTGAAAGATTTGAAGAAAAATTAGAACAATATCACGGAAATGTTAGCCGTGCCGCTGTGGAATTGGGGAAAGATTGGCGCACAGATAAATATTTAAGACGTTTGGAAGCTATGTTAGCCGTCGTTTCTAAAGATGTTGCTCTTATAATCTCTGGAACCGGTGATATCATTGAACCTGATGATAAAATTGTTGCAATTGGATCCGGTAGTATGTATGCGCTTGCTGCTGCTAGAATGCTTGTTAAACACAGTCAATTAAATGCAAAAGAAATCGTTAAAGAAAGTTTAAATGTTGCTGGTGAAATTTGTATTTATACAAATAACAATATTGTTATTGAAGCTATTGACTAATTAATTTGATAGGGAAATATATGAATAAATATGAATTCAGAGATTTTATCGATGAAGAAATTGCAAAAATTGATAATTTAACTCCTCATAAAATTGTTGAAGAATTAAATAAATATATTATCGGCCAAGATAACGCTAAAAAAGCTGTTGCTATTGCTCTTAGAAATAGATGGCGAAGACAAAAAGTTGATGAACAATTAAAAGATGAAATTTATCCTAATAATATTATTTTAATTGGCCCAACCGGTGTTGGTAAAACTGAAATCGCTAGAAGATTAGCTAAAATTACTGGAGCTCCTTTTATTAAAGTCGAAGCATCTAAGTTTACTGAAGTAGGTTATGTCGGTAAAGATGTCGAATCTATGATTAGAGAGCTTGTTGAAATTGCAGTTCATATTGTGAAAGATAAACTACGTAAACAAAATGCAGAGAAAATTAGTAAAATTGTTGAAGATAAAATTCTTGATATCCTAATTCCTCCAAAGCCTAAAACCAATGATGATGCTTTACTTGATAAAGATACTTATGAATTTACACGTGAAAAATTCAGAAAAAAATTACAAAATGGTGAATTGGATGATAAAGAAATAGAATATGAAACTAATCCTTCCTTTAAAATGCCGCAAATTGATGGTATGCAGGTTATTGGACCTATTTCCCTTGATGATCTTGATAATAATATTCAGGAAATTTTTGAAGGTCTGATGCCTAAAAAAAGAAAAAAAATTAAAGGAACTGTTAAGGAAATTAGAGATATTATTACTAACGAAGAAAGTGAGAGAAGTATAGACAAAGATTATGTCAATAAATTAGCTATTAAACTTGTTGAAACCTCTGGAATTGTTTTTATCGATGAAATTGATAAAATTGCCAATAATGGTAATAACCGAGCTAATGGAATTGATGTTTCTCGCGAAGGTGTTCAACGCGATTTACTTCCTATTGTTGAAGGTACTACTGTCAACACAAAATATGGTAGTGTAAAAACAGATTATATTCTTTTCATAGCTGCTGGTGCCTTTCACGTTTCTAAACCTTCTGATTTAATCCCTGAATTACAAGGTAGATTTCCTATAAGAGTTGAACTTAACAGCTTAAGTGAAGATGACTTCGTAAAAATTTTAACTCAACCTGAAAACGCTCTTCTTAAACAATATAAAGCACTTCTCAAAACTGAAGGTATTGAAATTGATTTTGATAAAGATGCAATAAGAGAAATTTCTCGCATTGCCGCTCTTGTCAATGAACAAGTTGAAAATATCGGTGCCAGAAGATTACATACTATTCTTTCTAATCTTCTTGATGAATATTTATTCAATGCTCCTGATTTTATTAAGAAAAGAAAAATTAAAATTACTAAAGACGAAGTCAATAAAAAACTTGAAGGTATTGTTAAAGATAAAGACTTATCGAAGTATATATTGTGATTCATTGTTAAGATAATGCTAATTATATTAAGAAATTGTAAATATCATTTTTTGATTGTAAAATATTTCTGAATTTTCTAATAATTGATAAATCAAGTAATTAAACACAAAAATATTTCGACCAAAAAGTCAATACTTTACAAAAAAATAATTTTGCCAAAAAATTAAAATTTTATTTGTAAACTCTAAAAAAATTGAATAAATTATTTTCATAGTAAGTCGAAACGGTAAAATGTGGATAACTTGTGAAAAACTGACTTAATGTGAAACCGTTTCACAAATAAACAATTGATAAATTAATAAATAAACAACCAAACCAAAAAAAAGTTTATGGAAGCAATTCGTGTCTTAGGGAAAAATGATGAACAATTGAAAGTTCTATGGGATAAGTGCCTAGATTTAATTAAATCTCAAATCCCTGGAATGACTTTTGAAACCTGGTTTAAAGTTATTGTACCATTAGAATTTGATGGTGCTTCTATTAAATTACTGGTTCCAAATAATTTCTTTTACGAGTATATCGATCAGCATTACAGCTTCTTAATTAAAAATTCTTTACAAAAAGTCTTTAATAAAGAACTGGATATCTATTATGAAATTAACAACGAAGCTATTGAAGCCATAGCTGAAGCTAAATTCGTTGATGAACCATTACCAGTTGCTCAAACTCTTGTGGAACCTAAAAGAACTAAATCTCCAGAAGAAGAACGTTACGAGCAATTAGAAAAACAGTATAACAAAACTAAACTAAATCCAAAGTATACTTTTGAAAATTTCGTCCGTGGTGAAAATAACCAACTAGCACATGCTGCAGCTCTCGCCATAAGCCAAAATCCTGCTGCTACTGCTTTTAATCCATTTTTTGTTTACGGCGGAACAGGGCTTGGTAAAACTCACTTAATCCAAGCTATTGGGAATAAAATTTTAGAAAACAACAAAACCAAAAAAATTGTCTATATTTCATCCGAAAATTTCACTGTCGATTTTATCGATGCTGTTACTGCAAACACAATAAACGAATTTTCTAACTATTATAAAACTGTTGACGTTTTAATTATCGACGATATTCAATTCTTAAGTGGAAAAGAAAAAACTCAAGATTTATTCTTCCACATCTTTAACACTTTACACCAATCTGGTAAACAAATAATTCTATCCAGCGATAAACCGCCAAGAGAATTAAAAGGATTAAACGAACGTTTAATTTCAAGATTTTCGTGGGGACTTACCGCTGATGTTCAGCCACCTGATTTGGAAACTAGAATTGCAATTTTGCAAAAGAAAATAGCTGATTATAAAGTTAATATACCAAAAGAAGTAATTAATTTTGTTGCTGCAAATATAACTTCCAACGTCAGAGAACTTGAAGGGGCATTAAACAAACTTGTAGCTTTTGCTTCCTTAAACAATAACATCGTTGACTTAAACTTAGCTAACAACGTTGTTAGAGAACTAAATAACAATATAAAAGTTACCGTTACAATTGATTCAATTAATAAAGTTGTCGCTAAGCATCTTGGTATCAGTGAAGATAAATTAAGAGATAAAACACGTAAAAAAGAAATCGTTTTTGCTAGAATGATAGCTATTTATCTTGCAAAAGAATTAACAAAAAATACATTAAAATCAATCGGCTTGCATTTTGGTGGCAGAGATCACACTACAGTTATTCACGCAATAGAAACTATTACCGAAAATTTAAAAAAAGACGCAAAACTCAAACAACTTATCGATACTCTAAGAAACGAAATAGAATTAGGATATTAAAATTATAAGGCAGTTTTAAACTGCCTTTTTCTTTATTTATTCTATCTGGGCTCAGACGGTATAAACTTAGCCCCTTGCGGCATTCGTCATGCCGCAAGGGGCAAGCGGGCCGGAACGGCCCGCTAAAAATCCCCCTTAGTCCCCCTTAAAAAGTGGGAATAATAATTCCCATTTTCGCAAATGCGCACTGCTAGCCAGTAAAGCTCAATTTGTGTTTATTAAAAAATTATAACCTTAACTAAAATGAATTTTTGCAAATTTTTAGATATAATTAAAGTTTATTTTTATAATATAATCATATTGACGATAATAATGTATACATTATAAAATCGTATATGCAAATATATTATATTGTATAATATATAGTGAATGTAAATAAATTATAAATACAAATAAAATGTAAATATAAACATATTGTAAATTCGAAAATATATTAAGACTTTTAAAATTTGATATTATTTTACTAAATTTTAAATCAATAGTAATTACGTTAAATGTATAAATGTTGTAAGTGGATGATGATAATGCATATATAGTAAAGTAAGTGAAATAATTTAATTGGGCGTAAGCCGGCCCGCAAGCGCAGCGAGCGGGCTATATGCTTATACCGTCTGAGCTATATTATTATATCGTTATATTTATTTCGATTATTTTTAGTAATTTAATAATACTAAATAACAGTGTATCAAAAAATTTAGTTATAATAAAAATAATGTAATAAAAAAAGGAGATTAATTATGAAAAAAAACGAAATTATCAAAAATGGAGTTAGCTTTGGGACTGTATTAGCTATTTGTATTTCTTGGTCTATTAATAAATCAGTATTCTGGGCTATAATTCACGGTTTATTATCATGGCTTTATGTTATATATTACGTTATTTTCACTAAATAGCATTATAAAAGAATTGTAATTTATGATTGTATTAATAAGGCAATTATCATGATATTATCTATCTTTAATAATTTAATCAATTAAATAATAATGTAAAAAAATTAATTTGACAATTTAATTTAATATTACTAAATTGAAATTGAAAAATATTAACATTAAGTTAATATAACGTTAATTATTAACTAATAAACATACTTTTTCACTAATTAAATCATAGGAGTAGTTATGAAAAAATTACTATTTCTTTTTGTTTTATATACGTTTATTTTTGCAGGTAATATATCCAATATCCACCATAATTTAAATAATGGGAATTGGACAACAACACCAGGCAATGCTTTAACTACAAAAGGAGTCCTTAAAAGCATTACAATTCAAGCGGTAGGCACAGGAACAAGGCAATTTCTTTTCAATGATGGTGCAAGTAGTTGGTGGAAGTATCCTAATAATACACCTATAGATAAAAATACAATTCTTAATTCATCAACAGCAAATTCCCAAGATATTTATATATCAGTAACGGATCAATATTATTATACTTTCAATGTCCAAAATACTTCTGGCAATCCTGCTCAATTCACTGTATTAGAGACAGATTATCAGCCAAAAACAATAACTTCAGTTACACAAACGCCTTCTGGAACAGCTTTTTTAGCAAATACTAATATAACAGTTACAGCTACATTGTCAGCTGCTCTTTCAACTGGAGAAAAAGCTTTTGTAAGATACACAACTGATAATTGGACAACATCTCAATTTGTAGAAATGACTTTAAGCAGTGGGACAACCTACCAAGCAACAATACCAGGCCAAGCTGATGGAACTACAGTTAAATATTATGTGTTAACAACAAACCAAGCTACACCAGCTCACGCTACTGTTGATTATTTTACACTTAACTTAGAAAATAATAGTGGTTCAAATTATACTTTAGGTTTTTATGCAAATTTAACAACTTATCATACTATAACATTAGCTTCTGGTACACCTGAAGATATAGGTTTTAGAGTTAATGAAAAACTCGGAACAGCTGGTTCAACAAATTATTATATCACTTGGGATGCAAGCTATATTTATATTGCTACAACTGGTGGAGCGAGTATTACTAGTGGTGACAAATTAACTGTAATGATTGATGTTGACCCAAGTGGGACTAATGGTAGTACAAATGAATTTAACGGTGTAAATACCAACGCTATGGTACAAAAACCTGATTATATAGTTCAATTATATCAATCTGGTACACCAATTGCAAAATTGTATAAAAATGTAAGCGATGTTTGGACCTATGTAAAAGATATAGATAATTATGCTGATGGATCAAATTATAAATTAAAATTAGCTATTGCTGATTTAGATGGAGCAACGGGAGTTTCTACTTATAAT
>Ga0116168_1000134_pt1 | contig 76229 bp, 54 predicted proteins | sample AD_UKC129_MetaG_FD_89795 | JGI IMG/M metagenome (GOLD analysis project Ga0116168, IMG submission 89795) | Active sludge microbial communities of municipal wastewater-treating anaerobic digesters from Canada - AD_UKC129_MetaG | ecosystem: Engineered > Bioreactor > Anaerobic > Digestate | place... | reverse complement strand
GCGCTTCGCTCCGGCCTCCCTGCATCCCCCTTCTCAAAGACCAACGCAAAGGCACAACTGCAAACATGAAGGGGACATTTTCTCCTGAGTCGAAACGGGGACATTTCTAAAGAGTTTTGACACCAAACCTCTGCGTTGCGTCACGCATTTCTGCCTGCTGTGCAGCCGGGGCTCGAGCCCGGCGGACTGCCTCGTTGGCCTCCTCTGTCGGACTTGAGCAGAGCTGGTAGGCAACTTCGAAGGCCGACGAAGCTTCCGACAAAGGTCCAGAACATGAGAGATTGGCGCGGCAGACGCTCCGGCCGGCTGGATGCCCGCCGCCACGCTATGCGCTGACCAGATCCCGATAGCCGGTCCAGAGGATCTTCAGAGCCAGGAGGACGAAAATCAGCGCCGAGGCGTAGCTGAGAATCCGGACGAACCCGGTTCCGAATCGCCTCCCTTGCGCGCTCACGACGGCAACGCACAGGGACCAAAGGAGGCCCGCGGCGAAGAACCCGCAGAAGAACAGCCAGACCGGGCCGGGCGAGCCATGGGCGGTGGACGCGATCATGGCGCCGCCAATGGTAGCGAACCACAGAATGGCGGAAGGTGACGCGAGCGCCAACAGGATGCCTTGCAGGAACAAGGCGCGCGAGGAGTGTGCGCCCGTTTCGATCGGCACCCGCACGGTATCCAGCGAGCGCGGTGAATGGCCCTCGCGAAACATCTTCACCGCAAATCCCAGGAGAACCGCGCTGCCGCACAGCCACAATGCCCAGCGCACCGGCGGCGATTGCAGGAACACGCTGACACCGAGCATGGCGATCGCCGCGTAAAACAGATCGCCGAAGCACGATCCGGCGCCGAGTGCGAACGAGCGCGTCGCGCCGCGCTGAATGCCGGTGCGGATCAGGGCCACATTCACAATGCCGAGGTCCAGGCAGAGCGACAGCGACAACAGAAAACCTGACCAGAAGAGTTTCATGTGACGCATGAGCGTAGCAGGCCAGTGGATGGTGACAAGTGGTGCGCTCAAATCTGAAATCTGAAATGCGACCTCCTCGGCGACTGAGGGACATCTCTCCGGGCTCCTGTGTTCGACGGTTTTGATTGTTCAGGAACCCGGGGACGGGCCGTCCCTGCCCCGATTTGATTCGGATCGCAGTGACTTCTTTTCTGTTCCTGCAAAAAAGGTGGATTGTTGGGCAATGTCTGGTGAGCATTCCGGGCCGTCAGCTCCGATTTTTTTCAGGACAACAACGCTATGCTAGAAACGCTCCTATACCCTGACGCGATCGCCGTGATTGGCGCCTCGCGAAATCCCGCGAAGGTGGGCTACGCCGTCCTGCACAACCTGGTGAACGGCGGTTTTAAGGGCACCATCGTTCCCGTCAACCCGGAGGCCAGGGAGATTCTCGGGCTCCAATGCTACCGCTCATTGGATGAATACAAGGGCAGGATCGACCTGAGCATCATCGTGGTGGGCGGCAAGTACGTGAAAGAGGCGCTCAACAAGTCGATCGCCGCCGGCGCCAAATCCGTGATTGTCATCACCGCCGGGTTCCGCGAAGTGAGCGCCGAAGGAGCGAAGGCCGAGGAGGAGCTGGTGGCGATCTGCCGAGCCAGCGGCGTTCGGATGGTCGGCCCGAACTGTCTCGGCGTGCTGAACACCGACCACAGCATGAACGCCACGTTCGCCCCGTCGGTGCCCCCCGCGGGGAAGATCTCCGTGATTTCGCAGTCGGGCGCGTTGTGCGTCGCCATCCTCGACTGGGCCGCGAACCAGAAACTCGGGCTCGGCAAGGTCGTCAGCATCGGCAACAAGGCGGACCTGAACGAGGTGGATTTCATCCAGGCCCTGGCCGAGGATCCGAAGACCAATGTCATCGCCGGGTATCTCGAGAGCATCAAGGAAGGCGACAAGTTCCTCCGCGTTGCGGAACAGGCGGCGGGGGTGAAGCCGGTGGTGATTCTCAAAGTGGGCGTCACGCAGGCCGGCGCAAAGGCGGCGTCGTCGCACACCGGCAGCCTTGCGGGAGCGGACATTGCGTATGGCGCGGCGTTCAAACGGGCGGGCGTGATCCGCGCCGAGAACTTCGAGGCATTGTTCGATTACTCAACCGCGTTTGCCATGCAACCCCTGCCGAACGGCGATCGCATCGCGGTGATTACCAATGCGGGCGGTCCCGGGATCATGGCCGCCGATGCGGCCGAGAGTCTCGGGCTCAAGATGGTTTCCCTCACGGCGGAGAGCGACAAGCGGCTGCGGGAATTCCTGCCGAGTTCGGCGGCGTTTGGGAATCCGATCGATGTGATCGGGGACGCGGATCCGGATCGGTATGCGAAGGCGTTCGAGGTGGTGCAGGACGACGAGAATATCGACGGCGTGGTGGTGGTGGTGACGCCGCAGAACATGACGCGTCCGCTGGAGCTCGCTGAAAAGCTGGCGGCTGTGCACAGGGGGAAGAAGCCGGTGCTTGCCGCCTTCATGGGCGGAACGGAGGTGGCCGCGGCCAAGGTGAAATTGATGGAAGTGGGCATCCCGAATTATCCGTCGCCGGATCGGGCGGTGACGGCGATGCGCGCGATGTGCGATTACTCGGCGTGGAGGCGGCGCCCGGCGCGCATTGTGACGCGGTTCCCCGTCAACCGCCGGCGGGTGGATCGGATTATCAACCTGCGCCTGCGGAGCGGCGAACCGCAGTTGGGCGAAGTCGAGGCCAAAGAGATTCTGCGCGCGTACAACTTCAACGTGCTGGAAGGGCAGTTGGCCCGGACGGCGGACGAGGCGGTCGAGGTGGCCGAGCGCATCGGTTATCCGGTGGTGCTGAAGATTTCGTCGCCGGACATCATTCACAAGTCGGACTTTGGCGGCGTGCGCATCAACCTGGCGAACGCCGAGCAGGTGCGGGACGCGTTTGACCTGATGATGTTGAGGATTCAGCGGAAGGCGCCGAAGGCGCATCTGCGCGGGGTGTATGTGGAGAAGATGGGCGAGCGGGGCAGGGAAGTGATTCTGGGCATGACGCGCGATCCACAGTTCGGGCCGATGTTGATGTTCGGTCTGGGCGGCATTTTCGTGGAGGTGATGAAGGACGTCACGTTCCACCTGGCGCCGATCACGGCGGACGAGGCGATGCAGATGTTGAAAGGCACGCGGTCGTATGCGCTGTTGCAGGGCGCGCGCGGCCAGGCGCCGGTGGATCTCGACGCCATTGCCGGTGCGTTGCAACGCATCAGCCAGTTGGCCCGGGATTATCCCGAGGTTCGCGAGCTCGACATCAACCCGTTCATCGTTGGTCCGGTGGGCATGCAGGCCTACGTGGCCGACGCGCGCATGACGCTTTCCAATCCAACTCCCAGCAAGTCACATGAGTAACGAAATCACGTACGACCCCAACTGGATGGAGACGCGCAAGGCGCGGATCTGCAGCGCGGCGGAGGCGGTGCAGCGGATCCGGCCCGGCCAGCGGGTATTCATCGGCACCGGCAGCGGCGTGCCAATGGAACTGGTGAAGGCATTGAGCGACCGGGCCTCTGAGTTGCCCGATACGGAGATCGTTCACCTGCTCACGTTTGGCGAGGCGCCGTACGCGCGGCGCGAGCTCGCCCAGTTCTTCCGCGTCAACAGCTTCTTCATCGCCGACAATGTGCGGGACATCATCCAGGAGGGATTGGGCGATTACACGCCGGTGTTCCTGTCCGATATCCCGCGCCTGTTTGACAGCGGGCAAATGCCGCTGGACGTGGCGTTGATTCATGTGACCCCGCCGGACCGGGACGGGATGTGCAGCCTTGGCGTTTCGGTGGACATCGTCCGCAGCGCGGTCGAGAACGCGTCATTGGTGATTGCCCAGGTCAATCCCAGGATGCCGCGCACCCTCGGCAACACGTTCATCCACGTGGACGACATCGACATTCTTGTGCCGGTGGACGCGCCGATCACCGAAGTGCCGCCGCCGGAAGGGACGGAAACGACGAAACAGATCGCGGAGTACATCGCGGCGCTGGTGGAGGACGGATGCACGATTGAATTCGGCATTGGCCGGATTCCGCAGGCGTTGTCCGGCTTCTTGCGCGACAAGAAGGATCTTGGGGTGCACACGGAACTGGTGACGGACAGCATTATCGATCTGATCGAATGCGGCGCGATCACGGGCAATCGCAAGACGCTCGATCGCGGCAAGATCGTGACGAGTTTCGTGCTGGGCACCAAACGGCTGTACGATTACGTGAACAACAACCCGTTGTTCTCGTTCCAGCCGACCGAGTACGTGAACGACCTGGAGGTGATCAGCCGGCAGCACAAGATGGTGGCCATCAATACCGCTCTCGAAGTGGATCTCACCGGGCAGATCTGCGCCGACTCCGTGGGGGGCAAGTTCTTCTCCGGAGTTGGCGGGCAGGTGGATTTCAATCGCGGCGCCGCCCGGTCGCGCGGCGGAAAGGCCATCATCGCCCTCCCGTCAACGGCAAAGGACGGCACGGTCTCGCGGATTGTGCCTCATCTGAGCCCGGGCGCGGGAGTGGTCACCACACGGGCCGGCGTCCATTACGTCGTGACCGAATACGGTTCCGCCTATCTGCACGGCAAGAGCATCCAGGAACGCGCGCTGGCGTTGATCAGCATCGCGCATCCGAAATTCCGGGCCGATCTCCTGAAACAGGCGATCGAGGCGAAATACGTGTCGGCCGAGATGGCGGACAAGGAAGGCAAGATCCTGGTCGGCCCGAAGGAGCTGCGAACGACGCACCTGCTGGCGGACGGAACGCAGTTGAACTTCCGTCCGATCCATCCGACCGACCAGCCGCGGATGCGGGACCTGTTCTACAAACTGTCCGAGGCGACGATCTACTACCGGTTCATGAGTCATCAGACCCGGGTCTCGCGCCAGCAGATCCAGGACTTCGTGTATATCGATCATCGCAACGACGTCACCATCGTGGGGACACTGCCGGAGGCGCACGGCGAGGAGATCATTGCGGTGGGCAGCTATTATCTGAACCAGAAGACGAACCTTGCGGAGGTGGCGTTTGTGGTGAGCGACCGCTGGCAGAACCAGGGCATCGGGACGTTTCTGTTGAAGCATCTGATCCGGATTGCGCGGAGGAACGGCATTCGCGGGTTCACGGCGGAGGTGCTGACGGACAACAAGGCGATGCAGGCCGTGTTGAACAAGGCGAACACGAAGCTCAGCAGCAAACTGAACGGCAACGTTTACAGCTACGAAATGCTGTTTGAGTGAAAGCGGAACCAGCCGCAGCGCGTTGGTAGGGGGGCAGGCGATCTTCGGTTCGGAGCGCGGCTGTGTCCCGCAGAGCGGGATCAGCCGCAGCACGTGGACGAAGCGGGAGACTCCGAGTTCTGCAGGCGTGCTGGCGGAGAGCCGATCATTCACTCTTCAACGTCTGGTTGAACGCTCGATGTAATGTTTTTCGGGTTACTTGCCACGTCGTCCGACGGCTCCAGCCTTCGCCAAGGCTACGGCCCGGCGAGCGCGAGGACGCTCGCCCCAGCGGATGAAGGATTTGCGAATGACGATTTACGATTGACGCGGGCGTTGTGCGAACGTGGGGCTGCGACTTTGCCAGTCGCAGCGCGGTTGGTAGGGGGGCAGGTGATCTTCGGTTCGGAGCGCGGCTGTGTCCCGCAGAGCGGGATCAGCCGCAGCACGTGGACGAAGCGGGAGACTCCGAGTTCTGCCGGCGTGCTGGCGGAGAGCCGATCATTCACTCTTCAACGTCTGGTTGAACGCTCGATGTAATGTCTACGTCGTCCGACGGCTCCAGCCTTCGCCAAGGCTACGGCCCGGCGAGCGCGAGGATGCTCGCCCCAGCGGATGAGGGATTTGCGAATGACGATTTACGATTGACGCGGGCGTCGTGCGAACGTTGGGGGCTGCCACTTTGTCAGTTGCAGCGCGGTTGGTAGGGGACAGGTGATCTTCGGTTCGGAGCGCGGCTGTGTCCCGCAGAGCGGAATCAGCCGCAGCACATAGACGAGGGAGGAATTCCGAGTTCTGCAGGCGCACGGGTGGAAGGGAATTGAAAACGCATTGAAGGCTCACGGTGGAGTTGCGCGCATTGCAGACATGATTGCCGGGGAATCCCGAACTGCTTTGAGCCATCGGCCGTTGCTGCGACTCGCAGAGTCGCGCTCCGGGGTCTGCGACCCGCAGCAGCGAAGGTCGCGATACTTTGGAGAAAATGGGAGCGGCGTGCAGAATTGAGATGCGCCCGGCAGGGTGCCGGCCACAAAGACCTTGACCGCCTGGTGGCCGGAACCTAGGTTCGGCCGGAGAAAAGCCCGCGACCCAACCAGGCCCCGTTATGAGAACGAACACAACCCTCTTGTACACCAGATGCCCGCTGCGATGCCGTTTCGTCCTTGCTGCCTGGCTGGCTGCGAGTGTGTCCTCTCTGGCAGGGGAGTCGAACAACGTTCAGGCCGATATCGACCACCTGCTTGCCGGGCTGGGACAAAGAGTGAACCTGGAGGAGCGGATGGATCGGGTGGCGAGACACGGGACGAATGCCGTCCCTCCCCTGGTCGAGACGTACGCTGAGACCGGGTCGGACCGGCGTTGGATGCTGGCGGCCTGTCTTTGTCGGATTGGCGATGACGAGTCGCTTGGTTTTCTGAGGACCATCCTTCGGAGTCATGAGGATCGACGAGCGACCACCGAAGTGATCGTCGGTTATCCGCTGGCGCACGAGGACCAGATCCTTCCGCTGCTGATTGACCTGCTGGAAGTGCCGCAGCAGTCGTTCCATGCACAGGAGCGTCTGCAGAACATGATTTTCAGGAAACCCGAAAGGGCGGGTGTCCTGGTAGGCGCCATGGATCCGTCTGTTGAGTCCCCGACGGGAAGAAACTGGTTGATTGGGGAAGTTCTCGCCTATGTCTCCGGGCATAGCCATACCTGGTGTTGTTTTGGTCCGGCCGATACCAATTGGGGTGCCTGGCAACACGCGTTCTGGACTGCGTGGTGGGAGCGGAATCGAGGCAAGGAACCTGTCGATTGGCTGGTGGAGACCTTCCGGTCGGATCCGAAGAACGATTCGCGACAGAGCCAGGCGCTTCAGATTCTGGGCGTGTTGAAAGATCCGCGCGTTGTGCCGGTTCTGCTGGAGGGATTGGGAGCGGAATCCGAGCGCGTTCGATACTGGGCGGTGGTTGGCTTGAAACGACTGGAGGAGACGTTGGATGCGAGCGGTTACACTGTGGAAGCATTCCGCGAGGAGGAAGCGCGAGTGATCGAACACCTCAGGCGGAGGTTCACCAGGCCGGAAGCAGCGGGCCCGTCAGGCAAGCGGGAACCGGGCGATTCGCTTTGAACCGGCGAAGCGAAAGGCATCCGTATGACGCAGGAAGAATGGATAGCGAGAGCACGAGAGCATGCGGCGACGTTCGAGCGCGGGGTGCCCTTCCCGGCGCGAGTTGCGGATTTTGAGAAAGCCCGTGTCCGAGAAGCGGTCCTCATCTGTTTCTGCAGCGATAGCCGGGACGACTATATCGAGGTAATGCTGGATCGCGAGACGGGGGAATTCATCGCTGCCAATTATTCGCCGCCAGCAACTGGAAACGGAACAGCACTGGCATAGGCTGCGTTTTTCCAATGTTGCCCGGGTGGCGTTCTTCCATACACTCACGGCCAGTGAAAAAACCGTTGCCCGCTTCCGCTCCGTCAGGCGTGTCCCCGGGCTTGCGCCGGTATCTTTATTTCACCGCCGCTACCACCGGCGCGGCCATCATGATCGTCGAAATCCTCGGCGCCAAGATGCTCTCGCCGTACGTCGGCACGTCGCACTTTGTGTGGACGGCGCAGATTGCGGTGACGCTGGTGGCTCTGGCGTGCGGTTACTACGCAGGCGGGAAACTGGCGGACCGATCCCAGCGGCTTGCCTCGCTGTATTGGGCGATTCTCGGCGCCGCGGCTTATCTTGCGGTAACCGTGCTTGCGTGCGAGCCGGTGGCCTATTGGTGCCTCAAGTTCAAACTGGCCACGGGTTCCTTGCTGGCATCGATGTTCCTGTTCTTCGTCCCGTTGGCGTTGCTGGCCATGACCGGACCGTTCCTCGTGCGGGTCATCACTTCGTCCGTGGCCGGCGTCGGCGGAAACGTGGGGCGCCTGACGGCGATCGGCACGCTCGGCAGTTTCCTGGGGACGCTGCTGATCGGCTATGTCATGGTGCCGTTGTTGCCGAATTCGATTTTGATGTACATCACCGCCGCGGTATTGACGCTGATTTGCCTGGGTTACTTCGGGTTGTTCCATCGCCAGGGAGTCGTGCCGGTGGCGGCGCCGCTGCTGGCATTTGTGGCGGTTGCGATGCTGGCGACGCGCGCGGAACGGAGAGACTACACCTGGATCAAGGAACTGTATTCCGGCAACTCGCACTTCGGCCGCATCCAGGTGTTCGACCGGGCCGACGGGACGGTCCGGTTCTACTCGAATGACAACCTGATCCAGAACACTTATGACCCGGTGATGAAGAAAAGCGTGTCGGCGTTCAGCTACATGCTTGCCGGCCTGGCTCGCGCCTATACCACCAATATCCAGGATGTCCTTTGCATCGGCCTGGGCGTGGGCATTGTTCCGATGGATTTCGCGGAGCAGGGCGCGCGGGTGGACGTGGTCGAGATCAACCCGGCGATTGTTCCGGTGGCGGAAGAGTATTTCGACCTGAAACCGGAGCGATTGAACATTTTCATCGACGACGGCCGGCACTTTCTCAACGAATGCGAGGGCGCGCAGTATGACGTCGTGGTGCTGGACGCGTTTCTCGGCGATTCCTCGCCGTCGCACCTGATGACGCGCGAGGCGTTTGAATCGATCCGGCGGGTGCTGCGGCCGGGGGGCACGCTGGTGATCAACGCGTTCTGCCAAATCGACCGCGGGCGGGACTTTTTCGCGGCGTCGCTGGCGAAGACGCTCCGCCAGGTCTTTCCGGGGGTGCGATTGCACAACGGCGGCGGGCAGATCTACTTTGCGGCGACGGACCGCGAGGATCCCGCATTCGTCCGGCAACCCGATGTGAGTGACGTGCATCCGGCGGTGCGGTGGGACGTGGCGTCGGCGTACGCGGGCATCGTGGATACAATGCCGGAGCGCGGCATGGTGTTGACCGACGACTACAATCCGGTGGAGTTCTACGACGCGGCGAACCGCGAAAATATCCGGCGGCGACTCGCGTTGAGCGCGCGCGACTATTGAGCGTATGAAGTGTCCGGCCTGTTTCCATTCGTTGCGGGAAATCCAGATTGGCGCGCTGAAGGTGGACGTTTGCCAGCACGGCTGCGGGGGCATCTGGCTGGACCGGTTTGAACTGCAGCAGGTGGACGAGGAACACGAGACGGCGGGCGAACCGCTGGTGATGCTGCATCCCAATCCGAACGTGAAGGTGGACCCGTCGTTGAAGCGCGAATGTCCGCGGTGCGATGGCGTCAAGTTGAAACGGCATTTCTTCAGCGCAAAACGGCGGGTCGAGGTGGATGAATGTCCGGGGTGCGGCGGTTACTGGCTGGACCACGGAGAACTTGCGCAGATCCGGCGCGAGAAAGCCGAGGAAGCGCATGAGCGGCGGCTCGGACAGAACAGCCTGACGCCGGAGATGATTCGGTATCTGTACCGACTGCGGACGGGAGCGGCGTAACTCGATTTACGATTGACGATTGACGCGGGTGTTGTGCGGACGGGCGGGTTGCGACAGGGCGAGCCGCAGATCTGTGCGATCCGGGACGCGACCTTCAGGTCGCATCGCGTGCGATGGCAAGAGGATGGTGAAATTCAGATGGAGGCGTCAGGCAGCATGCGCACCCTCAAGCGGCATGAATGCCGCGGGGCTGGCAATGGAGTGCGATCTTAAAGTCGTCCCGAGGTTGGAGCTGGGCGTTCTCGTGCCAGCGTAACCTGAAGCGGCGTGAACGCCGCGCCCCCGAATGGGAACGCTCTACGTTGGACGTTCGTCGACCTGCTTCGACTGGTCCTGCGGTTGCGGGACACAGTCGCGCTTTGGATGCACGAACAACTTACGACCGTGGCAACCTGTGCGTTCGCACAACACCCGCGTCAATCGTCAATCGTAAGTCCGAGGGATCGTTCGTGATGATGCCGTTCACGCCCATGGCGATCAGTTCGGTTGCGGTGGTGGCATCGTCAACGGTATAGATCCAGACCTTCAGCCCGCGCTTGTGCGCCAGGCGGACCGCTTCAGGCGTGATCTCGCGATGCCAGACGGCCACCCGCGCGCCGGTATCGTTCATCAGATCGAGCCACTCCGGGCTCAACTTCTGGAGCAGCGGCACGGCGAGCCCTTGCGGCGTGCGCCCGTCCGCAAGGCGGAGCGGATCGCCCAATGCGCCGATGACGATCGCGGGTTCAAGCGCGTGCACGCCGCGAAGGAACTGCCAGTCGAAGGAGATCACCACCACGCGATTCAGGAACCCTGTCGAGCGAAGCAGTTCGACCAGCGTCTGCGCCTCTCCGCTCTTGTGCTCGATCAACGCGGTGCCGCCTCGCCCGCAGATGAACTCCAGCGCGTCGAGCAGGGTGGGCACACGCGTGCCGGCGAAGCGCGGTGCGAACCACGCACCCGCATCCAGTTCCTGGATTTCTGCGGCTGTGTGGTCCGATACCCTTGTCCGGCGTCCACCCCACCGGGCGATGGCATCGGTCGTTCGTTCGAGCGTGTCGTCGTGAAACACGATCGGCACACCGTCGGCCGAATGGCGGTAATCGAACTCGACCAGATCGACCCCGGCCTGAAGGGCGTGTTCGAACGAGGGAATGGTATTCTCCGGCGCGAGGGCGGAACAGCCGCGGTGCCCGATGAGGAGAGGCCGGCGCTCCTGGAGAAGTTGCATGAGAGGAGCGTCGCGCAAGGCGATTTCCCGCACAAGTTTGAATCGACGCTAATGGAAATCATGAGTGTCGAATATTCTTTCTGAAAAGCATTGAATTCGCGCCGGGCTGGCTCAACATCGTGGCCATGTTGAACCCGTTTGATGCAAGGCTTTTTGACGGCATATGAGCATGTCGATTCCGTTCCGCCCGGAGCTGGCGGAAAGGTTGAAAGGGCACACTTCAGAGGTTTTCTTTTCGGATCCGGCGTCTGGAACCAGCGCGGGCGTTGCCGGGGGACAGGCCGGAGCGAGTGGGCAGAACTTCGCCGGGACCGCGTTGAGCGTGCCGGTGGAAGCGAGGGGGTAATGTATCTGAACGTCGTCCAACTCGCCGAATCGTTCGGTGTTGAAGAAGCGGTCGTGCACGGCTGGATCCGCAACGAGGGGTTGCCCGCCATTGAAGACCGCGGCCGGTTCCTCTTTGATCGCGCCCAGGTGATCGAATGGGCCGCGCGGCGCGGGCTGACGGCGAAAGCCGGGTTCCTGGCGCCGACGCATGCGCCGTCGCGTTCGTCGCGATTGGCGGCGTTGCTGCCGGTTGGCGGCATCTGGCGCGACGTGCCGTCCGCCGAGGTCACGAATTGCCTTGAGAGGATCATTTCGAAACTGCCGGGAGTGAGCGGGCTCGTTCGAAGTCTTCTCCTTCAGCGATTGCGCGCGCCGGACGGGATTACGTGGGCACCGGTGGATCGCGGCTGGGCGCTGCCGCATCTGCGGTCGCATGTGGCTCTCGGGCGCGACGCGGGTCTGGTGGCGATGCTGTTGTTGCGGGATACGCTTTCGGTTTTGGAGCCTCCGGCGGACGGCATGCCGATCACGCGGTTGCTCTTCTTCATTGCGCCGTCGCCGCGCGCGCATCTGGAGTTGCTTGCGGAGCTGAGCACGGCGTTGAGCCGCGGGCGGCTGCGGGAACTGGCCGATCGGGGCGCATCGGACGAGGAGATCCTCGCGTCGCTGGGCGGAGAGGGCGGAGGGCAAAAGGCGTGAGCACGTCGATCCTGCTGCTCACGGCCGGCCTTGCGGCGGCTCTGAGTGTGGCGGGCGCATTCAAAGCGCCGCGTCTGTGGCTGAGCTTCGTGCTGGTGGCGGCTATGGCCTCGCTGGCGGCTGCGGTGGGAACACTGGCGGGCGGCGGCGTGTGGGAACTTCAGAGCGGCTGGACCATCGGAGGTGAGCGCGTTCATTTCCGGCTCGACGGGCTGAGCGCGTTTTTCCTGGCATTGCTGGCGGTGATTGGGGGCACGGGAGCGGTTTACTCACAGGAATACTGGACGGATGCGGCGCACCCGCGGTCGGCAGGGCCGGGGCGCGCGTGGTGGAGCGCGATGCTGACGTCCATGGGCATGGTCCTGTTGTGCGCGAACGGGCTGCATTTCCTGATTGCATGGGAACTGTTCGCGGTGACGGCGTTTTTCCTGATCACACTGGAGCGGCGCTGGCGCGAGGTGCGGGACGCGGGCTGGCTGTATCTGGGCGCTTCGCATGCGGGCTCGCTGTGTTTGTTTGGCTTTTTTGCCATGCTCGCGGTGCGGACCGGGAGTTGGGACCTGGGTCCGATGCGGGACCGGCCGGAGCTGGCGCCGTTGTTCTGGCTGGCGCTGGCGGGTTTCGGGCTGAAGGCGGGTTTGTTTCCGTTGCACATCTGGCTGCCATCGGCGCATGCGAACGCGCCGAGCCATGTATCGGCGATTCTTTCGGGCGTGGCGATCAAGATGGGCGTTTACGGCCTGGTCCGGTTCAGCGGATGGCTGCCGGTGCCGGAGGCGGGCGGCTGGGTGGTGGCGGTGCTCGGCGTGGTGAGCGCGGTGCTGGGCGTGGCGTTTGCGCTGGGGCAGCATGATCTCAAGCGGCTGCTGGCCTATCACAGCGTGGAGAACGTCGGGATCATTTTGATCGGGCTCGGATTTGCCATGATTGCCGCGCATCACGGGCATCCGGCGTGGGGCGCGTTGGCTTTGGCGGGCGGGTTGTTGCACGTGTGGAATCACGGGTTGTTCAAGGGATTGCTGTTCCTCGGGGCCGGTTCGGTGCTGCACGCGACGGGCACTCGCGAGATGAGCCGGTTGGGCGGGTTGTGGAAGGCGATGCCGTGGACGGCGGGTTGTTTCGGGCTGGGTGCCGCGGCCATTTCGGCCCTGCCGCCGTTGAACGGGTTCGTGAGCGAGTGGCTGGTCTATCTTGGTCTGTTTGACGCGGTGAACGCGCACGACACCGTTGCGTGGCTTGCGATTCCGGCGATCGTGCTGCTGGCGATGACCGGCGCGCTGGCGCTGGCCTGTTTCGTCAAGGTTTGCGGCATTGTGTTCCTGGGCGTGCCGCGGTCGCGCGCGGCGGAGTCGGCGCACGAATGCGGCTGGCGTATGCGCGGGGCGATGCTGTTGTTGTCCGGGCTGTGCGTGGCCATCGGCCTGGTGCCCGTCGTCTTCTGGCCGGCTGTTCAGCGCGCGGTGGTGGAATGGCGCGCGGTCGAGGCGGGAGTGGAAGCGCCGCTGATGGCGCTGGCCGGGTGCAATGTGGTTTTCGCGGTGCTTGCGGCGGGGGCGGGCGCGGCGCTGTGGTGGCATGTGACACGCAGGGGCATTCGCCGTGCGCCCACGTGGGATTGCGGGTATGCGGCGCCCACGGCCCGCATGCAGTACACCGCCGGTTCATTTGCCGGCATCATTACCGAATGGTTTGCGTGGATTCTTCAGCCGGCAAGGCATCGCCGCGCGCCGGAAGGTGTGTTCCCCGCGTTGGCGCGGCAGGACGAGCACACGCCGGAGACGGTGCTGGAGAAGGTGGTTCAACCCGCGGGGTCGGTGGTCATGACGCTGTCCACGGCGGTGCGCCGGCTTCAGCACGGGCGAATCCAGTCCTACATCGTGTATCTCCTCCTGGGCCTGCTGGTGTTGAGCGTGTTGGTTTTCGCGTGGGCCTCGTCCGGCAGCAGATGAAGGTGAATTTGATGAACCAGCACGATTCAAGATCCTGTTTCGCACGGCTGCCCCGGCCGATCCGTGTTCGGCACTCCGCATCATGAGCCTTTTCATCGACACAGTATTGCGCCTGGCGGGCTGGCTGTTGCTGGCGCCGCTGATTCCCGGTGTGATCAACAAGGTGAAAGCCTGGGTGGCGGGGCGCCGGGGACCGCCGGTGTTCCAGTTGTATTACGACCTTGCGAAGCTGTGGCGAAAGGGCGTGGTGCTCAGCCATGTGGTGTCGCCGATGCATGTGGCCGGCGTGGCGGTGGGGTGGGTGGCGCTGGTGGGCGCGGCGATGTTGTTGCCGTTAGGCGAGGGCGGCCTTGCGTTCCGCGGGGACGCGATCCTGTTCGTGTACCTCCTGGCGGTCGCGCGTTTCTGCACGGCGCTGGCGGCGCTCGACACGGGATCGGCGTTTGAAGGCATGGGCGCCGCGCGCGAAGTCAGCTATGCGGTGCTGGCGGAGGTGGCGGTGATTACGGGCCTGGTGGCGCTGGCGGTGGAAAGCGGGAGTCTGTCGTTGAGCACGATGCTGACGCCGTCGCCGGGGGCGGGAGTGGCGCTGCTGGGGGCGGGGCTGTTCATCGTTCTGCTGGCGGAGAACTGCCGGGTGCCGTTCGACGATCCCAACACGCATTTGGAGCTCACGATGGTGCATGAGGTGATGGTGCTGGATCACAGCGGGCCGCCGCTGGCGGCCGTTCTGCATGGGGCTTCGTTGAAGCTGCTGATCTTCTCGGTGCTGTTGGCGGAGGCGGTTCTGCCGCTGGGCGCCATGCCGGCGTGGGCTGCGGCGGCGGCGTTGGCGGGCGCGGTGCTTGCCATCGCGATCGGGGTTGGATTGGTGGAATCGTTTCTGGCGCGATTTGCATTCCGCCGTGTGCCGTTGCTGCTGACGACGGCCTTTCTGCTTTGCCTGTTTGCGTTGTTGACGGCGTGGAAAGGCTCGGAGTTCGGCGTGACGGAATCGAGCGTGGCGGAGCGCGGCGCACCCGCTGCCGAGCCGTTCTTTGGGTGGAGACCATGAGCAGCAACCTGAATCTCCTGATTGGGATTGCGATGGGATTGAACCTGGTCGCGCTGGCCAGCGGTCGGTTGCCGTCCCTGATTCGCGCGGCGGCGATGCAGGGGGTGGTCATCGGCGTTCTGCCGTTGCTGATGCATTCGGAGTTTCACTGGCTGGTGGCGGCGGTTTCGGCGGGCACGGTTGTGGTGAAAGGATTCGTGATTCCGTCGCTGCTGCAGCGGGCCTTGCGCGCGGCGCACATCGATCGCGAAATGGAACCGCTGATCGGCTTCATCCCGTCGCTGCTGTTGGGCGCGGCGGCGTCGATCGGGGCGATCGGGTTTGCGGGAGCGCTGCCCCTGCGGCCGGAGCACGCGGGTGTGTTGCTGGTGCCGGGCGCGTTCGCGACGGTGGTGTGCGGGTTTCTGCTGTTGATGGGCCGGACGAAGGCGATCTCGCAGGTCTGCGGTTACCTGCTGCTCGAGAACGGGATTTTTCTGTTTGGGCTGCTGTTGATCCGGAGCACGCCGCTGATTGTTGAAGCGGGGATTCTGCTGGATCTGACGGTGGCGGTGTTTGTGATCGGGATCATTGTGGACCGGATCCAGCGCGAGTTCGACACGCTGGACACGCGAAAGCTGACGGCATTGCGCGAATGAAAGAACTGCTGGTCATACTGGCGCCGTTTGCGGGCGCGATTGCGGCTCTGGCATGGCCGAGGGAGGGGACGCGCCGGCGGTTGCTGCCGGTGGTCGGGGCGGCGCACGCGGTGTTGACGGGCTGGCTCCTGGTCGATCCGCCGGCGGCGGTAGAGGGCTCGTGGATTGGATTCGACGCGGTGTCGCGGGCGGTGCTGCCGGCGGTGTCGCTGTTGTTCCTGGTGTGCTCGTTCTACGGCCTGAGCTACCTGAGACTGCGTCCGGAAAGAGGGAACCGCATTTTCGTGGCGTCGCTGTGTGGTTTGCTGGGCCTGCTGAGCCTTTCGTTGCAGGCGCAGCATCTGGGCCTGCTCTGGGTGTCCGTCGAGGCGGCGACGTTGTCCACGGTGCCGCTGTTGCATTTCAACCGGACCGGGCGGGCGGTTGAGGCGGCGTGGAAGTACCTGCTCATCGGCGGCACCGGGATTGCCTTGTCGCTGCTCGGGTCGTTCTGCCTCGGGTATGCGTCGCTGGTCGGGACGGGCGGGGGCGACCTGACCTTTGCGGCGCTTGGAAGGGAAGGAGCGGCGTTGTCGCGTCCGTGGGTGCTGGCGGCGTGGGTGCTGTTGCTGGTTGGCTACGGCACGAAGATGGGTTTGGCGCCGATGCACACGTGGAAGCCGGACGCGTATGGGGAGGCGCCGGGAATTGTGGGCGCGTTGCTGGCGGGCGGGATGACGACGGCGGCGTTTGTGGCGATTCTGCGGGTGCGCCAGGTGGTGGACGCGGCGGGGGAAGGGCTCGTGGCAAACCGGACGCTGTTGGTGCTGGGCCTGTTTTCGATGGTGGTGGCCGCGTTGTTTTTGCTAGGCACGCCGGACTTCAAGCGCATGCTGGCGTATTCGAGTGTGGAGCACATGGGCATTCTCAGCGTGGGCGCGGCGCTTGGAGTCGGTGGGCTTGTCGCTTCGCTGTTCCATGTCTGGAGCAATTCGATCACCAAGGGCGCGCTGTTTTTGAGCGCGGGCAACATGCGGCGGGCGGCCGGATCGAGCCGCGTTCCGGAAGCGACGGGAATGGTGTGGCTCACGCCGGTCTCGGCCCGCGTCTTCGCGGTGGGTGTGTTTGCGATCACGGCGTGCCCGCCGTTTGGTCCTTTTTTCAGCGAGTTGCAGGTGGTTCGCGCTGCGTCCGCGGCGGGACAGACCGGGGCGATGTTTCTGTTCCTCGGTTGCCTGTTGCTGGCGTTTCTGGGGCTGACGCGCCTGGCGTTTTCAGTGCTGGACGGGCGTCCGCGGAGGAGCGCGGATGCAAGCCGCGATCGTTTTCGAGAGACAGCGGGGATTCTGGTGCCGCCGCTGGTGTTCCTTGCGGCGTCGTTGTGGCTGGGTCTGGCCACGCCGGAATGGTTGCGTGGGCTCTGGGATGAAGCGGCACGAACACTGACGTACCCCGGATGAACGCGAACACATCTTCAACTGCAGTGCTCGGCAATGGCAGCGCCGTTGCGTGGCGGGATGTTCCCGAGCTTCCCGTGCAACAGCTTGTGGATCTTGCGGCCGGGCAGATCGAGAACGGCGGTCGGCTGTGCGCGTGGTTCGGCGTGAATGAACCGGCGGGTGTCCGCATCGTTGCCGTCATCGCGCAGGATGCGGAGAACGCGCTCCTGGTCGCGAGAAGCGAACCGTTTTCCGGCGGATACGAGGCACTGACACCGCGTCATGCGCAGGCGCATTTGTTCGAGCGCGAATTGTGGGAACAGCACGGCATCGAGCCGAGGGGCCATCCCTGGTTGAAACCTGTGCGGCGCGATCGCGGTGACGGGCCGGCCGTTGTGGACTTCTACCGGGTGGAAGGTTCTGAGATTCATGAAGTGGCGGTGGGTCCGGTGCACGCCGGGATCATTGAGCCCGGGCATTTCCGTTTTCAATGCGCGGGGGAGGAAGTGTTGCATCTCGAGATTGCGCTTGGGTACCAGCACCGTGGCATTGAGGAGGCGCTGGTGAACGGACCTGATCGCCGCACGTGGTCGCGCGTGGAGACCATTGCGGGGGATTCGACGGTGGCGCATGCGACGGCGCATGCGCTGGTGATGGAAGCACTGGCGAACGTGGAAGCGCCATTGAAAGCGCAATGGCTGCGGGCGATCGGGCTGGAGCTGGAACGGGTGGCGAACCACACGGGCGACCTTGGCGCGCTGGCGAACGACGTTGCTTTTCTGCCCACCTCGTCGGCGTGCGGGAAGTTTCGGGGGGAATTTCTGAACCTGACGGCGTTGATCTGCGGCAACCGCTTCGGGCGCGGGCTGGTGCGGGCGGGAGGATCGCGTTTCGACGTCGACACTGCGCGGTCGAAGCGCTTTGCCGAGCAACTGCGCGCCGCGCGGGCAGGAGTGGAGGAAGCGGCGGGATGGTTGTGGGACGCGGCGTCCGTGCGGGCGCGTTTCGAGGGGACGGGGATGGTGACCGGGGAGCAGGCGGCGGAGATCGGGCTGGTTGGGCCGGCGGCGCGGGCGTGCGGGCTGGTTCGGGATGTGCGCTACGATCATCCGGCGGGGTGGCATCGGTTCGCGCAGGTGCCGGTGGCGGTGTGGCCGGGAGGGGATGTTTTTGCCCGGGCGCGGGTGCGCTGGCTGGAGATCCAGCGGTCCGGGGCGTTTCTGGAGGAGCAGATTGAGGGGGCGCCGGAAGGGGAAGAACGGGTGGCGATGCCGGAACCGGGGCCGGACACCCTGGCGGTGGCTCTGGTGGAGGGGTGGCGGGGCGAAACCTGCCATGTGGCGCTGACCGGCGCGCGGGGCGAGTTCCGTCGGTACAAGGTTGTGGACCCGTCGTTTCACAACTGGACGGGGCTGGCGCTGGCGCTGCGGGGGCAGGCGATTTCGGATTTCCCGCTTTGCAACAAAAGTTTCAATCTTTCTTATTGCGGGTTTGACGTGTAACGTGTGTTTCCGATGTTCGCTTCTGAAGTCATAGCGCACCGGCTTCGGACCGGTTGCCAGACTCTTCGGTATCCCGCCGGGCCTGCTCCGTCTCTTCCCGATCGACACGGCGGTGCGTTGCGTCTGGATGCGGCGCGATGTCCGGCGGGTTGCGACGACTGTTTGCCGGTCTGTCCGACGGAAGCGATTCAAAGGGCGAGCGATGGCACGGTGGTGCTGGATCTCGGGCGGTGCCTGTTCTGCGGGGATTGCGTGGAAGCGTGCCCGGAGCAGGCGATCCAGAGGACGGGGGATCACCGGATGGCGGTGCGTCGGCGGGAGGACTTGATTTTGAACGGGCCCGGGCGTGAGGAAGCGCGTCTGGCAAAGGCGCTGGAGGAGAAGCTGTTGAAATTGTTTGGGCGCTCTCTGCGGCTGCGTCAGGTGAGCGCGGGCGGCTGCAACGCGTGCGAGGCGGACACGAACGTGCTGGGGACGATCGGTTGGGACATTGGACGATTTGGCATTCAGTTTGTGGCGTCGCCGCGGCACGCGGACGGCCTGTTGATCACGGGGCCGGTGACGCGCAATATGGAGATGGCGCTGCGGAAGACCTACGCGGCGGTGGCCGAACCGAAGATTGTGATTGCGGTCGGCGCGTGCGCGATTTCCGGCGGGCCGCATCGGGACAGCCCGGAGCAGTTGAACGGAGCGGACTCGGTGGTTCCGGTGGATCTCTACATACCGGGTTGCCCGCCGCATCCGCTGACGACTCTGGACGGCCTGCTGCGGCTGTTAGGCCGGCTTGACGAGAATTTACAAAGGGTTGGCAGGGGAAGCTGAACCGAAAGTGAATCGTATGAATGACCTATTGAAGAACCTAGTGAAACTGCAATCCCTCGAGTTTGGCGGCGCGCGCCCCGCGGACCGGGCTCAGATCGCCTCCTTGCGGGAGAAGATCCCGTCCCAGATCCTGGGACACTATGATCGTTTGATGGCGCGGGGCAAGAAAGGGATTGTGCCGGTGCGGAACCAGGTCTGCACCGGGTGCCAGATGCGATTGCCGATTGGAGTGGTGGCGACGTTGATGCGGGATGAGGACATCCAGTTGTGCGACACCTGCGGCCGTTACCTGTATCTCGAGGAGGCGCAACCCGAGCCCGCGCCGGAGACCCGAGCGAAGACCGCCCGCAAACCGCGCAAGCGCAAGAGCACGCCGCCGGCGATGGCGGCCTGAGATTGAGTTTCATTCTGTCCGGCAGCGCTCATCGTTCAACGATGAGCGCTTTCTTCTTGGAGTTCACTCTTGTCCGAACGCGGCGCGCCCGGGCGAGCCCGAGGCGGACAGGCTCGCCGGCCGGTACAGGGTGACCGTGAGAAACCTGATGAAGTTTCAGTCCGGGTGGCGTTGTTTTGGAGGGATACAATGGGCCGCCATGCCGCCGAGCGTCGCGGATGACGAGACCCGGCTGAGATTCCAACTCCTGGCGAAGGCGGGCGCCGCCGAGGGCATCACGCAGGCGGAGGATCCCGCATTGAAGGACCTGGCCGAGAGGATTGCAGAGTTCATCCGACAGCGCGATGCCGCGTCCTTTGAAAGCAAGGCGACGCCGGGATTGGAGGATGTCGTTTGGATGGTTGGACACGGGGCGCATGGTCAGGCGACGCCGCCGCGTTCGGAAATTGAGAAGCAATGGACAGTGCTTCGCGACCAGTTGACTTCGGAGACAAGGACGATGCTGTCGGCGATGGAGGCGGTCGGCATGGATCTTAAGGAGAGCGACATCGCCGTCAAGAGCGCATCGATCGGGCTTTTGAGCGGGTCGAGCGAACAACTGATAGGCAGCGACACCACGTTCGTTTTGGAGTGAAGTCCCCCGGCAAATCGAAGACAAGCAAGTCGCTGTCGGGCGAGTATGTCGTTGCCGTGCCCAATATGGTGCGGATCAAGGGGCGTTGGCCGGTGTCGGATTCGATTCGATGGCAGGCGTTGCCGGAGGGTGTGGCTCCGGAACCGGTCGCCGCGGCCATTGCGGCGGAGAACCAGATCGCGGAAACCGGCATTCTCCCGGCGGGCATGGAGGCGCCGGACTTCGAGTTCGTCGTGATTGACAGCGGCGAGAGGAAGAAACTGTCGGACTTTCGGGGGCAAGGTGGTGGTGGTGGATGTCTGGGCGACCTGGTGCGGTCCCTGCCAGGAGCCCATGGCCAGACTGCAAACGTACGGGGATGCGCACCCGGAATGGAAGGACAAGGTCATCCTGATTTCGGTCAGCATCGATGATGAGATGAATACCGCAAAGCAGCATCTCAAAAAGAGAGGCTGGACCAAATCGGTGAACACGTGGGTTTCGGGCGCATGGGGATCGGCGGCGATCAAGGCGTATCGGGTGCGGGGGATCCCGACGTGTTATGTGATCGGAGTGGACGGGAAAATTGCGGGAGCGGAGCATCCGGGGGCGATGCGATTGGCCGACGTGGTGAACGGGGCGTTGGCGCAGGCGAAGAAATAACCGGCGTTCCTTTCGGGTTCTACACACTGAAGCCGCTCCATGCGGAGCGCGGCGCGGCGTCGGTTGACGGTGGCGTCGCCGCGTTCAACAAGGGCAACGACTGCTTCGGGCGCTCGATTCTTCCATCTCAATTCGTCTTCTCTTCATGGGCGGGCATTCGTCGCGTTCAAGCCATTCTATTTGCGTTGCGGATTGATCAGCGTGAGCAAATCGCAACAGGGGTGAACGGCGCCAACGGGGTTCTGTGCATTTTGCGTTGAGGAGGATTTTTCAGCGTTTTTCCTCGGAAAAACGGCGATTTCGCGTGTTGAAAAAAATTCATGATGACGCGTGGCAGAACGGTTGCTGAGGAGGCGGCCAACCGGAACCCGGATCGCGATGAAAGACCGAACGATGACAAACATCCCCCGCTGTGGCGGGACCGCGTTTCCATGAACACAAACCTGAAACCATGAAGAAAGTAGAAGCCATCATCAAACCCTTCAAGCTGGAGGAAGTGAAAGATGCCCTGGGCGAGATCGGGATCGAAGGCATGACGATTACCGAGGTCAAGGGCTTTGGCCGCCAGAAAGGCCACACCGAGATCTATCGCGGCAGCGAATACACGGTGGATTTCCTGCCGAAGATCAAGATCGAGCTCGTGCTGCCGGACAACCGGCTGGACGGCGCGGTGGCCGCCATCGTGAAAGCGGCGCGAACGGGGAAGATCGGGGACGGGAAGGTGTTTGTTTCGACGATCGAGGAGGCCGTTCGGATCCGGACGGACGAACGCGGGGAACACGCGGTTTAAACCTGAACACAAGGAACATCCGAATTTTATGAAACGAATGACGTTGATTGCGATGGTGGTCGTCTTGCTTGGGCTGCTGATGCCCGGAAGCGTGTTTGCGGACGGGGCGACCGAAGGCGTGGAGGCTGCGGTGGTCGAAGTCGCCGCGGCGGCCGAGGAAACGCCGACACTGGATTCCGGGCACACGGCGTGGATGATCACGGCGACGGCGCTGGTGTTGTTCATGACGCTGCCGGGACTGGCGCTGTTCTACGGCGGCCTGGTGCGGGCGAAGAACGTGCTGACGATTCTCGTGCAGTGTTTCGCGCTGGCGGCCATCATGAGCATTCTCTGGGTGGTTTACGGCTATTCGCTGGCGTTCGAATCGGGGGGCGGGCTGCAGAAGTTTATCGGCGGCTTCGGCAAGCTGTTCCTGAGCGGGGTGACGAGGGAATCCCTTCTGGGAGACATTCCGGAAACCGTTTTCACGACGTTCCAGATGACGTTTGCGATCATCACACCTGCGCTGATCGTGGGCGCGTTTGCCGAACGCATGAAATTCAGCGCGATGCTGATCTTCAGCGTGCTGTGGTTCACGTTCTCCTATCTGCCGATCTGCCACATGGCGTGGGGCGGGGACGGGGCGATGTTCGCCGACTGGGGCGTGCTCGATTTCGCGGGCGGCACCGTGGTCCACATCAATGCCGGCATCGCGGGCCTGGTCGCGTGCATCATGCTCGGCAAGCGCAAAGGCTTCGGGTCTGAGCCGCTCCCGCCCCACAGTGTTCCCTTCACGATCGCCGGCGCGGCCATCCTGTGGGTGGGCTGGTTTGGATTCAACGCGGGCAGCGAGCTGGCCGCCGACGGCACGTCGGGCATGGCCTTGCTGGTGACCCAGGTGGCCACGGCGACGGCTGCGGCGACGTGGATGTTCGTGGAATGGATGCGCAGCGGCAAACCGACCGCGGTGGGCATCGCCACCGGAGCGGTGGCGGGGCTGGTGGCGATCACGCCTGCTTCCGGCACGGCGGGTCCCATTGGCGGACTGCTGATCGGATTTGCGTCCGGCCTGATCTGCTACTTCGCGGCCACCAGCGTCAAGCGCGCGATGGGCTATGACGACAGCCTGGACGTGTTCGGCGTGCACGGCGTGGGCGGCATCGTGGGCGCGTTGCTGACGGGTCTTTGCGCCGCCGAATGGATGGGCGGATCGGGCATCAGCAAGGACAGCGTCGGCGGACAGATCGGTGTGCAGTTCCTGAGCATCGTCGTGACGATCATCTGGAGCGCCGTGGTGTCCGTCATTGCGCTGAGCATCGCGAAAGCGATGGTCGGGCTGCGCGTGTCCGAGGAAGTGGAGCACGCGGGGCTGGACCTCGCCGAGCACGGAGAGGAGGGCTATCACTCGCACGGAATGCATTGATCCCCGGCTGCCCCACGCGCTCGCGTGCGGCGCAGACTGAAACTTTGCGGCGCCGCGCCGGAAACAGCGCGGCGCCGCAGTCCCAAAACCTGAACCTGACGAAGAAAGAGATACACAACCACCATGAGTGCAAGTTCCGGCCGCGCAGCGGCCATTCAAGCAGCAAACTATTATCGTGTTCCGGCAACCCTGCCTTACAAGGACGCGCATACCGCCAAATGCTACGGAACGGCGGTGTTCAGCGATCGCATCATGCAGTCGCGGCTGCCGAAATCTGTGTTCCGGTCGTTGAAGAAAACGATTGAAACCGGCGCGCCGCTCGAGAGCGACACGGCGGATGTGGTGGCGCTGGCGTTGAAGGACTGGGCGCTGGAACACGGCGCGACGCATTACGCGCACGTATTCCAGCCGCTGACGGGTGTCACGGCGGAGAAGCACGACAGCTTCCTGGAGCCGGACGGACGCGGCGGCGCCATTGCCGAGTTCACCGGCAAGCAATTGATCCAGGGCGAGCCGGACGCCTCGTCGTTCCCCAACGGCGGCATTCGCAGTACGTTTGAGGCTCGCGGGTACACGGCATGGGACGTCACCAGCCCGTGTTACCTCATCGAGAGTGTCAACGGCACGACCCTGTGCATCCCGACGGTGTTCGTGTCCTGGACCGGCGAGGTGCTCGACAACAAGACGCCGGTGCTGCGGTCCATGCGCGCGCTGGACGCGCAGGCGCGGCGCATTCTGAAGCTGTTCGGGCACACGAATATTTCCATGATCACGGCCACCGCCGGCGCGGAGCAGGAATATTTCCTGATCGACCGGAACTTCTTCCTGAACCGGCCGGATCTGATCACGGCGGGCCGGACGATATTTGGCGCGAAGCCGACGAAAGGGCAGGAGTTCGAGGATCAGTACTTCGGCGTGATTCCGGAACGCGTGCTGGCGTTCATGCACGAGGTGGAGGCGGAGCTGTACAAGCTGGGCGTGCCGGTCAAGACCCGTCACAACGAAGTGGCGCCGAGCCAGTATGAAATCGCGCCGATCTTCGAAAACGCGAACATTGCCGCCGATCACCAGCAGTTGATCATGATCCTGCTGAAGAAGGTGGCGCGGAAGTACGGAATGGAGTGTCTGCTCCATGAAAAGCCGTTCGCCGGCGTGAACGGCTCGGGCAAGCACCTGAACTGGTCGCTGGGCAACAGCACCCAGGGCAACCTGCTCGACCCGGGGCACACGCCGCATGAGAACATGCAGTTCCTGGTGTTCTGCGCGGCGGTGGTGCGCGCGGTGCATCGCCATGCCGGGCTGTTGCGCGCCATGGTGGCGAGCGCCGGCAACGACCATCGCCTGGGCGCCAACGAAGCGCCTCCGGCCATCATCTCGATCTATCTCGGCGATCAGCTCGCCGATGTGTTCGAGCAACTCAAGAAGGGCAGGGCGAAGTCGTCCAGGGGCCTGAGCACAATGCATCTGGGCGTGGACACGCTGCCGCTGCTGCCGAAGGACGCCGGCGATCGCAATCGCACGTCCCCGTTCGCGTTCACCGGGAACAAGTTCGAGTTCCGGGCCGTGGGCGCCAATCAGTCGATCGCCGGCCCGCTCGCCGCGTTGAACACCATCCTGGCGGAATCGCTGGACTACATTGCGACGAAGCTGGAGAAGGCTCCGAAGGGCAGGTTCAACGAGGCCGTGGCGAACGTGCTGACCGAGATTGCGCGCGAGCACAGCGCCATCATCTTCAACGGGAACAATTACTCCGAGGAATGGCACAAGGAAGCGGAAAAGCGCGGATTGCCGAACCTGCGAACGACGCCGGACGCGCTGCCCGCGATCACGGCGAAGGAAACGATCGCCGCGTATGAGAAGTATGGCGTGCTGAACCGGCGCGAGCTGGCGGCGCGGCAGAACATCGCCTACGAGCAGTACATCAAGCAGTTGAATGTGGAGGCGAACCTGGCGCTGGAACTGTCGATCACAAAGGTCCTGCCGGCGGCGGTGCGCTATCAGACCGAACTGGCGAGCAACGTGGCGGCCGTGAAGGCCGCGGGCGGCCAGCCGGACACGTCGCTCTTCGACAAGGTCTCCGGGGAAATTGCCGCGCTGAACAAGGCCTGCCGCGCATTGCAGGAGGCGCGGACGCATCACGCGAAGAACCTGGCCGAGGAAGCGCGGTACTACTGCAACGTGATCTTTCCTGCGATCCAGGAGATTCGCCGGCACGTGGACGCGCTGGAGTTCGTGGTCGCGGACGATTGCTGGCCGTTGGCCACCTACGAGGAGATGCTGTTCATCAGCAAGTAGGGTTTTTGCTCAGGAGCAAGCCTGGGGTGGCGGAGACAACACCCGGGCAGAGCCTGACGGCTCTGCCCGGGTAACATCCGACATCCAACGCCCAAGGGGGGGGGATTTGCGATTCTCGATTTGCCATGCGCTCCGTTCATGGTCTGCGTCTGGTCCCGCTCGACGGAACACATGAGTGTGCGAGTTCCACCCGCGGGCGAGGGACAACCGAATCCCGACCGGGACAATTCCGCGCGCATATGCGACAGGAATTGTCCTGCGAAATTTGCCAAGGGCCGTTACGCCTGAGGTTTGCGAAAGGGAGCCTTTCTGATCGCGGGACAATTCTACGCGCATATGCGACAGGAATTGTCCCGGTCGGTGGGCAAGGTAAGGGCGGCCAGGTCAGAGTCGATCAGGTTCCGCCGGAGCGCTGGGGGTGGACAGGCCGGGGAGCTCGGGCGGGCGAATCCGGTGGCGAACTTCGGTGAGAGACTCCAGGAACGCTTTCAGATCGGCCAGGTCCTGCTGATTGAGTCCGAGCGGCTGGAGGAGTCTGGATTTCTTTGGAAACAGCGGATCGTTTTCCTGCCCGGGCCGCGGGCGGACGGTTGGCATTCCGGCGTTGTACATGTTGAGAACGCCGTCGAGGTCGAAGAGTCCGTTATGCATATAGGGCCGGGTGCGGGCGATGTTGCGCAGGGTCGGCGTTCTGAACGCGCCGACGTCTTCCGGTTTTTTGGTGACGTAGTACCGGCCGAGGTCTTCCAGCTTCCGTCCGTAATACGTCAGGCCGAGATTGTGGAACCTGCCATCGGACAATGTGGGGCCGTGATGGCAATTGGCGCAGCGCGCCCGGGTGCGGAACAGGTGCAGGCCGCGGATGGCTTCGTCGCTGAGCGCATTGGTGTTTCCGCGCAGGAAACTGTCGAAGTCGTTCGGGCGGCTGACGATGCCGCGTTCGAATGTGGCGATGGCTCTGGCGACGCGAGGCAGGGTGACTTCGGGGGTTCCGAACACCTTTGCGAATTCGTTGGTGTATTCGGGGATTTTGTTGAAGCGCTCCATGACCTGCTCCATCCCGCTGTGCATTTCGTCGGGATTGCTGACGACTTCCATGACCTGTTCTTCAAGGGAAGCGGCGCGGCCGTCCCAGAAGAGGTCCTTTACGAACGCGATATTGAGCAGCGTGGGCGAGTTACGGCGCAATTCCTTCCGTCCGTGGCCGAACGAAACGGTGCGTCCGTCGCTCCAGCCCAGTTCGGGTTCATGGCAACTGGCGCAGGCGATCTGCCTCGAACCGCTGAGGCGGGGATCGAAGAACAACTTCTTTCCGAGCTCGGCCCTGGCGTCGGTGTAGGGATTGCTCTCCGGGTACTCGACGCGCGGGAGCGGGCCCAGTTCGACGTAGTGGGGTTTCACCGATTCGTCCAAAGTGGGTTCGGGCCATTTAGAGGGCGGTTGTGAATAGAGGGCGCGCAGCCGGGCGGCAAGGACCTTGCAGTCCTCGGGTGAGAGGAGCGGCGCGGGAGCGATTGGAGTGGCGGCGGATTCCTCGTCCGCGTTATCCGCGCTTGCGGTTCTCGTGATGGGCCGGCGGGCGGCGCGGCGGAGTTCCTCGAAACGCTCGCGTTGTTCGGCTGTCAGCAGGCTGCCGATGCGCTGGTTTGCTGAGCGAACGCGGTCGGAATAGAGCAGGCGGATTTCTTTCTGAACGTCGGGTGAAACGTTGGACGCGCTGATGTTTCGGCGGAAATCCGCCACTGCTTTTTCGTAATCGGCTTTGATGGCGTTCAGTTCCTGCTCTTGTTCGTCGCTGAGCTGGAGCTGATCGGCAAGATCCCAGATCTGAACGGCGGGCGGCGCGGCATTGGTCTGCGAAAACGTGGGGCAGGGGACGACGATCAGGATGGAAAACGCCGCGAGCGTTCTGGAGAAACGGCGGAGGAATCGAATGCGGAACTCACCTGGTTTGGACATGGCCATCGAGGTAGAGGTAATTGGCTTTGCGCTTGTTGACATGGGGGTAATAGCGATAGACCGCGGCGACGGCGTTAGGCCCGCCGCTCGAGCCTTCATCAACGCCGAAGACGGAAGGCAGGAGGTAGGTGAAATTGTCCCAGATGACGGGTGTCAGGTGCATTTTGTCGAAGGCCTTTTGGCTGCCGGCTTCGCTGACGAGGTTTTGCGCGCGGGACCATGCGTAGTTGACGCCGTTGGGGGCGAGCGATTTTCGGCCTGCGGGGCAGAGCCAGATTTCGTTGGTGGTGGTGTAGAAACGGAAATACGAGGGCAGACTGAGCGGATCAGTGAGCACGCGATAGGAGGAATTTCCAAGCATTTGCTTCGTTGGCAGCCTGTCGTTCCAGTCATGGGTGTAGAGGTGATAGGCCAGTGCCATCTGCCTTTGATTGGACATGCAAACGACGTGGTGCGCCTTGTCTTTGGCTCTGGCGAGCACCGGCAGCAGGAACGCAGCGAGGATGGCCAGGATGGCGATCACCACGAGCAGTTCAACCAGGGTGAAGGCCGCCCCGGCTGTGTTGAAACGTCTGCGAAGGATGGTGTTCGCTCCTGGAAATGACGCTGTCATCAGTCCCTTCCTCCGACGCGGAAGAACGCCCGTTCAGATACGTTGGTGATGGTGACGGAACGGTTGGTCACGCCTTCGAGGACTTTCGTCCAGTCCAGGTTTGCTGGATCTCCTGCGGCCTCGACGGTGAAGGGCGGATAACCACCGGTCCATGAAAGCGTGAGCTCGTTGTTTTCGGCAGGTGTGAGACTCAACTGAATGGGCGGCGGTGGCAGCGGGATTCGCACGAGCGTGCCGAGTCCGGTGGTGAAGCCGGCCGGGTCGTTGGCGCCGCCGCGGGCGAGCGGGAAATACATGTAGTAGCGATCGTTTTCACTCACGACCGTACCGACGTTGGCTCCGGTGCCGGGATTGCCCAGTGAGTCCGGATGAACGCCCGTCAGGTCGGTCAGCTTCGTGAGCCTGTTCGACGGGATGGAGTATTTGACAATCGTGCCGAGGTTGCTGACGCCGCCGAGACGATTCACGAAGTAGAGTTCGTTCTGCCATTCCGTCAGGCCGTTGAAGCCGGGGCGGGTTCCCCAGTTCGTCTGGTAAATGGCATTGGTCGGGAACAGCCACACGTTGGTCCATTTGCCCGTTGAGATTTCGTAGCGGACGATGGCTCCGGGAGTGGCATTGGGGCCGGAGGTCGGAAAGAAGAGGTAATTGGTGCCGCCCGGCGTGGGCTCCGAATTGGGGAACTGACAGAAACCGCCGGGCAGATCGATCAGGCGCGCGAACTGCGGATTGCCGGATTCGTCGAAAGTCATCCGGCTGAGCGTTCCCGCGCCGAGCGACAGCGTGTTGGTGGTCCAGAGGGTGGACCCGTCCGGCAGCGTGTAAGGGGTGATGCTGGTTGTGCCGAAGGTGCTGCCGCCGGTAAAGGTGTTGAAATAGTACGCATCGCCCACCTTCACGAAACTACCGTAGGGCTGGCCGCCAAGCTGCGGGCCGTCGAAGTTCGTCACAACGGTCAGCATGTGGGTCGTCAGATTGAACTTCACCACGGTGCCGCGGTTTGAGATGCCGCCCGCGGACGTCATGCACCACAGATCATCGCCGATGAGCGTGAGGCCGCCGCGAGGGGTGGATCCGGTTTGAAGCCCGGCGTTGCGCAACGCGGCGGTGTTCTCAGGGAAGCTGTAGAGATTGGTGGCGAATCCGGTGACAAGATTCACCCGGACGATCGAGCCCTGGTCGCCCGCTCCGCCTTGTTTGGTGGTGAAGTACGCTTCATCGCCAATGACGAGGACCGCGCCTTCCGGCCGTGCTCCGAGATTGTTGCCGGGCCGTGTGTCGAGGCTCAGGAACTGCACGATTTCGCGCGTGACAAGGTCGAAGCGGCTGAGCGTGCCGGCGTCCCACGTTCCGCCGCGTTCGGTGGTGAACCAGAGGTTGGTTCCCGCCTGTGTGACGCGATCCAGCGGCAGCACGCCGCCGTACGGCATGCCGTCTCCGTCAAGGGTTGTGAAGAAATCCGCGACCTTTTCAACGGGTTGTTCGAAGGCAGGAGCGATGGCAGAACACAGTGTGGCAACCGCACCGACAAGACAAAAAGCACTTCTCATATTGATCGTTGCGGCAAAACGTAGGGTTTGGTGCGAGCCGTTCGCCATTTGCCGTTTGCGATTTTCCTTCGGCAGCTTGCGACGCGGATGTGGAGAGTGCGGGGACGTTGTTATTCGTCGAAGAACGGATGCTAATCGTTCTGACCAACGTCCAGGGGAATGGGCCGTAAAGGAACGCGGAGGGCACGGAAGAACGGCGGGTGAGTGGGGAAGGGACGGCGATGAGGTCAAGGGGGCTGCTGGTCGCGGCGTGAGGGGTTGTTGGTGGGATCAGAGTGATGGGACGACGGCTCGCGGGGACGCTCGTCCACCAGAGAGAACGGAGAGAAGAATGCTCGCCCTGTCGATGGATATTGTTGGCGGATGGTGTGGGAGGTTGGAGAGTCCGCGTGTATTCAAAAGCGGCAGGGGGCGCCGCACTCCGAGATCCTTCGGGTTGCAGTGTGAGGCTGGTGCGTCGCGAAGCGTTCTGGAGTACGCCAGACCTCTGGCGCTCTCGAATGCAGGGGAGGTGCACGAATGATGTGGGATTTCGGAAACCAGTGTGTTTGCCGGGAGTGAAGTGGATTCGGATGACCGGGGTAATCGGACGACGGCTCGCGGGGATGCTCGCCCCACCGACAGCGAGGACCCGCCTTCGCTCAGTTTCGGGGTGACAGGCTGCTCGCCCCCCCCCCCACTAGTGGAAAGTTGCTGGCGCAGCACCCGCGTCAATCGTCAATCGTAAATCGTAAATCAAGGGGAAGGTTCTGTTCCCGGTTTTTTTGCACTTTGAACTTGCGGGGCCGCCGACTATAAACACCGGGTGTCCCAAAGCGGATTTGAGAGACCCATCGACGCCGGCACGCGGTATTGCGCGGTGCTGGGGCATCCGGTCCGGCATTCGGCCTCGCCTGCCATGCAGAATGCGGGCATTGCCAGGCTCGGACTGAACTGGCGGTATCTTGCCTTCGACGTGCGTCCTGAGGAATTGCGCACGGCGCTTGCGGGCGCCCGGTCCATGCAGTTCGTCGGGCTCAACCTGACCGTTCCTCACAAACTGCTCGCTCTCGAAATGATGGATGTCCTGGACGAATCGGCGAAGACGTGGGGCGCCGTCAACACCGTCCGGTTTGAAGGCCGGGACAGGTCGGGCGCCTGGCGGCCGTTGTATGAGTTTGAAGAGACGCCGCCGGAGAAAGTCCGCATGCACGGTTTCAACACGGACGCCGACGCGATTGTGCGGGCGTTGCGCGAGGATCTGCAGGTCGAGCTGGAGGGCGCGCGGGTGGTGATTCTGGGCGCGGGCGGAGCGGGCCGCGTGGCGGCGCTCCGGCTGGCTGCGGAGAACGTGAGCGAATTGTTCCTGGTCAACCGCACGCTGTCCAAGGCGGGATCGGTGGCTGCGGAGATTCGCCGGCGACATCTGAACGTGAAGGTGCAGCTCGGGTATCCGCGGGGTGAGGTGGACCTGGCCATTAACGCGACGTCGCTGGGACTGTTGCCGGACGATCCGTTGCCGGTGGATGGCCGCCAGTTCTCGCTGCGGCAGGCGCATGCGGTGTTTGACATGATCTACCGGCCGGCGGAGACGGCGTTGATGCGTTCGGCACGGGCCGGAGGCAGCCGGGTGGCGAATGGACTCGGGATGCTGCTGTACCAGGGCGTGAAGGCACTCGAGATCTGGACGGGTCGGCCGGCGCCGGTTGACGTGATGCGCGAGGCCTTGCAGCGAAACGTTTATGGGAGTTGAACCGATCTTCGATGCGCGAAACTGGGGCGCCGTCCCGTTTCATTTCTGGTCGGTGGTTTTCTTCGTGTTCGGGTGCATGGTGGGGAGTTTTCTGAATGTGGTGATCCACCGGCTGCCGCTCGATCAGAGCGTTATTTCCCCGCCGTCGCATTGCCCGCACTGCCGCTATTCGATCCCGTGGTATCTGAATATTCCGTTGGTGACGTGGGTGGTGTTGCGGGGCCGCTGCCGGAACTGCGGGGCGCCCATTTCCCTCCGGTATTTCCTCGTGGAACTGTTGACCGGCGCGATGTTTTTGATGAGCTGGCTGGGGTTCGGACGCCAGTCGGCAGCGGTGGCGATCGTGATCTGCGTTGTGTTGTCCGGCCTGATTGCGGCGACGTTCATCGATCTGGAGCACTACATCATTCCGGATGAGATTACGATTGGCGGAATGGCGGCGGGGGTGGTTTGCTCGCTGCTGGTGCCGGCGTTGCACGGGGAGCAGACTTTGCTGAGGGGAATGGCGCAGAGTTTCATCGGGATGGCCGTGGGCGGCGGAGTGATCTATCTCATCCTGCGCCTTGGAAAGATGCTCTTCGGCCGGCAGCGCGTGTCCCTGCCGGAGGAAACAAAAATCGTCTTCGGCGAGACGTGCGTGCATCTGCCGGACCGGGACATCCCGTATGAGGAGCTGTTTTATCGGCGTTCCGACGTGATTGTGCTGCAGGCGCGCACGGTGGAATTGCCGGATCGCTGTTACCGGGATGTCGTGGTGCGGCTGTCGCCGGAGAAGCTGATGATCGGGGACGACGTGATGGATCCGGAGCAGGTGCCGCATCTCGAGGCGGTGAGCTCCGAGATCACGCTGCCGCGGGAGGCGATGGGTTTTGGCGACGTGAAATTCATGGCGGCCATCGGGGCGTTTCTCGGCTGGAAAGCGGTCTTGTTTTCGCTCGTGGTGAGTTCGTTCCTGGGCGCCGTCATCGGCAGCACGATGATCCTGCTGAGGAAGCGCGAGCGCGCTTCACAGATTCCCTATGGGCCCTATATCGCGGCGGCGGCCGTGATCTGGATCTTCGCCGGGCCGCGGACGTTGCAGTGGTACGACCGGCTGATGGCGTCTCTGGTTCAGCAGTGATCGCGAGTCAGGCCGCGGGCTGTTTTTCCAGCTTTTCCACCGCGGTTTTCATTTCGCCGAGGTGCGTGTCGGCGGAAGGCGCGTCGGTCACGTGCAGGATCCGGCCGTCCTTGCCTATCAGGAAACTCACGCGGCGGGCCATCTGCCGGTCCGGCATGCGGGCGCCGTAGGCGTCGGCGATCTTTCCGTCGGTGTCCGCGAGAAGGGGGAAGTTCAGATTGTGTTTTGCGATGAAGGCCTTGTGGCTGTCGGCGGTGTCGAAGCTCACGCCGACGACCTTGACGCCTTTGCTCTGGAGGTCGCTCATGCTGTCGCGGAAGCCGCAGGCTTCCCTGGTGCAGCCGGGGGTGTCGTCTTTGGGATAGAAGTAGAGCAGAACGACGTTCTTGCCGATTTCATCGGCCAGTTTCCACGTTTTGCCGTCCTGGTCTTTGCCCTCCACCAGCGGGGCTTTGTCGCCGACTTTCGGTGTCGAACCCGTTTGTGCGAGGCCACTGGCGGGCATGCAGGCGATGGCGACGGCAGCAAGGACCGGAAAAACAAGGGTCTTCATAGGCTGTGTGCTGGATCGGGCATTGGATAACGCAGGAAGGTGGATCTGTCAAACGGCGCTGCGGATGAACGGCTGCTCGATGGCCTTTTGCTGGCGGCAGAGAAGTCCGGAACCTGCCGGCGGTCAGAGGGCCTGGGAAGGGACGGCGGAACGGCGGCTGGCGGGAGAGAAGCGAGGGCGGCGTCGAAGGCCGTTCTGGAACCAGAGTTTCCAGACCATCCAGAGCGCTTCGAAGATGATGGCGCGGGACATCTTCGAGTGTCCCTGGAAACGGTCGGTGAAAACGATGGGTACCTCGGCGACGCGCAATCCCTGCCGCCAGATCATGTGTGTCATCTCGATCTGGAAGCTGTAGCCGTTGGATTGAATCTGGTCGAGCGGGATGGCGAGCAGGGCGCGACGGCGAAAGCATTTGTAGCCGCCGGTCGGGTCGCTGAACGGCATGCCCGTGATCCACTTCACGTATTTGGCCGCGGTGGTGCTGAGCATGAGCCGGCGCAGCGGCCAGTTGATCACCCGGATGCCGTTCACGTAGCGCGAGCCCAGGACGAGGTCGGCTTCTTTGGCGGCGTCCAGGAAGGCAGGGATGTCGTCCGGGTTGTGCGAGAAGTCGCCGTCCATCTCGAAGATGAATTCGTAACCGCGTTCGAGCGCCCACTTGAAGCCGTCGATGTAGGCGCGGCCGAGCCCGTTTTTGACGGAACGATGGAGGACGTGAATGCCGGGATGTTTGGCGGCGATTTCGTCGGCCAGTTTGCCGGTGCCGTCGGGTGAATTGTCGTCAACGATGAGCACATCGACCTGCACGGGGAGTGCAAGGAGCCTCTGGATGAGCGGGGGAAGGTTCTCGCGCTCGTTGTAGGTTGGGATGACGACCAGCGTGTTGTTCATGCGTTTGAGGCCCGCAGATTAGTAACTGACAAAAGAGGCGAAAACAAGGGCGGAGCGTGGGAAAAGCCGAAGCGCTGAAGTGTTCTTGCCCCGCAAACGGCGCGGGGCGAGGAAAAACGTCCAGGGCGAAGAATTAATGAGTGATGCCGCTGGACGGCTGGGGGCCCTGGGGGGCGGTTTGGCGTGTGCGCCGGCCGAGGCAGCGGGCGACTTCTTCGACCCATGCGCTGTCGGGCAGGGCGTAGGGCCGGAACAATTCCTGGTAACCTTCGCGATCGTTGTAGAAGAGGGCCCGATGCAATCCGAGGGTGCTGGCGCCGGGATCGTCGATCAGGCTCGCGGAATCGCTGGCGCTCATCTGGAACAGCACGCGCATTTCGAACTCGCTGAGAACCTTTCGCCCGAGATAGCGCGCGACGTTGTTGTAGGTGTCGCACGTGGCGATGACGTGGAACCCGTGGACCGGGCCTTCGTTGATCAGGCTGAGCAACGTGCCGGCGGGTGTTTCGGTGCTGGTGTCGGAGAAGCTGAAGTCATCCTCCTGTTTCAGCTTCTTGTAGTTCTGAAGCCCGTGGATGAGGACGAACGTCTCGGGTCCATCGGCGGCGGGTTCATCGCCACTGCGGGCTTTCAAATCGGCGCCAAGCGCGTTCATCTGCTCGGGAACGTCCCCGGGTTTTACGGAGATGACTTCGTGAGGGAGCGCGCGGATGAGGCGATCGAGAAATTCGCGCTGGGGCAGGCCGGGCGGGGTGCTGTCGAGCACGATGAATCTCGCGGCGACGGCGGGGTAGGCGGCGGCGAGAGAGACCAGAGCGACGGAGACAAGGCTGAGCGCGGGTTCCTCGGACTGGCCGACGATGAGCAGGTTGCTGCCGCTCTGGCGCTGGAACGAGGCTTCGGTGTGGCCTTTGACCGAGTTGGGCGCGCCGAGCCAGATGCGGGGCCGGGAGGGGACGACGGTGGGTTCGGTTTGGAGCGCGTCGCGCAGTTCAACATTGTCGCGAACATCGGCGGGTGCATTGCCTTCAAACACGAATGGCCCCGGATAGGATTTGTTGGAACGGTCGGCGTGTTCGCGGACTTGAGCGAGGTATTCATCGCGGGCGTCCTCGGGAAGCCACACTGCCTGGAACGGGCTGTTGCCTTCCAGGGAGCCGGCGGCGTCGTTGTAGATGCCTTCGCCCGGGCGCGAGAGCAGGCGCGGTGCGGGGTTGTCCTGATCCATGATCAGATAGGCGTCGGCTTCGTTGCACTGGAGAGCGATGCGGATGACCATTTGCCCGAGCGTGGCCCGCGCGAGGGTGTAGGCGCCGCCGAGTGTTTGCGAGCCGAGGATGACATGGATGCCGAAGGCGCGGCCCTGCCGGACGATGCGATCGAGCAGAACGGCTGCGCCCTGGGAAACGCGGTCTTCCTCGGTGAAGAACTCCTGGAACTCGTCGATCATGAGCAGCGAGCGCGGGAGCGGTTCGGTGCCTCCGGCGCGGCGGTAACCGGCGAGGTCCTGCACGCCGAGGCGGCGGAACAGATCGCCGCGGCGGCGCAGTTCCTCGTCCACGCGCTGAAGGACGCTCAGGCCGAACTGGCGGTCGCTTTCAATGGCGACGACGCGGGCGTGGGGCAGGCGGCGTGTGGCGTAGCACTTGAACTCGACGCCTTTCTTGAAGTCCACGAGGTAGAACTCGACTTCCTCCGGTCTGCACCAGAGCGCGAGATTGGTGATGATGACGTGGAAGAGCGTGGACTTGCCGGACCCTGTTTTGCCGGCGATGAGCGCGTGCTGGCGTGTGCCTTTTCCGATGGCGAGGTATTGCAGGCGGGTGGCGCCCGACCGGCCGATGGGCACTCGGAGTTCGTCGGTGGTTTCCTCGCTCCAGATCTTTTCGGGAGGCGGCGCGACGTGCGAGAAGGGGACTTCGACGCGTTGGGTGTCTTTCCCGTGTTTGCCGATTTCGCGGAGGAACTCCGTGACGAGGTCGGGCGGGGGCGGCATTTCGAGGAGCAGACGGGTTCCGCGCGGCTGGCCGGCGGCGGACCAGGATCCGTTCTCTTTTTGAACGAGGCAGAGGCTGTTCTTGCGGAGGTCATCCGGCACGAACCCGGCCGGCAGGGCTTGCCGGCGGTCCCAGTGGATGAGCGTGTACACGCCGCAACGGGCGCCGCTGGTGGCGATGTTGATCAGGCGCCGCAGGGCGGTGTCGCTGAAGTTGGCCGGGAAATCGGCGATGACGAGAACGTGGTATTTTTCCGCGATGGCGCCGGCGCGGGCGTTGTATTCGGCGATGGTGGCGTATTCATTGCGGAGGTACATCTGGATGACCTTCTCCATGTGCTCGTTGAGTTCGGCGAGTTTTTCTTCGAGCTGGCCCGTTTGCGTCCAGATGCGGCTGTTGATGTGGCTTTCCTCGTAGTCGGCCAGGTGCATGAGGCCGGCGAAATTCTGCCCGAGCCCGACGGGATCAAAGATCGTGAAGGCGATTTTGCCGGGAGGCGTGACGGAGAGCAGACGAAAAATGATGTTGTTGATGGCGGCGAGCGCCTCGTCGGCGCGCGGCCCGGACGTTTCGAAGAGGATGGATCCGTCGTTGGGATAGCCCAGCGCGAGCGGAGCGGTGAACCGGTCGGAGCAGGGCAGCGTGAGACGTGTTTCCGGGGAGGACAGCTCCGCGAGCCGGGCGAAATCGATTTCCAGGCGCCCGAACTGCGCGGCGTTGTGGAATTCGGCCGGCGGCGTCCAGCGCCGGAGGAATTCCGGCGTCCATTCGGGGAAGAGTTCGCGGGCGGCTGTGCCGGCGTCGTTGAGTGTTCTGCAAATCGGCTCGACCTGCGCGGTCCATTCCGCGACGAGGGCGTCCGATCTGGCCTGCGCTTCGGACCGGATCTGCGCCACGTTGCGGGCGTGCGTTTCCTCGACCTCGCGGGCGGCCGTTTCGTTTTCGTTCCGGACGCGCGCCTGCGCCGCGGGGTATTCGCGTTCGATGCGTTCGAGCTGTTGGCGGTGCAGTCGCTCGAGGCGCTGGGCGGCTCGTTGGGCCTGTTCGTCGATTTGCTTCGGACGCTGGTCCAGGAGGTTGATGGACTCTTTTACCGCCTGTTTCCATTCCTGGTCCAGTTGGCGGCGCGCGGCCTCGTATTCGGCGAGGATGCGCTGCTGGTCGTCGTCGTGGCGCCGTTGCGCCTTGTCAAAACAGGCGTCGTACATCCGGCGAATGCGCGAGAGCGTGTCCGCGAGGGGAAGGGCGGCGGCGCGGGCGCGTTGAGAACCGGCGACGCGCAGGGCGGCCAGGAGGATTCCGGCGACGATGAGGCCGATGGCGGTTTCCTTCCATGGGATGCCGGAAGCGAGTTCTCTGGCCTGAGGTGTCAGGAGAGCAGCTCCGGCGGCGAGGAGCAGGGCGGCGAGCCAGAAGGGGAAGTGGCGCGCGATGGACGCAACGTTGAACTTCCGGAATTGCCGGAGCTGGGTTTCGACGTCCTGGTGCAGTTCCTGGATTCTGGCGAACAGCGTGGTTTCGTCGGGGGAAAGATCGACCGCCGTGTCCCGTTGCTCGAGGAGACTGCGGCGCCAGGCGCCGTAGCCGCGGAATGAGCGGGAGGCGCGCTGTTCGATCTGGCGGAAGGATTCCTGGCTCTGGACGAGCTGCTCATTGAACTGCGCGAGCCGTTCAGCGGCGGCGGCGCGTTCCGCGTCGCGCCGGCGTTCGGCGTTGAGCGTTCCCTGTTGGAGTTTGTATTTGCTGCGGGCTTCCTGGGCGCGGATGGCGTCCATGGCGCGGGTCCGACTGGTGATATGCGCCTGGTTGATGCGTTTCTTGCGTTGTTCGAACCGGGCCTGGATGCGTTCTTTGCCGCGCTGATACTCGGTTTCGATCTGTTCGATGGCTTCGGCGGCGGCGGCGGCCTGGCGTTCCTTTGCGGTTTCGTAGGCTCGCGTTTCCGCAGCGAGCCGGGCGCGCAGGTCGGCGTTCAGGCGTTCCTCGCGCGATTTGAAATCCAGCGCGAGCTCCCTGAGTCGGGAGACCAGCGCGAGCACTTCCCTGGCTGGAGGCGGGCTACTCACAATCGCTTTTCACTTTTTTCAACAGTTCGTCGAGCTTTTCGATCACGGTGATCGTGCGGTCGATGTCGATAAACAATTCTTCGAGGTAATCGCGCTGGAACTCAAGGCTCTTGGCGTCCTTCCAGTATTCCCGGGTGGTGTTCCACTGGAGGGACAATTCGCGGGCCAGAGCGGCGAGGCGGCCTTTGTTGTCGGCCAGGCTCATGGTGCGTCCTTTCCCGTGGAATCCGGCGTGGTGGCCGGCGGGGCCGGGGGCGGTTCGGATGCTGCGGGGCTTTGGATGTCGGCGTAGGACTCGAGCGTTTTGACGACGTTGGCGAGCTGGGCAACGGCCTTAGTCATGCGCGTGGTGAGGTAATGGTGCAATTGGTCCACCTGCTTGATGAGAGGGTCGGCGCGGTTCTCGAGTTCGCGGTCCCACTTCTTGACGGCCTTGAGTTTTTCCTCCGCTTCGCGGACGGCTTCGCGGGCGCGGCGCACGGCCATCTGGCGGTCGGAGGCGGGCTCACCGACCGTGGCCATGGTGGCGCTGAACAGCTCGCTTTGTGCGCGTTCGAGTTTCCTGGTGCGGAGGGCCAGTTCCTTCTGCCAGTAGCGCCGCTGGTCGTTCTGGAGCCACTGGCGGGTGCGGGCGAGTTCGGCGGAGACTTCCTCCAGCGTGGGGCGGGCTTTGCTGAGGAAGACGATGAGACTGGACCTGAAGGCCTCGATGGCCTCGATGGAAGTGACGCGGGCTTGTTCGGCCATTCGTCAACGCTGGTTGAGGTACTCCTCGATGCGCTGGGCTTTGCGGAGGAGATAGGGCGCGTGTTGTTTGGACAGTTCGATGAACTTCTTCAGGGCTTTCATGGTCTGGCGGAACTCTTCGGAGAACTTTTCGTGCTCCTGGTCCTGCCAGGTGTCGCCGAGGGCGGCGAAGCGCGCCTGCAACAGCAACAGCCGGTTTTCGAGGTCTGTGTTGAATCGCTGCAGGTCGTCCGCGAAGCGCCGCACCTTCTCAGGATCCATTGTTGCCTGCGCCATACGATTCCTTTCCGGTTTCGGTCATTGTTTTCGACGGCTTGCAGGGCCGCCGTTGGTCCAGAAGCTAACCCTGGAGGCGCTCTTAGGCCAGCAATAGAATTCGGTCCGCTTACAAGTACTTCCGGAGATCGTCGCGGGTGCCTTCCATGACGAGCAGGTAGGTGCGGTTGCCCTGGTGCCAGAGGGCGCTGACGACGCCGTTGTTCTCGACGAATCGAGGCGATGCCAGCGGGGGCGCCTTGGGCAGGACGGACTGGTCGGTGACGAAGAGCCAAAGGTCGGCTTTGGGATGGGCGGGTGCGGGTCGGCCGGAGAGGAAGCAGACCATGGCAACCGGGTGATTTTCCCAGGTGACGGCGACGCCGCCGGTGAGTTGGGCGGCCGAGAGGCCCTGGGGAAGGGCGAAGTCGGCCGGAGCGCCTTTGTTCGCGAAGTGTTCGCGGAGGGCGTCGAGGTTCCCCGTTTCGATCTCCATGGCGTAGAGCTGGAAGGCCTGGTTGACCATGCGATTGCGGTAGGTGTCGAGGGTGTTGGTGGTGCGCAGGTGTGTCCAGAGGGCGGCGAGGCCGAGAAACAGCACGAGGATGGCGGCGACCAGGGGCCAGGCGGGCCGGCGAGCCGGCGTCTCATGGATGCGGCGTTCGGCCAGGATCTGTTCCTTGAGCCCTTCCGGAGGCTGGATGGCCTTGAACCGGGCGCGCACCTCCATGTAGAGCGCGCAATGGTTGTCGAACCAGGCTTTGAGTTCAGGGTCGCGCCGGCACAGTTCGAGAGCCTCTGCGAAATCCGGATCGTTGGCATCGGCCGTTCCGGGTCGATACAGCGAGAGGATTTGTTGTGCTTCGCGAGGGGTCATTTCGGTTGCCGGGGTGCGTCGCCGCTGGCGAGGATCTGCTGGAGACGGGCAATGCCGCGGGCCAGCCGGGATTTGACAGTGCCGATGGGCACTCCGAGGATTTCGGCGATTTCCTTGTAGGAACAGTCTTCGAGGTAGAAGAGGGCGACGGGTGCCTGGTACACCTCATCGACCTGGCCGAGGGCTTTCAGGACTTCTGCGGAATCGATCTGCCGGGCGAGAGCGGGTGTGAGCGAGGGCAGTTCCTGCGGCACTTCGGTGAGTTCGACGTGAGGGAAGCGCGTCTGGCGGCGCCGGGTTTCGAGATACGCGCGGTGCAGTGTTGTGAACAGCCATGTCTTCACCTTGGAGAGATCGCGCAATTGATGCCCTTTGGTTGCCCAGATATAAAACGTCTGTTGTGTGAGATCACACGCATCGGCTTCTGTCCGCGTCAGGCTGAAAGCGAACTGGTAGAGCGGCTCGTAATAGGAGGCCACCACGCTTTCAAAATCCAGCCCTGATGCCATACAGAATCATCAATGGTAAGAGCTTTCAGCCGTTCCAATGTTCCCGCCGGTGTGATGTTTCACACGGCGAAACGGCGCGAAGCCGCCGGCGGACGCGCGAGACCTCACTTCGAGAGATGGAATGCGCGGGCAAGCTTCATCTTCACGGTTTCCCCGGTGCGGGTGAAGATCGACTTCTTCTTCGGTTTCGTTCGTCGGTCAATGGGTTCGACGGGCGAGGAGCAGACGGGGCAGAGCAGAAGCGTGCGTTTGCTGCCGCGGCGGCGGAGGCGATGGACGCAAGCGTCGCACATGATTTCCCTGCAGACGGTGCACTTGAATGCCGCCTGACTCTGCTGGTGCCGCGGGCAGAGCATCGAACCGTCGGTCAACACGACCGGCGGCGCCGGCAGGTCGGCGTCGACGAACTTCGGGATGGCGACCGTGATTTCGACGCTATCGACGAGCAGTTCGATATCGCCGAGGCGGACGATCTGGCCGGCGGCCAGAGCGACCTCGCTGACGCGTTGGCCGTTCACGAACGTGCCGTTGGTGGAGCCCAGGTCCCGAAGGAGAACTCCGCTTTCGCTGACGGCCACTTCACAATGCCGGTTGGAGATGGTGGGATGCGGAATCTGGAAATCATTGTCCGAGCTGCGCCCGATGCGATTGACGCCGAGCTTGAGCTCGAAAGAGCGGCTTTCGAGCGTGCTGGATATAATCACCAGTCTGGCCATAGCGCCGCTGTTGTTGCAGGACGGGGCTGATTATTCACAATGGGGAAGGCAGTGTCGAGCAGGATTGTTCGCGTCTTCTGATGTCATCTATAAGGCTGGCGAAGTGCGACTTTCTCGGTGTTGATCCGGAGGCGGATGTTGAGCAGTTCGACAGCGAGGGAGAAGGCCATGGCGAAGTAGATGTAGCCTTTGTTGATATGCTGTCCGAGGCCTTCGGCCACGAGCATCGTGCCGATCAGGATCAGGAAGCTGAGCGCCAGCATTTTGATGCTGGGGTGGCGTTCGACGAAGCGGCTGATGGCGTTGACGAAGACGAGCATGACGATCATGGCGATGATGACGGCGGCGATCATGACGCCGATCTGCCTGACCATGCCCACGGCGGTGATGACCGAGTCGAGGGAGAACACGATGTCGAGGAGGAGGATCTGGACGACGACGCTGGTGAAGGTGGGGGGAATGCGTTTGGTGACGGCGCCGTCTTCACCTTCGAGTTTTTCGTGGATTTCGTAGGTGCTTTTGCCCAGAAGGAACAGTCCGCCGGCGATCAGGATGAGGTCTTTGGCGGATATTTCCAGTTGCCATCCGAACAGACTGGGTTTCCAGAAGGGATTATCGAGTCTGATCACCCACGCGAGTCCGCAGAGCAGGAGCACGCGCGTGATGAGGGCGAGACTGAGGCCGAGACGCCGGGCGCGCGGCTGCTGTGCCGGCGGCAGCTTGCCGCTCAGGATCGAGATGAAGACGAGATTGTCGATTCCCAGGATGATCTCCAGGAACGTCAACGTTGCCAGGCTGATCCAGATTTCAGGCTGCGTTATCCAGTCCATAATGGGCGGAGAATAGGAGGTTGGGGTGAAAGATCCAAGTTTGGTGGAACACATCAACATCCAACGGCCAGGGAACGGTGGAAGGAACATTCGACATCCAACGCCCAGGGGAATGGCCAATAGTTGATAGCGGAGTCGTGAACGACGAGTTCTGAATGGCGTGAAAGGCTTTGGAAGCCTGGAACCTGGGGGTTGGATTTCTAAAATGCCCTTCTCCCTTGCCCTCCCCCCGCAAACGGCGCGGGGGAGGGAAACAGTGCCGTCAGCCGCGCGCGTCGGGACATTCGAATGCGTAATCGCCGGACTCGATCCGGAACACAGCGCGATTGCCTTCCTGGCGGAGGAATTTCACACCCGGGCTTTCCGAAGCCGCGCGTCCGCTTTCTTTCACGTCGGCGGCCGACCTCGTTGGCACGAACACCGTGGCTGTAGTGTTTGCGGGGATGGTCACCTTCAGCAGGACCTTGCCGCCGTCCCTGCGCCACTCGCTGGAGATGCGTCCGCGCATCGACAAATAACTCGCGCGCGCCCATTCGAGATCGCCGACGAGCGTGGGTTTGATGATGATCTTCTTGAAGCCCGGTCCCTCGGGGTCGCAGTCGATGCCGGCGAGGTCTTTGTAGAACCATTCGATGACCTGACCGAGCATGAAGTGGTTGTGAGAGGAGTTCGCGTTCGCGTCCCAGGCTTCGGTGAGGCTGGTGGCGCCGCGGGCCAACTGGTAGCCGTATCCCGGCCGGCTGTCCTGATTGATCATGCGGTAGATGGCGTCCGAGCGATCGCTTTGCGCGAGCGCCTGGAGGAGGTAGCGGAAGCCGACGTCGCCCGCGCTGGGGCCGTACTCGCGGGATTCGAGATCACGGAGGATGGTCTGGAGCGCGCCGGCTCTGTGTTCGGGTCTGGCGATGCCCATCACGAGCGGCAGTGCGTTGGCGGTTTGCGATCCGCTTCCGTACCAGCCCTTGTCTTCGTTGTAGAATTCCCGGTTGAAACTCGCGCGGATGCGTTCCGCTTTCGCGGCGAATTCCGCGGCGTCTTCGGTCCTGCCCAGGAGTTTGGCCATCTGCGACAGCAGGAATGCATCGTAGTAGTAGAACGCGGTGGCGGTGACCGGCGGGAGTGTGAGTTTGGCCGCGCCGGGCCGTTCGCCGGGAACCAGGTCATACCAGTCGCCGAGCCCTTCCGAGACGATGTCGTTGGTGGAAATGGATTCGAGGTAGCCCAGGTACCGCTTCATCGCGTCGTAACGTTCCCGAATGAGATCCAGATCGGCATTGAAGAGGTATTGTTGCCAGGGAACGACGATGAAGGCGCTGCCCCATTCCGCGGCGGCGCGGAACGTTCCGTCGAAGACGGTGTATTCGGGCGCGATGTTGGGAACGAGTCCGTTGCGGAGCTGGGAATTGGCCATGTCGTTCATGCCCTTGGTGAACATGCGGGCCATGTCGAACTCGTATCGGATGGACGGTCCGTTGAGGTGATACTGTTCGAGCCAGCCGAGTTTCTCGCGGTGGGGGCAATCGGTCAGGACGGAAACCATGTTCGCGCGCTGGGCCCACCGGACGAGGCTGCGGATGCGGTTCAACAATTCGTTTGAACATTCGAATTCGCCGACCGGCTCGGCGATGGAATGGACGACGAGCGCTTCGATGGAAGTGATCTTTGGCGCTTCGCCACCGTCGGGCGGCGGCGTCAGGCGGGCCTGCATGTAGCGGCAGCCGATGTAGCAGAATTTCGGGGTCCATGTTTCCTCGCCGTCGGTGCCTTTGGTGTATTCCCACCATGAACTGCCGCGGCTGCCGCCGCCCATGGTTCGCTGGTTGGCGGCGCCGTCCGGGTTGATGATTTCGCTCGGGATCAGGCGAATGACGCTTCCCGCCGGGCCGGTGACCCGGATGCGCGGCATGTGAGAGGCGTTCTGTCCGAAATCGAAGGTGATGTCGCCGTTGGCGAGCGTGTATTGCCGGACCGGTTTGTGGACCTGGATAACCCGGAGCGGCTCCGAAGCATAGCTGTGTCCGCGCAAGGTCCCCGGCGGGCGAACGAGATGGACCGCCGGGCGCCAGGCGGTGTCGTCAAAGCCCGGCTGGTCGCAGTCCCGTTGCGCCAGGCGGGCGTCGAAGTCTTCGCCCCCGTAGATGCTCGAGAAAACGATAGGGCCGGCGTGGGTGCGCCAGGTATCGTCGGTGCCGACGAACTCGCGCGATCCGTCGGCGTAGGTGAGTTCGATCTGGCAGATGGCGCGGAGGGCGCCGAAGGAGCCTGTGAACTTCACGAAACGATGCCGCCGGACCACGTTGTACATTCCGTTGCCGAGCGCGAGCCCGACCGCGTTGGCGCCGGGCTTGAGCAGCGCGGTGATGTCCCGGGTGTCGTACAGAATGGTGTCGTTGTAATCGGTCCATCCGGGCGAGAGCAGATCGTCGCCGGCTTTGACGCCGTTGATGGTCATTTCGTAGTGGCCGAGTCCGGTGACGTGGGCGATGGCGCGGACGAGGTTGGGTTTGACGTTGAATTCCTTGCGGAGGAGGAGGGCTTCCGTGGCTGCGGGCGCGACAATCCAGCGGGCGTGCCAATCATTCGAGCGCACGATGCCCATGGTCCAGTTGGCGACGGCGCTCCAGGCGGAGGGCTGGTCGTCCTTGTCCCAGACGCGCACTTTCCAGAAAACCTGCTGGGAAGACCGCAGATCCTTGCCGGTGTAGCGAACGTGCGCGGTCTCGTCGGAATTCACCTTGCCGCTGTCCCAGAGATCGCCGGCGTCTTTGGTCAGCAATTCCTCGCTGGAAGCGACCAGCACCTGATAGGCGGACTGGCGCTGGCCGCGCTCGGAGCTTTCGACGGTCCAGTACAGGCGCGGGCGGGGAGTGTCGATGCCCGTCGGGTTGACGGCGTATTCGCAGCGGAGACGCGCCGGGGTGAGCGCGGCTTCGATCGGCGCCGCGAAGGCGAGGAGGCAAGCGAAACAAAAGAAGCTGAACAAACGCGTTTTCATGTCAGTGATCGATTTCCCTCAGCAGATGTCGAAAGTCGGGTTGCAGGCCGGCGGACTCGCGGATGGCGCGGGAGACCGCCGGACCGTTGTTTTCCCAGACGTTGCCCGGTCCGTTGGCATTCCTGAGGAACCGTTCTTCAGGACACCAGTTGTCTTTCACGGTGATGAAGGAGGAGCCTTCATCCAGATACAGGTAGAACCAGTGTTCCGGGTTGAACACGTAGGGGTTCATTGTGATGCTGTGAACCGCGTTGCTGGAGATGATCGTTCCGGGCTGGACCGACAGCGTGTAGATGCCCGCGGTGTCGCACATGCGGGTGGCGACGTGATGGATGTGATTGGCGACGATGCGGTTGTCCCGCATGCAGTTGGTGCCTTTGTTCCAGCCCCAGCCGACGCTGATGCCGGTGTAGGAGGTGTTGCTGATTTCGTTGTGGGCGATCGTCACGTCGCGCACGAACCCGGCAAGGATGCCGACGCAACCCCAGTCCTCGTTGGCGCAGTCGGTGATGAGGTTGTTGGCGATGCGTTCGCGCATGACCAGTTCGCGATCGTCTGATGGATTGTAGGGGCGATGGGTTTCGACGCCGGGATCGGAGAAGGTGCCTAACTGGATTCCATTGCCGCCGATGTCGCGGAAGAGGCAGCCTTCGACAACGTTGTCCTGCGTGGCCATGACCAGGTCGAGCCCTGAAAAACCGGTGTGCTCGAAACGGCAGCCTTCGAATCGCAGGCGGCGGGCACCCCGGACGGTGACCGCGGCGGGCGGGCGGCCGATCCAGGCCTGGTTGTCGAGGCCCGGCGAATGGTAGTCGGTGCCTTTCGGGTTGAGGCGATAGGCATCGAGAAGGAACATGCCGGCCTGAAGGGGAACGTGGCCTGCGCGCGATGGCCGCATCCATGATGTGTGCGCGAAACCGATGCCGCGGAAATGGATGTTCTCCACGGGCCGATCCACCGTGCCACGCACTTCGACGAGCGTTTCGAGGTGCGGCACGATGACGTCGGCTGTATCGAGATTCTCACCCGGGCGCGGCCAATAGTAGATCTGTCCGTTCTGCGGGTCCTGCCACCATTCGCCGGGCTCGTCCAGGAACTCGATTGCGTTCACGAGGCAGAACGGGGCGTTGCCGTTGGTGGACATGACCGGTTGCGGCCATGGGTGCTCGAACTGGATCCTGCCCTCGGGTGAATGGAATTTGAGGCGCGCGCGCGCGCCTTCGACCTCGATCGATTTCACGCGGCAGATGGCGATCTCCCATTGTTGGTGGAAAACCATCTCGAGCCGGCCGGGCATGCGGACGCCGGCGAGCGTCGGGGACGGGATCCAGGCTTCTTCGTTTCTGCGATCCCACGCGAGCAGGCGATTCATGGCTTTGCCGTTGGGATTTCGCGCGCGGACAGCCTTTTGGTTGTTGACCCACAACTGGCGGAATTCGGTTGCGCGTCCGCCGATTACGGGAGAGGGTGCGACCCAGACATGACCGCGCGCAGCGGACGGGAGCCCTGGAGCGCGGCGTGGCGCGCGCTGCCAATTGCCAACCTTCACGCCGCTGCTCAGAACGGGCCGTTCGCCGTCGGCGGCGCGAATGACCGTCGGACTGCTTTCGGTGCCGGAGTCTTCGGATCGGACAAGGATGGCGGTGTCGAGAGAGTAACGGCCGCCGCGGAGGATGATGTGAATGCCGTTGGAGATGGACGGATGGTTGAGGCGCCGCAGCTCGCGCGCTTTGCGCAGCGCCATGTCCAACGTGGCCAGAGGCTGTTCGCGCGTGGCGGCGTTGGTGTCGGAGCCGCCGGGAGCGACCCAGAGTTCGATGGCGGAGGAGGGGCGGGCTGTGGTGAACAGGAGGAGCAGGAGGAAAACATCCAACCTCCACCATCGAACATCCAACATCCAATGATGACGGCGGCGACGCTCACTGGACGGTCCTGTGATTGGGCGTTCGATGTTGAAAGTTGAATGTTGAATGTTCAAAGGCGTTCCCTTCACGTTTCCAGTCCTTCAATTTCGAGTGCGCATGCATGTTTGCACGGCGGCTCGGACGGCAGTTGAACCGTGAGCCCGCGCGTGTCGTGCGTCCATTTCAGATTCTGCCGCTGTCCGACGAGCCGCACGCGGCGCACGGTGCCCGCGACGTGCGGGGCGCCCTGCGCCAGCGGAGCGATCGTCAGTTCGCGTCCGGGCCAGCCCATGAAGAACGCGTAGAGCGTCGAGCCTTTGGTGGTGAACCGCACGTCTTCATGAGTGAAATCCTTGCGGGCGCTTTCATTGTAGCGGACGTTCGGGTCCGGTTTCACGATGTTCGGCCCTGCGCCGAACGTTTTCCAGGGCCGGGTGCCATAGATGGCCTCTCCGTTGACGCGCATCCAGTGCGTGATCTCGTCGAGAATGGTCATGGCGCGGCTGTCCAGCGCTCCGCTGTTGGGCAGCGGAAAATTCAGCAGAAGGTTGCCGTTGCGGCTGACGATGTCCACGAGCATGTCAATGACGCGCTTGGGCGTTTTGTACTCCGCCTCGCGATCGTAATGCCACCGGCCGATGCAGGTGCAGGTCTGCCACGGTTCCGGCCAGATGCTCTCGACCACGCCGCGTTCCTTGTCGAAAACACAGACGCCGTCGGCCGAGTCCTCCTCGCGTTTGCTGGTATAAACAGCTTCCAGTCGGCCGTCGTGGTCCCGCAGGTTCTGGTTGTAATAGTGGGCGACCAGGTCGAGCCCCCATTTGCCGAAGGGAATCTGGCCGTCGCAATACACAATGTCCGGGCGGCTCTGCTCCAGGAGATCGCGGATGCGCTCGAACCAGTGTCGTTTCCAGTGTTCCGGGATGTCGTCCTCATCCCAGGGCAGGTTGCGGTACACGCGCGGGCAATCGCCGTAGAGATCCTGATATCGCGGGTCCACACCGTCGTAGGGCACGCCGGCGCGGGGGCCTTCGCGGTCGCATCCGCGCGAGACGGACATCCATTTGTATGCCATCCAGAGGTGATCGCTGACGCCGAAGCGCAATCCTTCGCGAAGGGCGGCGCGGCGGAAGAGCGCGACGACATCCTTCCGGATGCCCATGCGTGCCGCGTTCCAGCGGGTGTGTTTCGAGTTCCAGAGGTCGAAGTTATCGACGTGGACGCCCATGCTCATGAAGTACTTCGCGCCGGCTTTACGATAGAGCCGCACGAGGTAATCGGGATCGAAATCCCGACCGTGCCAGGTGGGAATGACGTCCTTGTAACCGACGCGGGACGGATGGCCGTAGTGTTGGACGTGGTAGCGGTACTGGCGGGAACCTTCGATATAGATATTGCGGGCGTACCAGTCGCCGCATTCGGCGGCGGACTGGGGTCCCCAGTGCGCCCAGATGCCGAACTTGGCGTCGCGGAACCAATCGGGGCAGCGATAGGCCCGCAGGGAGTCGCGGGTGCCGGAGAAGGGCGAGGAAGCGGCGGGGGCGGCGGCGCGGATCTGGAACGGGGCCCGGAGACCGGCGAGGGCGGGGAGGGCGGCGGAGATGGTCTTGAGCGCGGCGCGGCGGCTCACGGCGTTCCGGTGTTGAACGGAGGGCGGAGTGGCGTCGGGTTGCGAACTGGCTCGGTTCATTCTGGCGTGCTCGGGTATTGGTCCAACATGCGTGTGATGTGTATAACGGGGAGACGCGAGGGGCGGGAGGAAAAGTTAATCGATGGCATTTTTCGTAAACTATCTGCCACTTTTTACATTACAGGCCAAATTCAGATGCGATATGAGTAGGACAATCCTCTGATATTGAGATGAACGTGCTGGCAACCAACAGAACACGGTCTTCGAGACAAACGCCTCTGTCCTTGACGCCAGGCCGATCGCGTGCGGCTTCTTCGGGATTCACTTTGATTGAGCTACTCGTCGTAATCGGGATTATCGCAATTCTCGCGGCGATGCTGTTGCCCGCGTTGAACAAGGCGAAGCAGAAGGCGCATGGCATCGCGTGTATCAACAACACGAAGCAGATCACGCTGGGCTGGCTGATGTATGTTCACGACAACAACGACCTCCTGCTGCGAGGCTCGCCCGTGGCGGGGACGATGGGCTGGGGGATGGTGCCGGACAACACCAATGCCGCACAACTGGTTGACCCGACTGTTTCGCCGCTGGCCAATTACGTGAAGAGCGCCGCTGTGTGGAAATGTCCTGCCGACAATTACCCTGCTGCAAACGGAGTGCGCGTGCGCAGTCTGGCGATGAACGCGAGTCTGCTAGGCGGAGGGATGACGGTCGGCAATGATCCGACGCTTGGAAGGAAGTATTACGACAGGGGAGTATCGCGGATGTCCCAACTCAACACTCCGGGCTACGCCATGGTGTGGGTTATGGTGGATGAACACCCGGACAGCATCAACGACGCGGTCTTTCACTTCAACGCAGGTTTTCCCAGGACGCAGTATCAGTGGCGCGATCTTCCGGCCAGCTACCACAATGGAGCTTGCGGCTTCTCTTTTGCGGACGGTCATTCGGAAATCAAGAAGTGGCTGGAGCGGAAAGGTTCGGATGTGGCCACCGAGCGCCCGGTGACGGGAACCGACTGGCCTACGACGATCGTGCGCAACAGTCGTGATTATCCCTGGGTGAACGATCGAATGCCGTACCAGCACGCGAGCCCGTAATGGTGGCTCTTCCACTCTCGATCGTGTATGGGTTATTGCAGGTGCAGAGTGACGGTGATGGTATGATGCCGGCCTGACGGGCGTCAGGCAGGATGCGACGAACGCTTTAAGAACAGAGAACCCCCAACAGAAAAAGCAGAACCCAATGAAGACCAACCTCCCCCCAATGGTACAGGATCGGAAACGGGCGTTCGTCAGCGCCTTGCGACGTTTCCTCTGTGGATCAGTCTGCGTTCTGGCTATGCCGGCATTGGCCCAATCCGTGGCCATCCGGTCTCAGCCGCTCCGCGTGACGGTTCCGGATGCGGACGTGGTAAACCAGTTCGTGTTGACCAACTTCGTTGATCTGGGTGAGGACACCGACCCGGTGGAATTGAGCATTTCGGGCTTGCCTGCCGGGGCCGGTGCTTCGTTCAGCGTGACGTCGTTTGAAGGGGACGGCGGAACGGAATTGACGTTGAACACGACGAATATCGCCCAGGGCGAGCACGTCATCAGTCTCAATGCCAGCGGCGGCGCGACGGGAACGTTCCCGCTCGTTCTTCAATCGGGACGCGTGTGGGACGGCACCGGCTCGTGGTCTTCGGGCGCCAACTGGGTGGGCGGTGTTGTGCCCGGGCCGACCGACGACGTGATTTTCACGGACCTCGGCGGCCAGGCCGATGCCACTGTTACCAACAGCGTTGTGGATGCGGACATTGAAATCGCGTCCTTGCGCTTCTCGCAAACCAACAACGCCACCCGGTTTCACACAGTCGAAATCAATCCCGGTGTGACCCTGTCCGTGACGGGCGAAAAAGGGTTCCGGTTGCTGCGCGACTACTCGAACATCGGGGCGCAGATGGATGTCAACTTCGTCGGCGGGGGGACGCTGCTGGTGAGCAATGAAAACGCGAATGTTTCGGTGGTGATTCCCAATCAGCAGGCCCATCGCCTCAACCTGTCGGGGCTGGCGAACTTCGTGGTTGACGCGAAGCGCATGGCGCTCGGCGACTACCGCGCGTATCCGAACTATGACGACTTTGTGGCCAACGGGTACGGTGGCAACGCGACATTCCTGATCCCGCGCCGCTTCATTCCGACCGTCAGCCTCGCGCGGACCAACATCATCCGGCTTTCGCACGTGGATCCGAATGACTACAACGATCCCGCCATTCGGGATTACGCCTTGACCCTCGGGAACAATGACGTCGGCACCACGGCGGATTCCATGCTGCTGCTGGGCATCTCCAACGTGTTCTTCCTTGACAGCGTTTGCTTCGTCCAGTCGTCGGCGCAGAGCGATCCGAACGCTGACGGCGGCATCCGGTTCAACCAGGCGTTTTCCGGGGACAATCCGGTCGCCATCTTCCGCGGAACGAACGGGGGCAGGGTGTCTCTGTTCGTCCTCGGTGACGCTGCCGGGCCCGGCGCTTCGGGAACGGGCACCAAGTCGATTGTGAACTTCAGTTTGGGCCGCGTGGACGCGCTGATTGACCGTCTGTATCTGGCGCGTGACAGGACCAACTCGTCGGACAACGCGTCGGCGGAAGCGACCCTGACGTATGATGAAGGCGTGATTGACGCGAACATTGCCATTCTCGGCTATCAGGACAACGGGAACAACCTGAACGAGGGGGGCAACCTGCCCACGGGGCCCGCTCGGGGCACGCTCAACATCAACGGCACGGGGCTGTTCATTGTGAACGACACGCTGGAGCTTGGGCACACGACTGCCGACCCGGCAGATCAGCGCGATCCCGGCAGCGGGTTCGGGCGGATGTCGCTGAACAACGATGCCGTTGCCCGGGTGAACACGATTACCGTGGGCGGCGTGACGAAGGCCACGGTCGGCAATCCGGTGCAGAACACCATCACGCTTAACGGAAACGCCAATCTCATCATTACCAATACTATTGGCGCGGACGATGCACCGCTTGGAACGCTGACCATGTCCGGCAGCTCGAAGCTGACCTTCAGCACGGTCGTGGCGGGCAGTCCGAGGGTTTACGTGCAGAGTTTCCTGGGCAACGCAGGCTCGTTGGAGATTCTGTCGGTGCCCGGCGACGGAACCTATCCGTTGATTTCATATGAGTCTGCCGTTTCCGGCGTGTCGTTGATCCTGCCGCCCGGGTTCTTTGGATACCTGGTGGACGACCCGGGGAGCAGGGTGATCAGCGCGGTCGTCAGCTCGGCCCCGCCGAAGTCTCTGGTGTGGCGCGGCAACATCAGCTCGGACTGGGACACGACCACGGCGAACTGGGTTGACCTGGACACGATGCAGCCGGCCACGTTCACGGACGGCGATGCCGTGCTGTTTGACGACACGGCGACAGGCAGCACCGTGGTGACGGTTGTCGGGACGGTGATTCCGGCCGGCGGAACGGTGTTCGACAACACCAACAAGAGCTACACCATTACCGGCGGAACGATCTCCGGGACAGCGGCGACGCTCAAGAACGGGCCGGGCTCACTGACCATTGAGGCCACGCATGCGCCGGCGCTGGTTGTGAGCAACGGAGCCTTCGCGCTCTCGGTCGGCGGCGTGCTGAACGGCGGCCTGACTCTGCGATCGGACGCGGCTGCGTCGAGCGCCGGTACCATCAATGGGCCGGTTTCGGTGCTGGCCGGGTCGTTCGTCAATGACGGCACCATATCCACGGCGCCGGGCACCATAACGGTGGGCGCCAATACGGCCGTGACGAACAACGGCACCATCAATGTGACCGGACAGTGGACGGTTTCGGCGGACGCGGTTTTCGCCAACTACGGAAGAGTGAATCATATCGCTGCCGGCAACAACCGCCTGACGGTGAATGGCACCCTGCTGGGTGACGGCATCATCTCGGACCTGGACGGTGGCACGACGCAGAACACGATCGACGGGCGGTTGGTGATCGCGGCCGGTGGTGTGTTCCGTCCGGGCGACACAGAAACCGAGGTCATCGGCGAGTTCATGGTCGAGGGCCGTCTGGATATCAACAACGGTTCCACGACGATCATTGATATCGACCTGAACCACCCTGCCACGAACGACGTCGTATTTGCCGATCGCTGGTCCACGTTGCAGGGACGGATCGTGATGAACAACATTGGCACGGTGCCGTTTGCGGTGGGGCAGAGCTTCCACATCTTCCGCAACAACAACGGCGATACCTTCCCGAACAGTCCCGACAACGCGAACCACATTCCTGTGATGTGGCCGCTGGCGCCGGGCCTGGGTATGCAGTGGGATCTGAGCGACTTCCGGACGAACGGAATCATCCGGATCGCTGCGCTGGCGCCGACGAACGCGCCGACGCTGGGTGCTCAATTCGCCGGCGGCACGAACCTGACCCTGACGTGGCCTGCGAGCTTCGCCGGCTATCAGGTTCAGGTGCAGACCAACACGCTGGACGTCGGGTTGACCGAGACGTGGTATCCGGTTGAGGGCTCTGAGACCACGAACCGGGTGGACCTGGAGATCGATCCGAACAATCCCGCTGTGTTCTTCCGGTTGTCTGCTGAATAGGCCGGGACCTTGGTAGTAACCGTTCAAGACCGGGGTCGGGCGGGTGCCTGGCCCCGGTCCTGTTTTCCCAAACATCAGATGACCATGAAGAGACGTTTCAGAGCTGAAGTCTTTCTGGCGGTGGCGGCATCGTTGTGGCTGCCTCAGGCGGCAGGGGCGGCGCAATTGGCGTTTCCGACCGCCGAAGGCTATGGGCGCTTCGCAAAGGGCGGCCGCGGCGGCCGGGTGATTGCCGTTACCAATCTGAATGACAGCGGGCCCGGCAGCCTCCGCGCAGCCGTCGAAGCCGAAGGCCCGCGCACGGTGGTCTTCAACGTGTCGGGAATGATCACCCTCCAGTCGCGGCTGGTGATACGCAATCCGTTCATCACCATCGCAGGACAGACGGCGCCCGGCAAAGGCATCTGCATTCGCAACTACAACCTCGGCGCCTTCGGCTCACACGACGTGATTATCCGGTACGTCCGCGTGCGCCCCGGGAACACGTCGGGCCAGACACTGGACGGGATGGGCCTGGCTTCGTGCGACAACAGCATCATCGACCATTGTTCGATCAGTTGGACGATGGATGAGGCGATCAGCACGCGTGGGGCGAAGAACATTACGGTTCAGCGCACGCTGGTTTCGGAAGCGCTGAACGCGGCCGGGCACAAGAATTATCCTCCGGGCACGGAGCACGGTTACGCGGCGAGCATCGGCGGGGACATTGGCAGTTTTCATCACAATCTGCTGGCGCATTGCGCCGGCCGGAACTGGAGCCTTGCGGGCGGGCTGGACAAGAACCATTTCTACGCCGGCCGGCTCGATATCCGGAACAACGTTGTTTACAACTGGAAGCACCGCACGACGGACGGAGGCGCGCACGAGGTGAACTTCGTGAACAACTACTACAAGCCCGGGCCTGCCACGCGCTTCTTTTACGCGCTCAACGCCCAGTACGCCGGGTTCCAGGGCTCGCAGCGGTATTATTTCGACGGCAACGTCATGCCGGGGCACTTCGATGTCACCAACCAGACGGCCGGCCGCATTGCCACGACCGAACGAGGCGGCCGATTGCCCACGGAGTACAGTCCGTGGGCGGAGGAGCCGTTTTTCGAGGCGCACGTGAAGACCCAGAGCGCGCGGGAAGCCTACGAAGACGTCCTGGAGAACGTGGGCTGCAACTTTCCCATGCTGGACGATCACGACAGGCGCGTGATTGAAGAGGCGCGGACGGGGACATTCAGGTTCAAGGGCAGCCGCACGGGGTTGCCGGGATTGCCGGACTCCCAGGAGGATGTCGGCGGCTGGGAAGAGTATCCTGAGATTCACCGCGCCGCGGACTGGGATACGGACGGCGACGGCATGCCCGATGAATGGGAGAAGAGCCGGGGGTTGAATGCGAATGACCCTGCGGATGGCAACAGAGATCGGGATGGGGACGGTTACACCAACCTCGAGGAGTATCTGGGCTGGCTGGTCGGAGAGTTCAAGTGATCGGGGAGGTCCTGTCGTGAATTCTGCGGACAACAGGTGTATCACAATTCGCATGGCTTTCGTCAGTTTTTGAACACGTGGGCGTTTGGCGTCAGGGCTGCGTTTCCGCTATAAATCGAGGCACGTAGGATCGCAACCATAACCCTGGACAACTGTATGACAAAGCCTATCCGAACATTGAACGTTGCAACGGCATTGGCGGCAGGGGCCATCACCGCTTTAACACAGCCACGAGTGATCAAACTGCGAATCCCAACAACCCTGAATAGACTTAAGATGAAGCTCGGCAGAACGTTGATGATTGCAGCGGCGGCAGTGGGTTTGGGGGTCGCACCTTCCCAGGCTCAGTGGACTTATTACGATGCTGTGGATTTCAGCCAGAATGAGACGAGCTATAACCTCTTTCTGCTGGAACCGCTCGGCACTCCCGTGATCGCGACGCCTGACGGCGGGACGGACGCCATACGCTTTCGGAACACCGGGCCGGCTGTGCCTGCCTTTGACACGACCGCGTATGAGATGAGCTATCTGGAGGGAGATCCGGCCATCTATCAACGGGTTACCGGATTGATCCCGGGACAGGCTTATGAGGTGCTGATCTACGGCGTGTTTCCGCAGAATGCGACCAATATATCAACGGGCTCCCGGCGCGCTATCGAAGTCAGCTTTGATGCGTCCAGCTGGAGCCTCATCGACAACCGCGGAAGCTTCTACCAGTTCGTCGATGCAAGTGACAACGGCGTAGGTGCTGTGCTGGACGGGCCCAATGGCGACACACGCATGCGCGCCTTGCTTCCCGGACTGGGGGTGGCCGACGCCAACGGGGAACTCAACATTTATATGAGGCTTCCTGAGTTCCTGTCGGATGGCTCGCAGAATGATCGTTGGGTATTGGATGGCTTTGCCCTCCAGGTTCCCGAGCCTGCTACGTTCAGCCTGTTGGGCCTGGGAATGGCGGCGTTGCTGATTTTCCGTCGCCGCCGTTGATCGCGCCTTGATTTCAGCAGACGCTGACGCAAGCCGCCCCGCAAAGGGCGGCTTTGCTTTGAACGCGAACTGCGCCGGGCGTCGGGTGAAATACGGTGGAATGAGATCCGATGTGCCTGAGGTCCCTCTCCGGGGAAGACCGCGCTGGAAGAAACAGAGATGAACTCGCTGCCCGTTATCGACATCGCCGTGTTGATCCTGTACCTCGCCGGCATCGTCGGCGTGGGAATGTGGTTCGGGCGCAAGGGGCAGAACACGGAAAAGTTCACGGCGGCCAACCGGCGCGTGCCGGGGTGGGCGGTCGGCCTGTCGATCCTCGGCACCTACGTCAGCAGCATCAGTTTCCTGGCGTTGCCGGGCAAGGCGTTCGCGTCGAACTGGAACGTGTTCGTTTTCAGCCTCGCGCTGCCCCTGGCGGCGTGGATCGCGGTCCGGTACTTCGTCCCGTTCTACCGCAAGGAAGGCTCCGTCTCCGCCTATCAACATCTCGAGCAGCGTTTCGGTCCGTGGGCACGCACGTACGCCGTCGCGTGTTATCTCCTCACCCAGTTGGCGCGAATGGGAGTGATCCTGTATCTGCTGGCCCTGGCGCTCGAACCGCTCACCGGCTGGAGCAAGGTCACCATCATTCTGGTCACCGGCCTGCTCGTCATCGTGTACACCTTCGTCGGCGGCATCGAGGCCGTGATCTGGACCGACGTGATCCAGAGCGTCGTGTTCATCGTCGGGGCGGGCGCCTGCATCGTGGTGTTGTTAAACGGGTTTGACGGCGGCCCCGGGCGGTTGTTTCAGATCGCGTCCGAGCAGGACAAGTTCAGCCTGGGCAGCTTTGGCCCCGAGCTGGGGGAGGCGACGTTCTGGGTGGTTCTGTTGAACGGAATTTTCATCAACCTCCAGAATTTCGGCATCGACCAGAGTTACGTGCAGCGGTATCAGACGGCGAAGACGGATCGCGACGCGGGATGGAGCGTGTGGGTGGGGGCGTTGTTCTACATTCCGATCTCGGCGGTGTTTCTCTTTATCGGGACCGCTTTGTTTGCGTTCTATACCGAAAAGCCGGAACTGCTGCCGCCCGCGGTGGATGCCGTTGGAAAACCGGACTCGGTGTTTCCGCATTTCATCTCCGAGCAGTTGCCGGTGGGTTTGGCAGGGCTGGTGATTGCCAGCATCTTCGCGGCGGCGCAATCGACGATTTCGACGTCGGTGAACGGCTCGGCGACCCTGGTGTTGTGCGACATCTACCGGCGCTATTTCAGGCCGGGGGCGAGTGAAGAACAGAGCCTGCGGGTGCTGCGCGTGGCGACGGTGGTTGCGGGTCTCGCGGGGATCGGCGCGGCGCTGGCCATGCTGCGGATCCGGAGCGCGCTGGATACCTGGTGGAGCCTGGCGAGCATCTTCAGCGGCGGCATGCTGGGGTTGTTCCTGCTGGGACTGGTTTCGCGCCGGACGGGCAGCCGCGCTGCTGCCGCGGGCGTGGTCACGGGAGTGCTGCTGATTGCGTGGATGACGTTCTCGCCGGGCTGGACCGGAACGCTTGAGGCATGGCGGAGTCCGTTTCACGCGTTTCTGATTGTGGTGGTGAGCACGGTGACGATTCTGATCGTCGGCCTGTTGGCCAGCTTGGTCACGCGCAGCGCCAGACGATGATGGAGGACCGCATGGGCGAGAGGTTTGCGATGAAGAACTATAACTCACAAATTGTTCTATGAGGCGGCGATTCGAAGGGATTATTCCGCCAATAGTCACGCCCCTGTGCGGGCGCGATGAACTGGACGCAGCGGGATTGGAACGGCTGATCGAGCATGTGTTGGCCGGAGGCGTCCATGGGCTGTTCCTGCTCGGCACCACCGGCGAAGGCCCGAGCCTCAGCTATCGATTGCGGCGCGAGCTCATTGAGCGCGCCTGCATGCAGGTGCGGAAGCGCGTGCCGGTCCTTGTCGGCATCACGGATACCGCGTTCGAGGAGTCGGTGAACATGGCGCGCATCGCGGCCAATGCCGGGGCCGATGCGGTGGTGCTGGCGCCGCCGTACTACATGCCGGGGGCGCAGCCGGAACTGCAGGAATACCTGGAGCATTTGCTGCCGGAACTGCCGTTGCCGCTGCTGCTCTACAACATGCCGTCCCTGACCAAGGTCGCTTACGAAGTGGAGACCGTTGAACGCGCGATGGACCATGAAGGCATCGTCGGATTGAAGGACAGTTCCGGGAACATGCCGTATTTCCACCGGCTGATGGCATTACGGGGGCGGCGGCCCGACTGGTCGCTGTTGATGGGACCGGAGGAACTGTTGTTCGACGCGCTGATTGTGGGTGCGCAGGGCGGCGTGACGGGGGGAGCGAATGTTTTTCCGAAATTGTACGTGGCGATGCTGCGAGCGGCGTGGGCGGGCGACCTTGTCCGCTGCCGGGAGCTGCACAGCGCCATTCTGCGCGTGGGCAACGCGCTGTACCGCATCGGGCGTCACCCATCGTCGATCATCAAGGGCATCAAGTGCGCTTTGGCCTGCCTGGGGATCTGCGACGATTTCATGGCGGAACCGTTTCATCGCTTTCGCGCCGAGGAACGCGCGCTGGTCCAGAGCCGGTTGAAAGAAGTTGAAGCCGAGCTGTCCCGATTGAACGTCTAGGAGAGGATGGAACATCGACTGAAACCGGAACCGCTCCGCCATCGGGAGCGCTCTGCAAAGCGCGCGTGGCTCGCGCGCGCCGGCGCATGCTGCGCGCTGCTGCCGGCCCTGTTCCTGTGCGGTCCGGCTTGCGGCGCTGTTCTCCATGCCGCCGCGTTCGCGCATCACATCGAGCGCTTCAACTCGATGGAGGACGAGAACGTCACCAACCTTGTTTCGAACGCCGAATCCCGGGAGTGGTTGCGGGCGAACATTCCGCTGTTCGAATGCCCGGACAGGGAAGTGGAGGAGATGTACTACTTCCGCTGGTGGTCGTTTCGAAAGCACTTGAAGCAAACGCCGGCGGGTTTTGTGTTCACCGAGTTTCTGACGCCGGTCAGCCATGCGGGCGACTACAACACGGTCAGTTGCGCGGCGTCGTTTCATCTGGCTGAAGCGCGATGGCTGCGCGACCGGCGCTATGCGGACGATTACACGCGGTACTGGTTTCGCGGAGACAACGGTCGGCCCGCCCGCAAGTTCCACGATTTCAGCAGTTGGCTGCCCGCGGCGGTGTACGACCACTACCTGGTGAGCCAGGACCGTGAGTTTGTGACAAATCTGCTTCCGGATCTCGTGGCCGACTACCGGCTGTGGGAGCAGGAACGCCAGGAGACCAACGGGTTGTTCTGGCAGTTCGACGTGCGCGACGGGATGGAGGAGTCGATCAGCGGTTCCCGCCGGAACCGCAACCTGCGGCCGACGATCAACAGTTACATGTTTGCCAACGCGCGGGCCATTGCGAGCATCGCGCGCATCGCAGGCAATGCCGCCGTGGCCGAGGAATTTGACGCAAAGGCGAAGGAACTGAGGCAGCGGGTGCTGGCAAACCTGTGGGACGACGAAGCGCAGTTCTTCAAAGTGCGCCTGGACAACGGCCGGTTCTCGAGCGCGCGCGAGGCGATCGGCTTCATTCCGTGGATGTTCGGCCTGCCCGATCCGGGTGATCCGCGATATGCAGCCGCATGGCTGCAGTTCACCGACCCCGGCGGTTTCCGGGCGCCGTTCGGAATCACCACGGCCGAGCGCAGGCATCCGGAGTTCCGGTCGCACGGCATTGGGACGTGCGAGCGGGATGGCGCCGTCTGGCCGTTTGCCACTTCGCAGACCCTGTATGCCCTTGCCAACGCGCTGCGCGATTACCGGTATTCAACGGTGTCGCGCGAGGATTACTTCGACGCGTTCCTGACCTATGTGCGAAGCCAGCACGCCAACGGGAAGCCGTATATCGGCGAGTATCTGGACGAGACGAGCGGCGCCTGGATCAACGGGCGGGCCGGTCGCAGCCGCTACTACAATCACTCCACATTTGGAGATCTGCTGATCACGGGCGTGGTCGGGCTGCGTCCGCGGGCGGACGATCAGGTGGAGGTGGATCCGTTGCTGCCGTCGCCTGTGTGGGACTGGTTCTGCCTGGATCACGTGACGTATCACGGGCGCACCTTGACGATTCTGTGGGACAGGGACGGAACGCGCTATGGTCGCGGCGCCGGGCTGCAGGTGCTGGCCGATGGCCGGCAGATCGCGCGGTCGGAAAAACTGGAGCGTGTCATCGGGAGGTTGCCATGAGAAATATGCGGATATGGGTCTTGTATGCCTTGTGGGTCTTGTGGACCCCATGGGCTTTCGCCGGTCAGCCGGCTCCTGTGCTCACGTACAACGCCGGCCGTCTCATTTATCACCCGGACGCCCAGGGCAACCGGATCCCGGACTTCTCGCACGCGGGTTACGCAGGCGCGAACAAGCCCATTCCCAATGCGCCGGTGCGTGTGGTGGTCAATGCCGTTCCCGGGGACAGCACAGAGCGGATTCAACGCGCGCTTGATTACGTTGGCGGTCTCGAGCCCGACGCGAACGGGATACGCGGCGCGGTGCTGCTGTTGAAAGGGCGTCACGAGGTTTATGGCGGATTAATCATCAGCAATTCGGGAGTGGTCCTGCGAGGGCAGGGGATGGGAGAGGACGACACCACCCTGGTGGCGGCGGGTCTGGATCGGCGCACGTTGATCCGGGTCGTGGGACGCAACGATCTGCAATGGCGCACGAATGCAAACTGGCGCATTGACGACTACGTCCCGGTCGGCGCCGTCCGTTTCCGTCTGCGGCAGGCCGACGGTCTTAAACAGGGAGACAGCATTTTCGTCGTTCGACCGAGCACGAGGGAATGGATTGAGCGCCTGGGGGCGACCGAGTTCGGCGGCGGTGTGGGCGGGGGATGGCGGCCCGGCAGCCGGGACATTGCGTGGGATCGTGTGATTACTTCGATCGAAGGAGACGAGATTACCATCGACGCGCCGATCACCACCGCGCTCGAGTCGTCGATGGGCGGAGGTTACGTGCGGCGTTACGAATGGCCCGGATGCATCGACAACATCGGTATTGAGAATCTTCGTCTTGAGTCCACGTTTGACCCGGCCAACCCGAAGGATGAAAACCATTCGTGGTGCGCCATTACGATGGAACAGGCACGGGACGCATGGGTGCGGCAGGTGACGTTCAAGCATTTCGCCGGGTCCGCCGTGGCTGTCTATGAGAGCTGCAAGCAGGTCACGGTTCAGGATTGTCTGTCGTTGGCTCCGGTGTCGGAAGAAGGAGGCTATCGCCGGCACACCTTCTTTACGATGGGACAGCAGACGCTGTTCATGAGGTGCTTCGCGGAGAATGGACGGCACGACTTCGCAGTCGGGCATTGCGCGGCCGGGCCCAACGCGTTCGTGCAGTGCGAAGCATCGCTGCCGTTGCGCGAGAGCGGACCGATCGAGAGCTGGGCGTCGGGCGTGCTATACGACAACGTGAACATCGACGGGAACGCCCTGGCGCTCGGGTTTCGCCCGGGAAACAACGGTGCTATCGGCTGGGCGGCTGCCAATTCTGTCATCTGGCAATGCAGCGCCTCCGTCATCCGCTGCTGGAACCCGCCCGGGGCTCAGAACTGGTCGTTTGGCGCATGGGCGGGCTTTGAAGGCGACGGCATCTGGCGCAGTTCGAATGATTTCGTTTCGCCGGACAGCTTGTATGCCGGGCAGCTCAGAGATCGGCTGGGTGCCGAAGCGGTGGCGCGGCTGCAACTCATGCCGCGTCCGCGCGAGGAGTCGAGCAATCCGCCGCTGGATCGCGCGCAGGAGCTGGCGGCTGCGTCGCACCAGCCGGCCCCGGTGCTGAAGGAGTACATCGCGAAGGCCGCTGAGCGTGAACCGATTCCATCCGAACCGGGAGACGCTCTGCCCGTGGAACGGATTCCGTCGAAGCCTGTTCTTATTTCAAAATCAGAAGCCCGGCAGCACCTGGTGGTGACAAACGGCTGGCTTACGATCAACGGCAGACTTCTGATCGGCGGCAGCTCGGGCGTGACGTGGTGGCGCGGGAACATTCGCCCGAGCGAGGCGCCCACTTTCGGGCTGGGTGTGACGCGCTTTGTTCCCGGCCGAATCGGACGCGGATACACGGACGACCTCGAGCAGGTGGCGGACACGCTGATCGCCGGCGGCAGGGCCGCGCTGGATCACAATTACGGGCTCTGGTATGACCGCCGCCGTGACGATCACGAGCGGGTGCGGCGGATTGACGGCGACGTGTTGCCGCCGTTCTATGAGCAGCCGTTTGCGCGAAGCGGGCAGGGGCGGGCGTGGGACGGGCTCAGCCTCTACGATCTTACGCGCTACAATCCGTGGTACTGGTCTCGGTTGAGAGAGTTTGCGGAGGTCTGCGCCCGGCGCGGCCTGGTGTTGTTTCACCAGAACTACTTTCAACACAATATTCTCGAAGCCGGCGCGCACTGGGCCGATTTCCCGTGGCGCTCCGCGAACAACATCAACAACACCGGGTTTCCCGAGCCGCCGCCCTACGCCGGCGACAAGCGCATTTTCCAGGCGGAACTGTTTTACGACGTCACGCATCCGGTCCGGCGCGAGTTGCATCGGCGCTACATCCGCCAGTGCCTCGACAATTTCGCCACGAACTCGAACGTCATTCAGTTCACCAGCGCGGAATTCACGGGGCCGCTGGCGTTCATGGAATTCTGGATTGACACCATTGCCGAGTGGGAGCGTGAGGTTTCCGGCGCGCCGCTGATCGCGCTCAGCGCGACAAAGGACGTCCAGGACGCGATCCTTTCGGATCCGAAGCGGAGCGCGGTGGTGGATGTGATCGATTTTCGCTACTGGTGGCGGACCGACGCCGGCGAGTTCGCGCCGCCGGGAGGGAAGAACCTGGCGCCGCGCCAGTTCGAGCGTCAATGGCGCGGCGGGCGTCCAAATGATCGGCACCTTGCCGGGATGGCCGCCGAGTACCGGGCCCGCTATCCGGACAAGCCGTTGATCTGCGACTTTGATACCGCCGGGTGGGAATGGGTCTGCGCCGGCGGGTCGATGCCGCGCCTGCCGCGGACGACGGATCCGGCGCTGCTGGCCGCCATTCCGCACATGCAACCGTGGCCCGAGGCTTCGACCAACGGCGTGCGAGCCCTGCGCGCCGCCGGAAGCCAGATGCTGATCTATGCCAACGAGCGGACCAGTGTCGATCTGTCCGGCGAAACGGGCATGTTCCGCGTAATCACCGTGGATCGCAGAACGGGATCGGTCATTCCGCGCGGAACGATTGAGGCCGGTTCGATCGTTGAGTTGCCTGAGGCCGGCATTGTATGGCTGCGAAAGGAACGTTGAAGCGCTTATGAACTGTCCCGGGAATTTTGAAAGGAATTGCCACAGCGCGAGAGCAACGCGGATGCGAGGCCTGCTCGCAGCGATGGTCTGCGTTGCCGCCGCATTGGCCTTTGTGCCGGCTGCGCCGGCTGCCGAGCGTGTGTCCATCGTCCTGCCGACCAACGCGACGTCGAGGGTGCAGTTTGCGGTGGAACGGTTGCGTGATGCCCTGCGTGCCGCGCGGCTGGATCCGCATGTGGCCCGGTCCGATGAAGGCGAACAGCGGAAGATCTATATCAATCCGCCGCATTCGTTGCCGTTCGTGCGCGAAGGATTTCAGATTGGCACTGCGGGCCTGGAGATCCTGGATGTGGAGCAGGGGAACGCGCGGCGCAGCGCGCTGGTGACGGGAATCGGCGCCACCGCCGGCTTTCGCATTCGCATGGGCAGCCATGCGCACGCGGGAGACCTTTACGTGATCGCAGGCGACGATTCCGGCGTGCTGTACGGGTGTCTTGAGCTGGCGCGGCGCGTCCGGGAAAGCGGGCGGTTGCCCGATCGCATCGCGTTTCAAAATGCCCCGGTGATGACGTTGCGTGGCACCTGCATTGGCATGCAGAAAACGACCATTCTGCCGGGCCGGAGGGTTTACGAGTATCCCTATACGCCGGAGTTGTTCCCATGGTTCTATGACAAGGAACATTGGATTGAGTACCTCGATTTCCTCGTCGAGAACCGGATGAACTCCCTCTACCTGTGGAACGGACACCCGTTTTCCTCGCTGGTCCGGCTGGAGGATTACCCCGAAGCGATCGAAGTGCCCGAGGACGTGTTCGAGAAGAACGTCGAGATGTTCCACTGGCTGACGACGGAATGCGACAAGCGCGGCATCTGGCTGGTGCAGATGTTCTACAACATCTTCCTGCCCAAACCGCTCGCGGAGAAGCACGGCCTGCCGACGCAACTGCCGGCATCCACACCGCTCGCGGCCGATTACACGCGGAAGGCGATCGCCGAGTTCGTGCGGCAGTATCCGAACGTGGGTTTGATGGTGTGCCTGGGCGAGGCGTTGCAGGGCACGACGAACCAGATTTTCTGGGCGACCAACACGATTCTGCCGGGCGTCCTCGACGGCATGCGGGCCGCCGGGTTGAGGGAACAGCCCCCGGTGGTCATCCGGACGCACGCGATGAATCCGCAGGCGATCATGCCGGCGTGTTTCCAGGTGTATTCGAACCTGTTCACGGAGACCAAGTACAACGGCGAATCGCTCACCACGTACGAGCCGCGCGGCAGGTCGCAGGCCACGCACCTGGCGATGGCCGAACTCGGGCCGCACCTGGTGAATGTTCACATCCTGTCCAACCTCGAGCCCTTCCGCTACGGCGCGCAGCGGTTCATCCGCAAATCCGTGATCGCGTCGCTGGACCGCCTTGGAGCGAGCGGCCTTCACCTGTATCCGCTCTCGTACTGGAACTGGCCGGATACGCCCGACAAGCTGCGGCAGCCCATGAAACAGTGGGATCGCGACTGGATCTGGTTTGAAGCGTGGGCGCGGTATGCGTGGAATCCGGACATTCCCGAGGAGGCCGACCGGGCCTACTGGGTCGGGCGGCTGGCGGATCGTTACGGCACCGTGCGCGCCGCGGAACGGATTCTGGACGCGTACAACGACGCCGGCGAAGTGGCGCCGATGCTCATTCGCCGCTTCGGGATCACCGAGGGCAACCGGCAGACGCTGTCGCTCGGCATGACCCTGGACCAACTGGTGAACCCGAACCGCTACGGCGCCATCACGGAGCTCTGGGAATCGCAGGCGCCTCCCGGCGAGCGGCTCGATGTGTTCGTGAAACGGGAGTGGGCTGGCGAACCGCACGAGGGCGAGACGCCGCGTTCGGTGGTCGCGGACACGCTGCGCTTTTCGAGCAACGCGGTCGCGCTGATTTCATCCATCCCCCAGCGCGACATTGCCCGCAACCGCGCGGAGTTCGAACGCCTGCAAAACGATTTCCGATGCATCGAGTTGATGGCTCAGAACTACGCGGAGAAGGTCCGGGCGGCCGAACGCGTTCTTCGCTACAACTTCAGCAAGGACATTGCCGACATGGAAGCCGCCGAGCGGCACATGGCCCGCAGCCTCGATTATTTCCGCGAACTCACGCAGTTGACCGCCGCCACCTACAGCTTTGCGAACTCAATGCAGACTGGTCATCGCAAGATACCCTTCGGCGGCGCCATCAACGGTGTCGGAACGAATTATCACTGGACTCACGTTCTGCCGCTGTACGAAAAGGAGCTCGAGGACTTCCGGGCGAGGGTTGCCGAAATGAAAGATCCGACGCGCGCCACAACTCAGGCGCCGCGGGCGCCGTGGCCGGCGGCGAAGTTCACTCTGCTTTCAACCAATGCCGAGACCTACGAGGTGCGCGAGGGCGCGCGCCCGTTTATGGATCGGCAATACAAGCTCTTCAATCTGGCGCCGGAACTGCGCGGGCTCACCGGCATCCGCTTCTCACACGAGAAGGCGAAGAACGGGCGCTACGTGCCGATCGAGTTTGAAGTGCGCGAGCCCGTCCGCGTGCTCATCGGCTATTTCCAGAACGAACGCGAGATCTGGCTCCAGGTGCCGAACCTGGACGTGGCCTCGCACGCGGACGAGCGCGGCGGTGTTGAACCGGTGCTGCGAAACGCGGCGTCGGTGGAGGAATGCCCGGATGTGAACGTGCATGCGTTTCGTTACGAACCCGGCCGGCACAGGCTGGAGCTGATCGGGAAGGGCAGTTTCATTGTGCTGGGCGTTGTGCCGCAGTCGGTGGAACTGGAGAAACGCGACGCCAGGCTCGGAGCGAGGTGAGAATGGAGCGTAGAAAGCATCCAACATCCAACGAGAGCGGCTGTCGGCTTCGCCGGGGCGGCGCAGGACGTACGAAACTGCCTTTGCCTGTTGGGAGACCTCGAGTCCTGCCCGTTGCCTGTGATTCACCAGGTCGGACGACGGCTCGCGGGGACACTCGCCCCACCACGGGACTGTTTTGCCGGTTGGGTCTGGCGTTGTTCCTCCTCCTTGCGTGTATGCAGATGATGCATGCGGCGGAGCGGCATGTGCAGGCGCAGCCTGTTGCGCCAGGGGATGCGCAGTGGACGGGTGGCTTCTGGCATCAGCGATTCGAGCTTTGCCGGACGGAAATGATTCCGGGCATGTGGCGGCTGATGTCAGGGACGAATTACACGCATTTTCTCCGGAACTTCGAGATTGCCGCCGGGTTGGCCGAAGGACGCTCGCGGGGCGCGTCGTTCAATGACGGCGACTTTTACAAGTGGCTCGAGGCCGCGTGCGCGATGCTGATTCAGACGAACGACGCCGTGTTGCGCGCCCACGTGGATCGGGCGGTGGAAGTGATCGCCCGCGCGCAACGTGCCGATGGCTACCTTCACACGCCGGTGCTCATCCGGAACCGCTACGGAGATACCAATGCTGTTCCGTTTCAGGATCGAAACAATTTCGAGATGTACAACATGGGGCATCTGATGACGGCCGCCTGCATGCATCGGCTGGCGACCGGCCGCGACGACCTGATGGCCGTGGCGACGAAGGCGGCGGATTTTCTCGAGGCGACGTTCCGCGATGCGGGACCGGAGGCGGCGCGCAGTTCCGTCTGCCCGTCGCACTACATGGGCCTTGTGGATCTCTATCGCGCGACGGGCGAGACGCGCTATTTGAACCTCGCGCGCCGGTTGTTCGATCTCCGCAGCCAGATCAAGGACGGCGGCGACGACAACCAGGATCGCATCCCGTTCATTCAACAGACGAATGCGATGGGCCATGCGGTCCGGGCCAACTACCTGTACGCGGGCGCGGCGGACCTGTTCATGGAGACGGGTGACCCGAACTTGTGGAAGCCGCTGGAACCGATCTGGACGGATGTGGTCCGGCGCAAGATGCACATTACAGGCGGATGCGGGGCGCTGTACGACGGTGCGTCGCCCGACGGATCGAAGGAACAACGCAGCATCACGCGCGTGCACCAGGCATACGGCCGGAATTACCAGTTGCCGAACACGACGGCGCACAACGAGACCTGCGCCAACATCGGGAACGTGCTCTGGAACTGGCGCATGTTCCTGGCCACGGGCGAGGCGCGATTCATCGACGTGCTCGAGCTGGCGCTTTACAACAGCGTGCTCTCCGGCGTTGCGCTCGACGGCACGAATTTCTTCTACACAAACCCGCTGCGGGTGACGGATCCGTTGCCGGTGGAGCTGCGCTGGCCGCGCACGCGCGTGCCGTTCGTGAGTTCCTTCTGCTGCCCGCCGAACCTTGTTCGAGTGGTGGCGGAGTCTGCCGGTTACGCGTATGCGACGGGCCCAAACGCGCTGTATGTCAACCTTTACGGCGGCAGCGTTGTCGAGACGGACGTGCCGGGCGCCGGCAGGGTGAAGCTTGCCCAGGAAACCGAGTATCCGTGGAACGGCCGGGTCCGCCTTCGCGTTCTGGAGAGTGACGGCAAGGAGTTCGCCCTGAAGCTGCGCATTCCGGGTTGGGCCAAAGACGCGATTGTGCGGGTGAACCGGCGCCCGCCGGAGAGTGGTGTGACTCCGGGCGGCTCGTTCTTCGAACTGCGCCGGGTGTGGAATGCCGGCGATGTGATCGATCTGGACCTGCCGATGGCGGTGCGCGTGATCGAAGCGAATCCGCTCGTTGAAGAAACGCTGAATCAGGTGGCGATCCAGCGCGGGCCGATTGTTTATTGTCTCGAATCGGCGGATCTGCCGAAGGGCGTGCGCATTCTCGACGTGAGCATTGCGCCGGACACCGAGTTCCTGGCGCGTTACGATCAGCGGCTGTTGGGCGGCGTGGTGACGATCGACTGCACGGCGGAGGTGTATTCGACGCCGGAATGGGGCGACACGTTGTATCGCGATGTGCAATCGGTGCAGCCGAAACCGGTTCGGATTCGCCTGGTGCCATATTCCGTCTGGGGCAATCGCGGGGCAGGGGAGATGACGGTATGGCTGCCGAGGAGCCGGCGCTGATCACGCAAGTTCCCACTTCCAGGTTTTAGGAAACCTCTGATAGGGCGAGCAGCCGGCGAGTGTGTCCTTGCCCTGGTGGGGCGGGCGTCCTCGCGAGCCGTCGGGCGAGGTGGCAGATCGTCGGAGAGCATATCCGACAAAGGCACCGGCTAGAGCCGGGACTTCGTGCCTTCCTCAGCCTTCTCTCTGGTTTGGCGGCTTTTCCCATCCTCTCTTCAACGCCAGGCCGCCAAACCGCAACGAAGAACGGCCTTTCTCTCCGTTCTCTTCCTGCTTAACAGGCTGTTGACGTGAGAACGCCGCCGCGCTCTCGAACGACGTGCGGAGCAATGCTCCGCGCTCCGGACTGCGGGTCTGCGACCCGCAGCAATGCACGAAGGCAGCAGCCGATCGGGCTTGATGCAGATTCCACGGCTGGCAGTGCTGTTGAACCCGCTGCGACTCGCAGAGTCGCGCTCCGGCTCCTTCCGGCTTCGCGTGTGACAACGCCTTTCTTTCGTGCCCTTTTCGTGCTTTCCGTGGTTCCGGGCTTTGCCGGCTGCACGAAGCGTTTGCCAATTCCTTTCGGCGATGTATAACCGGTTGGGAGTCAACTGATGCAAAGTTCAACCGGCAGAACGCGTGCCTTCACGCTGCTGGAACTGTTGGTGGTCATCGCCATCATTGGTATCCTGGCCGCGTTGCTCATGCCGGTTTATAGCAAGGCGAAGAACAAGGCTTCCCAAACGATCGATATCAACAATCTCAAGCAGTTCATCACCACGGTTCATCTCTATGCGACGGATAACAACGATTACCTGCCGTGGCCCAACTGGCTGGCGGGCGATCGGCCGGATCGGCCCGGATGGCTTTACACCATCGATCCCACCGCGTCCGGCGCGGATCAGTTCAAGGTCGAAACCGGTGTGTTCTGGGCAATGCTGCGGAGTTTGAAACTGTATTCGTGCCCGATGGACGATCCGTTGGAGCGCGATCCGCAACAGCAGCACATCAGCAGCTATGTGATGAACGGGGCGGTCGTCGGTTATGGCCGGATGGACTATCCACCCGTAAGAGGGGCCTCTTTAAGAGGGGGCGACGTGGTGTTCTGGGAGACGGACGAAACTCGCTTGACGCCCTTCAACGATGGGTCGAGCGCGCCTGACGAGGGAGTGAGCCGTCGCCACAACCAGGGCGCGATTCGCGCTGCATTCGGCGGCGCTATCGGTTACATCCGATTCGATGAATGGGACCGATTGGCTGCGGCGACGAATCGCAACGAACTCTGGTGCTATCCCCGAAGTGTGACGGGGCGTTGATGAAACAGCCCGTTGTCGGTGATCAGCTACATCGGCCGACGGCTCGCGGGGGACGCTCGCCCCACCGGAAGGCTGCCTGGAATCTGGTTTGGAATCTCCGCTTCGGCTGCTACTGCAGCAGCGCGGCGGCGGTCCAGAGGATCGGCGCCTGTCCGTGCAAATCTCCGACGCTGCGCGGACGGTCCAGGTAGTAGCGGAGTTGATCGCTGAGATCCGCGCCGACTCGCTGAAATGCCTTGTCCGTGCCGACGCAGACATCGCGGACGTTGGCGTTTTGATCGAGCCGGCTCACCAGCGCGAGCCATGCTTTTCGGGCAGCAGGACCGTAAGTGGCTTCATCGAGCCAGCCGTGCTTGATACCCGTTACCATGGCGTAGGTGAACATTCCTGTGCCGGAGGTTTCCGGCCAGGACTCGGATTTGTCCACCAACTGACGCCAGAGACCTTCCTCGCTCTGGTATTTCAACAGGGATTCCATCATCGTGCGGTAGCCCTGCATGATGCGATCGTAGCGGGGATGGCTCCGGGGGAGCTCACTCAGGAGTTCGGCCATGCCGGCGGCGTACCAGCCGTTGCCGCGAGCCCAGAAGAAGGGCGAATCCTCGGCGTGGAGGAAGAGGCCATTCGGCTGCTGCAATTTGTCCAGGTAAGCCGCCGCCGTGAGCGCCGCACGATCCAGATACACCCGGTCGCCGGTCGCGCGATACGCCTGCACCTGCACCGCTGAAATCATGTAAATGTCGTCCACCCAGTAGCGCGCCTCGTGCGTGATGCCGTCGGGCGTCGGTTTCTCCCATTGTTTGTCCGCCAGTCCTTTGCCCAGTTCGAGATATTTCGGGTCTTTCGTCTGCATGTAAATCTCGAGCGGCACGGCGCCGAAGACGCGGTAATCCACATGGTCCGCAGGGGAGATGCGCGGCGGTTGAGCGGTCATCAGCGGATCGAACTTGTCGATCAGGCGCTTCTTCAGGTCGTCGTCTCCCGTGAGTTTCGCCACTCTGAGGGCTCCCAGCCAGGTGCAGACTTCGGGATAAATGACGTACTGGCGCCGCGGGTTGGTCTGAAAATCGAGCTGGCGTGCGACAAAGTTCTCTGACACGCGTTTGCCGACTTCTTCGGGCGAAGCGCCGGGCGGCCAATCGGAGAACACAGCGGGCCGGCGTGTCGCGGCGCAGCCGGCGACGGCGGCTGCGAGCAGCGCAATTCCTGAAAGCCTGATGAAGCGAAACGTTGTTTGCATGCGGTTCTGGTCCAATCGCGGCGCACAGTAGCAGCTTGAAAACGCGGCTGTCGAACGATTTTCGAATGCTTCGACCTCGCCAAAAAGGGTGAGAGACACGGCCTCGTTTCGATGCTTTTCCGGGGCATCAGGGGACGGAAATGCGTGAGGCGACCGGCTGTGCGGCCGCCTCGGGGCTATGCGGAGCTTTCTCTTTACAAGCTGACGAACCAGGCTATTCCGCCGGACCTTCCGGCTCGGGTTCGGGCTCGGGTTCCGATCGCCGATTGTTTCTCCCGGAGTCGCGATCCGGCCGGGCGGAGGGCGCGTTTGTGGGAATGGCGATCGTTTCGAAGGGACGGTTCGCGACCAGTGATCCTGTGCAGATTCGGAGCCCGTGCGTTTCGTCGGGTGCGAGGTGGAGCTGGATCTGGCCCTGGATGAGGCGGCGGGTTTCACCGCGGCGATTGGTTGTGAGGCGTTCGTTCAACACGGCTGTGCCCATGGCAGTGGATTGCTGATCGTTGAACATGTAGGCGAAGCGAGTGAATTGCGAACCGTCGCCAACCGGCAGGTCCACCGGGAAGAACAGGCTGAACACCGGTTGCAAGACCTCTCCGGTCGTCGCGTCCACAATCGATATCACGTCGCCGCGTTCATCACCGTCCACGTGATACACCAGTTCCAGCGTCCGGATGTTCGTGACGGCGTTCCGGCCGGCGTATTCCTTCAGCAGGCGCTCGTTGTTGATGGTTTCCCTGACCAGCCTGCCGGCGTCGTTGGTGGTCTGGCATCTCGCAACGAACTTGATATGCAGCATTTCCGGGACGGGTTCCTGCGCGGATAAAACGACAGTCCCGGCGACGAGACCCACGAACAGAGTAACCATGGTTTTAGCGGCTTTCATGGCGGCGATCTTTGCGAAGGCGTCTGAAGATGAAAATGGGGTTATGTACTGCTTTGCATTGGGGTGCGTAAGGGAGAGGAGGATTGAACATCCAACATCCAACACCCAACATCCACGAATTACGATTTGCTCTGTGGTCGACGATGAGGGGGATGGCGTTACGCTCTGCTGCGGGTCTGGAGCGCGGCTGTATCCCGCAGAGCGGGACCAGCCGCAGCAGCCGGGCGCGGCGTGCGAGGATGGATTCTGCAGGAGGCAAACGGAGTGTTGATTGAACATTCAACACTCAACATTCACGCGCAACATTCAACATCCCTCTATTCGCAGAAGGGAAGGGAGGGCCTCGGAAAACAATCTGAAAACCGAAGTCCGAAATCCGAAAGAAATCGGGAGCCGGGAACTCAATGCTCAGTTGGCAAACAATTGAGCCGTCAGTTCCTTTGCTTCGCCGGCGGACAGTTCCACCTGGATGTTCTTGTCCCCATAGCGAACCGAACAGGTCCCGCTCGTTTTGGGCAGGATTCGGGCTGAGGCGAGTTTTCCGTTTCGCCACGTGATATCCAGCGTGAGCCCGCCGCGCGCGCGAAGGCCGGTGACGCTGCCGTTCGGCCAGGCCGTAGGAAGCGCCGGCAACAGATGAATCAGGTAGCCGCCATTGGCAGTGCGGATGTGGCTTTGCAGCAGCATCTCCGCTATTCCGGCCGTTGCTCCGAAGTTGCCGTCGATCTGAAACGGCGGATGCGCATCGAACAGGTTTGGATACAACCCGCTTCCCTCCGAACCATTGGGGCGGATGGCGGGTTTGAGCAGGTTGCGCAGGATGAGATGCGCGTGGTCGCCGTCGAGGAAGCGCGCCCAGAGATTCACCTTCCAGCCCATGCTCCAGCCGGTGGCTTCGTCGCCTCGGAACAGCAACGATTGCCGGGCGGCGTTGAAGAAATCCGTGTCCTGCCACGTGATGTCATTGCCGGGATGCACGCCCCAGAGATGGGACACGTGCCGGTGTCTGTTCCTCGGATCGTCCTTGTCTTCGAGCCATTCCTGCAACTGGCCGTGCCTGCCGATCTGGTTCGGAGCGATGCGCGCGCGCATTTCCGTCAGCCGGGCGCGCAGGTCAGCGTCCACGCCGAGGATCTGCGACGCTTCGATCACGTTGCTGAAGAGGTCGCGGATGATCTGGTGGTCCATCGTCGGGCCGGCGACGAGGCCGCCCTGCTCGGGCGAATTGCTCGGGGTGCTGATGAGCCAACGGTTGGTGCTGCGGGGATCTTCGATGAGGAAATCCACGAAGAACAACGCGGCCTCTTTCATGAGCGGATACGCGCGCCGACGCAGGAACTCGCGGTCGCCGCTGAACTGGTAATGCCACCAGAGATGCTGGCACAGCCACGCGCCGCCGGTGACCCAGATGCCGTGGTTGGAGTGGTTGATAGGGGCGGTGCCGCGCCACAGATCGAAGTTGTGGTGGAGCACCCAGCCGCGCGCGTTGTAATGATTGCGCGCCGTGCGGCGTCCCGAGATCGCCAGCTCGTCCATCGCGTCGAACAGCGGCAGATGGCATTCGGCGAGATTCGCGACTTCGGCGGGCCAGTAGTTCATTTCGAGGTTGATGTTGCAGGTGTACTTGCTGTCCCACGCCGGTCTCAGGCTCTCGTTCCAGATGCCCTGAAGGTTGGCCGGCTGCCCGCCCGGGCGGCTGCTGGCGATGAGCAGATAACGGCCGTATTGAAAGACCAGAGCGGCCAGGCCGGGGTCGTCCGAGCCCCGCGCGTTGCGCAGGCGTTCGTCGGTCGGAACCCCGCTCTTGTCGTCACCGCCCAGATCGAGCGAAACGCGGTGAAAGAGTCTCTGATGATCGGCAATGTGGGCCGCGCGGAGCTCAGACCAGTTCTTCGACTTCACGGCATTCAGCGTGTTCGAGCACGCCGCGACGGGATCGCCGGACACGTCCTGGAAGTTCTTGAAACTCGTTGCCGCCGCCAGAATCAACACGGCGGAATTGGCGTTGGCGATGTGGACCCGGCCGTCCTCATTGGTGATCGTTCCGCCGTCCGGAATCACGCGCAACTGCGCTGCGAACCGGAGCGGATTCGTATAGCCGTTGGTGCGCATGCGGCCGCTGCACAGGACTTCGCCGGGCGCGAGCGCGGTGAGGGTGACGTTCGGGTGCGGGCAGTCGAGCGCGACGGTGAACGAGAGCCGGCCCGGTTGATCCGCCGCGATGCGCGTGACCAGCACCTGGTCGGGCGCGCTCGAGAATGTCTCGCGTTGGAACGTCGTGTCGCCGATGCGATAGGTGGTCGTCGCCACGGCCTGGTCCAGGTCCAGTTCGCGGCGGTACTCCTGCGGATCCTGGTGATCGGAGAACTGAAGGCGCAGATTCGCAAACGGCTGATAAGCTTTCTGGCCGAGCGGAATGCTCATGAACTCGCGCATGGCGAGCTGCTCCGCCTCGCGTTGTTTGCCTTCGAACAGCAATTGCCGGAGGGTGGCGAGGTGGTTGGAAGCGCCGGGATGCGAGTAGTCGTGCGGCTCGCCGGTCCAGAGGGTGGACTCGTTGAATTGAATGCGCTCGCTGGCGACGCCACCGAAGATCATCGCGCCGAGCCGCCCGTTGCCGACCGGCAGCGCTTCCACCCATTTGGCGGCAGGCTGGCGGTACCAGAGCTTGAGCGATGCAGGCGAGGCCTGGCCAAACGCCGCCGTCGCGGTCACCCACAAGACGCACGCGGCAATGGACAATTTCAGTTTCGGTGGAAGTGCCGATTTCGACTTTAAGCGAGCATTCACGCCGGAAGACTAGCGGAAGTCGGGTTGACTGTGAATCCCGGAGAGAGGGAGCAGCCGGCAAGCTCCGGGAACATCGCTTCGGGGGCGCCCTGTCGCGCGGCGAACGTCAGAACCACCGGCTCACGACACGTCGGGACCAGCGGAATCACGGGACAATTCTTGTCGCATATGCGCGCAGAATTGTCCCGCGCTCGGGAAGGGGGAATTTCGCAAGCATCAGCTCACAAGGCACTTGGCAATTCCGGCAGGACAATTCCTGTCGCATATGCGCGCGGAATTGTCCCGCGGCGGGCGGGTTGAGCGCTGTGACGGAGGCTGGAGGGTGTTCGATCTCAGCGTCCGATCAGATCGAGTATCTTGCCAACAGCTTCGCCGGGCTTCACCGGGATGACCGTGCCGGCTCGCGGTTTGATCTCCACTTCGCCTTTCGCGAGCGATTTCTCGCCGATTCCAAGACGGATTGGAAAGCCGACCAGATCCGCGTCCTTGAATTTCACGCCGGGGCGCTCGTCTCGATCGTCGAGAATGACATCGACGCCGCGCGAGACAAGCTCCGCATACAGTTGCTCGGCGAGCTTCATGACCTGGCTGTCCGGCGCGACGCTGAGGGGAGTGATGCAGACGGTGTAGGGCGCGACGCTCACGGGCCAGATGATGCCGTTGGCATCGTGGCTTTGCTCGATGATGGCCTGTAGGGTGCGCGTGACGCCGATGCCGTAGCAGCCCATGACGGAGAGCTTGCGTCGGCCGTCTTCCGCCAGGAACGATGCGTTGAGTCTCTCGCTGTACTTCGTGCCGAGGATGAACACATGCCCAACTTCGATCGCCCGCCGGATCTTCAATTCCTCGCCGGAGTTGACGGAGAGTTCACCGGCTTTGACGGTGCGAAGATCCGCCCATGTATCGACCTTGATGTCGCGGTCGATTTCGACGTGTCGCAGGTGGAAGCCGTCTTCGTTTGCGCCGGTGGTCATGCCTCTGGCGCCGCGCAGGGCTTCGTCGGCGATCACCCGCAGTTCGCTCCGGCGCGCCAGCGAACTGGTGACGGCGCCGAGGCTGCCGGGGTGCGCGCCCATGGCCTCGAAGATTTCCTCGGGTGTGGCTGCGCGGAAAACGGTGGTGCCGAGGCAGACGGCGAGTTTGGCCTCGTTCAACTGGTCGTCGCCGCGAACGAGCACGATGATCGGCTTGCTTTCGGCGACATAGACGAGTGTTTTGATCTGGTGGTGGGGCTCGACGTTATAGGGCGCGGCCGCCAGCGCTTCGATGGTGACGATGCCCGGCGTTGCGAACTTTTCCGGGGCGGCCCCCGTGCTCGCGGTCGGGGTGGGGGTGACCGGTCCCCGGCTGGACGCTTTCTCAATGTTCGCCGCGTAAGAGCCGGATTCGCAGTACACCACTTCATTCTCGCCGGTCTCGGCGGGGACCATGAACTCGTGCGAGTAGGTCCCTCCGATCACGCCCGTGTCGGCTTCGACGGGGAAGCTCTTGAGCCCGCAGCGATCGAAGATGCGCTGATAGGCGTCGTACATGCGGCGGTAGCTTTCCATGGCGCGCTGCTCGTCCACGTCGAAGCTGTAGGCGTCCTTCATGATGAACTCCTTTGCGCGCATGAGGCCGAAGCGCGGGCGGATTTCGTCGCGGAACTTGACGCTCACCTGGTAGAAGTTTACCGGCATTTGCCGGTAGGAATTGAGTTCGGCGGCGGCGATGGTGGTGATGACTTCCTCTGCGGTGGGGCTGAGCACCCATTCCTTTTTCGCGCGGTCGCGCACCTTGTAGAGCACGTCTGCGGCGGTTTCATACCGGCCGGATTGTTGCCAGATGTCGGGTGGTTGCAGCGCGGGCATCAGCACTTCGATGGCGCCTGCGCGGTCCATTTCTTCGCGGACGATGTGTTCGATCTTGCGCAGGGTGCGGACGCCGAGCGGGAGAAAGGTGTAGAGGCCGCCGGTGAGTTTGCGGATCAGCCCGGCGCGTAACAGGAGCTGGTGCGAAACGATCTCAGCGTCCGCCGGTGTTTCCTTGAGGGTCGGTATGAATGTTCGTGTCCAACGCATGCTGACTGACGGTATATGAGTTACAATCGGCGGGCAGGGTTTCGGTTTGGCGCGGTCACGTCAACTGGAAACCGGGAAGATGTCGTGACTCTTTGAGAATGTCCTCTTTCTGACTCGATGAAAATGTCCCCTTTGGGAGGCAGTTGCGGTAGCAACTGCCTCTGAATGGAGACGTTATTGATGAGTCAGAAGGAACGGAGT
>Ga0116168_1000133_pt1 | contig 76566 bp, 67 predicted proteins | sample AD_UKC129_MetaG_FD_89795 | JGI IMG/M metagenome (GOLD analysis project Ga0116168, IMG submission 89795) | Active sludge microbial communities of municipal wastewater-treating anaerobic digesters from Canada - AD_UKC129_MetaG | ecosystem: Engineered > Bioreactor > Anaerobic > Digestate | place... | reverse complement strand
GTGAAACCGGGAACACTCTGACGTTGAGCAACGTCACATCTGAGGATGCGGGAGTGTATTCGGTGATCGTCAGTGGCGCCTGTGGCAGTGTGACGAACAGTGCGAGTCTGACGGTGAACACGGTTGTCAGTGTGACACCGCTGCTGAGCTTGACGAACTGCCCTGGATCAACGGCTGTGTTCTGCACGGTCGCCAGCGGTACTGGACCATTCAGCTATGCCTGGTTCAAGGATGGTGATGCTCTCGCTGAAACCGGGAACACTCTGACGTTGAGCAACGTCACATCTGAGGATGCGGGAGTGTATTCGGTGATCGTCAGTGGCGCCTGTGGCAGTGTGACGAACAGTGCCAGTCTCGTGGTCAACGAGGCCACCTCCGCATCGCCGTTGCCAAGCCTTGTGTTGAACCCCGGCGAAACCGCTGTCTTCACCGCAACCGCAACCGGCACCGGTCCGTTCACCTATGTCTGGAAGAAAGACGGCAATGCAATTGTCGGCCAGACCGGCAGCAGTCTCACGCTCGATAACGTCAGTGCACTCGACGAAGGCATCTACACCGTCGAGGTCGCCGGCACGTGCAACACGGTCACGCAGTCCGGGTCGTTGCACATCAATGTGGCGCCGACGGTCAGCATTCTTAGCCCGACAAACGGCACGGTGTTGGTCGCGCCCGCCACCTTCCCGGTGGTGGCGCACGCGGAGGACATGGATGGAATCGTAACGAACGTCGTGTTCTTCTCGGGCACAAACCAGGTTGGCCAGACGTCCCAGGGCAATCCCTACACGATCGGTCTCACGAACCTGGATGTGGGCACCTACACCTTCACCGCGGTGGCGACCGACAACGGCGGACTGACGGCGACGTCGGCCCCGGTCACGGTGTCCGTCATCGCCGATCTGCCGCTGACGTTGCTCGGCAGCGTCCGTTTCAATCCGCAGACCGGCTTGTATGAGCAGCGGGTCCGCGTGACCAACCCGAGCATCAACGCGGTGCAGGCAATCCGGATCTACGTCCACGGCCTGGCGCCGTCGATGAATGTGTATAACCCGTCGGGCGTCACCAATGGTGTGCCGTATGTGCAATCGAATATTCCGGTGCCTCGGGGTGGTCACAGGGATTTTGTGATCGAGTATCACGTGACAACGAGCGAGGTGCCGAATCCGACGCTGGTGGCGCAGGTGGTGCAGGCGGTCCCGGGCGGCGGCACGTCGGTCTCGGGCGCGGGTGTGCCGATCAATCGCGGGTTCATGCGGCCGGACGGGACGTTCCTGGTCGAGTTCGCGACGGAGACGAACCGCACGTATTACATCCAGTACACCTCCGACCTGTTGAACTGGAAGACGGTGCAGCCGGCGATCCAGGGCAACGGCACCTGGATCCAGTGGATCGACAACGGGCAGCCGAAGACAGAGAGCCTGCCGTTTGAAGCGGACCGGCGGTTCTACCGGGTGATTGTGTTGCCGTGAACGGGGGAATGGAAGTATGAAGGATCGGAAGACGAAGTGGTTGGCAGTGGCGATGGCCGGCACGGCGACGGCGGCGCTGGCGCAGGGGCAGACGCCGGAAGCGCAGCCGGACCGGGCGGTGGAGCCGGTGGTGCTGAAACCCTTGAGGCCGGAGCCGCGGAACCGTATCGGCCTGAGCTATCGGATGGGCCTGAACATCACGGTGGATTTTCGGAAGCTGGGCGGCCTTGCGCCGGTTTCCAACCCGGGCGCCGAAACCGGCGGCGCGGTGGACCGCACCTACGACAACGGCTACAACCTGGTGGATATCACGGGGAACAATCACGGGCCGGGATTCGAGAACACCACGTGGAACTGGGGATACACCGGCGGAGGGTCGGTCCAGGGCAACACTCTCGTCATGAGCAGCTCGTCGTCGCCGGCCACGGCGCGTTCGGAGAATAACGGAGACGATCCCCAGCACGGGTTTGAACTCACCTACAGCCGACAGTACTGGGAGCGGGGCAACTGGCGTTTTGGATTCGAGGGCGGCTTGGGGTACACGCACTTGAATGTGAGCGACAGCCGCAGGCTCGTGGCCACCGTCCATCGCATCACCGATACGTTCGACGTGACCGGGATTGTGCTGCCGCCGGCGCCGTATCAGGGCACCTACGAGGGCCCGGGTCCCGTAATCCGTTCCGAGCCGTCGCAACGGCAGTCGAGCGTCATCGTGAGCTCGACGAACACGATTGTGGGAGGCCGCGAGCTGGAAGCGCACGTGTTCAGCCTCCGGCTGGGGCCCTATGCGGAGGTGCCGCTCAACGACAGGTTCACGCTGCTGATGAGCGGCGGATTGTACCTGGCGATCGGCGACACAAAGTTTTCCTTCCATGAAGAAGTCACGGTGCCGGGAACAGGGACGGAAGTCCACCGGGGTTCCCATTCGCAAACGGACTTTCTCGTGGGGGGTTACGTCGGCGTGAATATCGCCTATGCGCTGACGGAGGAGATCGACGTATTTGCGGGCGCGCAGTTCCAGGGCGCCGGCACGTCCGTCAATAAAGCCCGTGGCAAGGTCTCCGTTCTGGACATCGGCGAGTCGATCGTCGTCTCGATTGGCGCCTCCTACTCCTTTTAACCATGAAGCCTGAACCTACTCCTTCGAAAACGGTGCCGCCCGCGGCATCCACCCTGCTAACAGGATTGCCATCCGGCGGCCTGGGTGGGCACATTAGCTCGGCTCTGCAGGCCAAAGACTCAACGCATGCGAGCAAAATGAAAAAACGGATCAGATTGTTGTTGGCGGATGACCATCCGGTTGTGCGAAAGGGGATCATTTCCTGCCTGGCCGGCCAGGATCATCTGCAGATCGTGGGTGAAGCCGCCGACGGAAGGGAAGCGCTCAAGAAAGCCAGGGAACTGGCTCCGGACATCATCCTGATGGACATCGACATGCCGCACATGAACGGGCTGGCAGTGACCGATCTGCTGCGCAAGGAGATGCCCAAGGTCAAGGTGCTGATCCTGTCGATGCACAGCAACACGGATTACGTGCTGCGGATCATTCAGTCCGGCGCGCGCGGGTACGTGCTCAAGGACGCCGGCACGGAAGAACTGTTGCGGGCGATCGACGCCATCAACCAGGGAGAAGCGTTCTTCAGTCCGGAGGTGGCGCGGGCCGCGCTCAACCAGTATGTAAAAGGCAGCGGCACGGTGGGCGCGCAGGTGGCCCAGTTGACCAATCGCGAGCGCGAAGTGCTGGTGCATATTGCCGACGGCCTCAGCAACAAGGAGATTGCAAGCCAGCTGGGTGTGGGAGTGCGCACGGTGGAAACGCACCGCGAGCGCATTATGCGGAAGCTGAACATCCACAGCGTCGCCGGCCTGACCAAGTTCGGGATCTCGCAGGGGCTCGTCTCGCTGAACAGCTGAGGGACGCTCGGGGTCTGAGACGTCTCAGACCCGCGCGCAGCGGCGTGAGAGGCTGCTTCCTCTCGGAAAGCAGCGGACTCCGCCGCAGTCCTATCTTTCCTGTTTTATTGCAACTCGCGTCGTCGCGAGCCGCCGTGATGGGCGCCACCCCCAGCGGCGCTTTCGACGCATTTGCAAATGGGGTCTTTACCTCCTTCCTGCTGAAGCAGTGCTTACCGACCCTAATCTGCAACATTAAGCGTTGAAAAAACGTGAAATTTTTCACAAACGGTGCTTGCAGGCGCCGGGTCACTTGTTAAGAATTCGCCGCATCATCAAACGGTTCAGCAGCGTGGGTTTTGTGCTTCATCGTTTGATGCAAAGCACCGTTTCTTGCCGTCGGGCAACAAATAACGGTTGGCACCTGAAGCAAAACGCGGTTTTTGAGCGCGCGGGTTGCGCGCTTTTGAGTTGAGTCGATTGGCCGAGCGAACATAGATGTCAGCGATTTTCCCGAAATGGACGAACCGGCTGCCGATGATGATCATCGTCGGCGTGCTGCTGGTGGGGACGGCGGTGACGGCGGGTGTCTGGTATTATTTTACTCCGAAGTACACGCGGGTGGGGTATCAGCCGATTCAGCCGGTGCCTTTTTCGCACGCGACCCACGCGGGGCAGTTGGGCCTGGATTGCCGGTATTGCCATACGGGCGTCGAGAAATCCTGGTTCTCGAACATCCCGGCTGCGTCCACGTGCATGAACTGCCATAACCAGGTGCTCAAGGATGATCCCCGGCTCACGCTCGTGCGCGAAAGCGCTGCAAGTGGCAAACCCATCCCCTGGGTGCAGGTTCACAAGGTTCCCGATTTCGTCTATTTCAACCACTCCGTTCACGTCAATCGCGGGATCAGTTGCGTGGAATGCCATGGTCCCGTCGATCAGATGGAGGAAGTGTACCACGCCAAACCGCTCAGCATGGCTTTCTGCCTCGAGTGCCATCGGCATCCCGAGACCAAAGTGCGTCCGCTGGACAAGATCACCGACCTGAACTGGCGGCCGGAGTCGGAGGCCGCGCAGCTTGAGTTTGGCCGCCGTGCCAGAGAGGAGTGGAGGGTCGAGGCGCTCCAGAATTGTTCCGCGTGTCACCGATGAATTGGCTTTTTCGCTTGAGGATCTGCATGCGGCTCGCTGCCCGCGGGGCGGCGGCGCGCTTTGCCATGATCCGATGTCCGCGGCCCGTCCCGAGCCGGCCGCGCTCCCGGTTTCGCATCCGAAATGAAATCATCATCCGCAACTGCAACGCCTGTTGAAACCGGCCGTCGCTACTGGCGAAGCCTCGACCAGTTGGCGGAGACGCCGGAGTTCCGGCAATGGCTGGAGCGCGAGTTTCCGGAAGGCGCCACCGAGTTCACGGATGAGGTGTCGCGCAGGCATTTCGTGAAGATCATGTCCGCCTCGTTCCTTCTGGCGGGGCTGGGTTTGGGAACCGGATGCCGGCGGCCGGTGGAAAAGCTGGAGCCGTTCGGAAAGCAGCCCGAAGGCTACGTTCACGGCGTGTCCCAGTACTACGCCACGGCAATGCCGACGTGCGGCGGTGCCATCCCGCTCGTGGCCAGGTCCTATGAGGGACGGCCCGTCAAACTCGAGGGCAATGCGCTTCATCCCGACAGCAATGGCGGCACCGATCGCTGGGCGCAGGCCTCGATTCTCAATCTTTACGATCCCGACCGGGCGCGGCGTTTTCTCCACGGAGGAAACAACACGTCACGCGAAGCCGCCTTTGACTTCCTGACCGAGCTTTCGAAGACCGCACAGGGCAACGGCGGCCAAGGGCTTGCTTTCCTGATGGAACGCAGCACGTCGCCATCGCGAGCCCGCCTTCAACGATTGATCAGCGAGAAGTATCCGCGCGCGCGGTGGTTCGTGCACGAGCCTCTCGATTTCGATGTGCACCGGCGCGCGGCCGCGGCCGCGTTCGGCGCTCCGTTGAAGCCGCTGTTCCGTTTCGACGCCGCGAAGGTGATTGTCTCGATTGACTGCGATTTCATCGGGTCGGAAGAGGATGCGCACAACCACATTCGGCGGTTCATTGCGGGCCGGCGGATTGAGCAGCCGACCGACACGATGAACCGGCTGTATGTCGTGGAAGCGCTGATGACGCTGACCGGCGCGAATGCGGATCACCGGCTGCGGGTGGCGCCGGGCCTGATCGGTCCGGTGGCGGAGGCGCTGGCGGCGGCGGTGACAGGCGGCACGGTGACGGCTCCGGCCGGCGTGAGCGCGGAGTGGATTTCGGCGGTTGCGAAAGACCTTCAGGATCACAAGGGCGAGTGCCTTGTGGTGGCGGGCTATCGCCAGCCGCTGGCGGTGCACCTGCTGGTTCATTCGATCAACGCCGCGCTGGGGAACGTCGGCAGGACCATCACGTTCCATGAAGTGCCGGCTGAACCGGAGGCGGGCGACCTGGCGCAACTGGCAAAGAGCCTGAGCGCGGGTGAAGTGGAAACGCTGGTGATCCTCGGCGGGAACCCGGCGTACACCGCGGCGCCGGAACTGGAGTGGGCGGCAGCTCAGCGCAACGCAAAGACGGTGGTGCGGCTGGGCTACTACGAAGACGAAACCACGCCCGGCTGCACGTGGCATCTGCCCGCGGCGCACTATCTCGAGTCCTGGGGCGACGCGCTGACCAGCGACGGCACGCTGGTGCCCATTCAGCCGCTGATCGCGCCGTTGTTCGGCGGAGTGACCGAGCTCGAGGTTCTCGCGCGCATTGCGGGAGAGAACCTGGTGAGCCCGTATGAAATTGTGCGGCTGACGTTCGCGCAGCGCGTCGGCGGCGGTGGGGAAGGCGACGCGAAATGGCGCGAGTTCCTGCACAACGGTTTTCTGGCCGGCTCGGCAACGCCGCCGGTGACGGTGAAGTTCAACAGCGGCGCACTGGCCAATGCCGCGATCGAGAAGCCCGCCGCGCCGTCGAAGGAGAACCTGGAGGTGGTATTCCACCGCGATTACAGCCTGGACGACGGCCGTTACGCGAACAACGGGTGGCTCCAGGAACTGCCGGACCCGATCACAAAAGTGGTCTGGGACAATCCGGTTCTGATGAGCCGGAGGACGGCGGTGGAGCTGGGGCTGAGGAATTCGGACGTGATCGAAGTGAAGCTTGGCGACCGGACGGCGCGTGGGGCCGTGTGGATTCAGCCGGGCATGGCGGATTACACGCTGGGGCTGGCGCTGGGTTATGGGCGCGAGAAGGCGGGGCGCGTTGGGAACGGGGTCGGGTTCAATTATTACCTGCTGCGCAGGGCCGGCCAGTACCTCGGTTCGGGCGCGACGGTTCGAAAGACGGGTGAGACCTACCCGATCGCATGCACGCAGAATCATTGGTCGATGGAGGGCCGTCCGATCATTCGCGAGGGCAACATTGGCCAGTATCGCGAGCACCCGGATTTCGTGAAGAACATGAACGCGCACGAGCCGCCGGGCGGCAACCGTTCGCTGTATCCGAATCCGCTGGACGAGGCGAAGAAGGAGGCGTTGCACCAGTGGGGAATGGCGATCGATCTGACGGCGTGCGTGGGGTGTTCGACCTGCGTCATTGCGTGCCAGAGCGAGAACAACGTGCCGATCGTCGGCAAGGATCTGGTGAGCCGGGGCCGCGAGATGCACTGGATGCGGATCGACCGTTATTACTCCGGCGATCCGGGCAGGCGGGAGCCCTGGGCAACGTTCCGGCCGGACGAGCAGCAGCAATTCGAGGAGTGGATTGACGATCCGCAGGTGGTGACGCAACCGATGCTGTGCCAGCATTGCGAAGCGGCTCCGTGCGAGAACGTGTGTCCCGTGAACGCCACCGTTCACGACCAGGAAGGCTTGAACGTGATGGTTTACAACCGTTGCGTGGGCACGCGTTACTGTTCCAACAACTGCCCGTACAAGGTTCGCCGCTTCAACTATCTCGATTACAACAAACGGTCGCTCGGAGACCTGAAAGGGCCCGTTTACCCGGTTTTCTCGAAGAAATCGCTGTCGCGCTGGCTTTCGGACCCGACAGATCCCACCGCGGGAACCCGTCCGGACGACGAATGGGACCTGATTCGCATGCTGAAGAATCCGGATGTGACCGTCCGGATGCGCGGCGTGATGGAGAAGTGCACGTTCTGCATCCAGCGGATCGAGAACGCGAAGATCGCGCAGAAGGTGAAGGCGCGCGCGTCGGGGGACGTGGTGGTGCCGGACGGGACGTTCACGACGGCCTGCGCTCAGGCGTGTCCGTCGGGGGCGATCGTGTTTGGCAATGTCGCCGATCCGAACAGCCGCGTCTCGGTGTTGAAGCGCCAACAGCGCGATTACACCGTGCTGGACTTCCTGCATACCCGACCGCGCACGTCCTATCTCGCGCGGTTGCGGAATCCGAATCCCAACATGCCGAAGGAATTCAATTACGAATCGCCGCTGTCGCTGGAGGAATACAGGCACAGGGGCAACGATCCGTTCCAACATCACGGCAGCCCATCCCCGGCCGGAGCGGGCGCCGGACATGCCAACGGGAAAGGAGCGCATTGATCGCGTATGGCTGAGAAGGCGACTCCGACTCTGACTCCGCCGCCGGTTCCCCGGGAGCTCGAGCGCGTGCCGCTGGTGCTGAACCAGCGCGGGTTCGGGTGGATCTCCGACCGGGTGACGGCGATCACGGAAGGTTCGGCGCCGTTCTGGTGGTGGGCGGCGTTCATTCCGAGCGTGCTCCTGCTCGGACTGCTCGGGTTCATGCTCGCCTATCAGATCACGACCGGCGTCGGCGTCTGGGGCAACATGCACCCGGTCATGTGGGGCTGGGACATCATCAACTTCGTCTGGTGGATCGGCATCGGCCACGCCGGCACGCTGATCTCAGCCATTCTCTTCCTGCTGCGCCAGCGCTGGCGCACCGGGGTGAACCGCGCGGCCGAGGCCATGACCATCTTCGCCGTCATGTGCGCCGGCATTTACCCGGCCCTGCACGTGGGCCGCGTCTGGTTCGACTGGTGGCTGTTCCCGTTTCCGAACTCGAACGGGCCGATCTGGCCGCAGTTCCGGTCGCCCCTGATGTGGGACGTGTTCGCGGTCTCAACGTATTTCACCGTGTCGGTGCTGTTCTGGTACATGGGCCTGATTCCGGACCTGGCGGTCATGCGCGATCGGGCAAAGACCAAACTGCGCCAGTTCCTCTACGGGCTGTTCGCGCTCGGCTGGACAGGATCGAACCGGCACTGGAGCAACTACGAGAAGGCGTATCTCCTCCTGGCGGGCCTCTCGACGCCGCTGGTGCTGTCGGTGCACTCGATCGTGTCGCTGGACTTCTCCGTGTCGCAGTTGCCCGGCTGGCACACCACGATTTTCCCCCCCTACTTCGTCGCGGGCGCCATCTTCTCCGGGTTCGGCATGGTGCTGACGCTGCTGATACCGTTGCGGAAGATCTGCAGGCTGGAGGAGATCATCACGATGCGGCACATCGACGTGATGTGCAAAGTGACGCTGGCGACGGGATCGATTGTCGGCTACGCGTATGCGATGGAGTTTTTCGTGGCGTGGTACAGCGGCAGCGCGGCCGAGCAGTTCCACTTCATGAACCGCGCGCTGGGGCCGTATCAGTGGGGCTGGCTGCCGATGATCATCTGCAACGTCGTGGTGCCGCAGTTGTTCTGGTTCAAATGGTTCCGGAGCAACCTGTGGGCGGTGTTTATCATTTCGATCATCGTGAACGTCGGGATGTGGTTCGAGCGGTTTGTGATCATTGTGATCGGGTTGCACCGCGACTTCCTCCCGAGCAACTGGGGATACTTCAAGCCGACGTGGGTGGACGTCTGCACGTATCTGGGCACGTTCGGCCTGTTCTTCACGCTGTTCCTGTTGTTTGTCCGGTTCCTGCCCATGGTAGCCATCTCCGAGGTCAAGGGCGTGACGCCGCAGGCGGATCCGCATCATCCGCTGGGCGGGGCCGGGCACGTGGAACGGATTCCAGACGATAACGAAGGAGCGACTTCGGTATGAACGGTGCGTCCAAACCCTACGGTGTGCTTGCCGAATTCACGACGGCGGCGAGCATCATGCATGCGGCCGAGAAGGTGCGCGACGCGGGCTACACGCGATGGGATGTATTTACCCCCTTCCCGGTGCACGGGATGGACCGCGCGATGGGCCTTAAGAACTCCAAGGTCGGCTGGTTCTCCTTCTTCGGCGGCGTCGCGGGCTACACCACCGGCATGCTCATGATCTGGTTCATGAACGCGCTGGATTATCCGATCCTCGTCGGTGGCAAGCCGATGTTCAGCCCGTTCTCGGCGTTCCCGCCGTCGTATGAGCTGACGATTCTGTTCGGCGCGTTCGGCGCGCTGGGAGGGATGCTGTTCCTGAACCGTCTGCCGCGGCTGCATCATCCGCTCCTGAAGAACCGCCGGTTTGCGCTGGTGACGCACGACCGGTTTTTCCTGGTGATCGAGTGTTCAGACCCCAAGTATTCGGAGAAGGACACGGTGAAGTTGCTGGAGGAAGCGGGCAGCCGGCACATCGAGGTGGTGGAGGAATAATGCGCTACTTCCTGGTTTTATTCGGAATCACGGTTCTGGCGGTGATGGGGATCGCGGGCCGGCGCCTGGATGACGGCGGCGGAACGACGCGCAAGCCGCCGATCTACGTGTTCCCGGACATGGACCGGCAGTTGAAACTGCGTCCGCAGGAGCCCAATGCCTTTTTCCCGAACGGCGTGAGTTCGCAGTTGCCGCCCCCGGGAACCATTGCGCGGAGCGAGCCGCTGCGGGTCGGCGACGAGGCGTTTTATCGGTACCAGGACGTTCCGGTGTTCACAGGATTTGTCAGCGGCACGACGAATTTCGTCGAGCACAACCCCATTCCGGTCACGGCGCAGGTCATGCAGCGCGGCCAGGAGCGTTACGCGATTCATTGCGCGCCGTGCCACGGCGCGGTGGGGGACGGCAACGGCATCACGCGAAAGATCGGCGCGATGCCCGTCGTCGGCAATCTGCATGAGAAGCGGATCGTGTCCATGGCGGACGGCGAACTGTTCTACGTCATCACGCACGGCCGGAACCTGATGGGAGCGTACGGGCCGAATATCCCGCCGGAGGACCGGTGGGCGATCATCTGGTATGTGCGCGCGTTGCAGCGCAGCCGGCTGGGGACGCTGGACGACGTGCCGCAGGAATTGCGCGCCTCTTTGAACCCATGATTACGAAGCTGCGATCGAAATACGCCGACCTGCCGCCGCTGAATCTTGAGAAGTGGCGCAAGGTGCCGGGGCTGCTGATGGGCGCGGGCGGGGCGCTGGCGTTGCTGGGATTGCTGGTGAACCGCGAGCAATTCGCGTTCTCCTGGCTGCTGGCGTTCATGTTCTGCCTGAGCGTCTGCCTGGGCGCGCTCTTTCTCGTGCTGGTGCATCACCTGTTTGACGCGGGCTGGTCCGTTCCGATGCGCCGCTTCTGCGAGCACATTGCCAGCATGCTCTTCCCATGGATGGCGCTGCTGTGGATTCCCGTCGCGCTGTTTGCCCGCACGCTCTATCACTGGATGGAAGTGCAATGGACCGGGCAGCACCCCGACCACGCGCTCGAGGCGAAGGAACCGCTGTTCACCGTGGCCGGGTTCTACGTCGTGTCGATTGCCTGCTTCCTGATCTGGTGGGTGCTGACCCGCGGCCTGAGGTCGTGGTCGCTGAAGCAGGACGAGATCGGCGGCGCGTTGCCGACCTACCGGATGCGGACCTACTCGTGCTGGGGCATTTTCGCTTTCGCGATCACGCTGACGCTGGCGGCGGTGATGTGGATGAAGGGGATGCAGCACCAGTGGTTCTCGACGATGTACGGGGTGTATTACTTTGCGGGAAGCGTGTGGATGACGTTATCGCTGGTGTATGTGATCACGATGATCCTGAACCGGCAGCGGGTGCTGACGGAAGTGTTGCACGAGCACCAGTTCTATTTCATCGGTTCGCTGATGCTGGCGTTCACGGTGTTCTACGCCTACATCCATTTCTCGCAGTATTTCATCATCTGGAACGCGAACATTCCCGAGGAGACCTTCTGGTACATCATTCGGGAACAGGGCTCGTGGTTCTGGGTGGGCATGATCATCATCTTCGGCCATTTCTTCGCGCCGTTCCTGGCGTTGCTCCGCATTGACCTGAAGAGTTTCTACCCCTACATGACCGCGGTGGCCATCTGGTCGTGGCTGATGCATTACTTCGACCTGGCGTTCAACATTTTCCCCGTGAAGTACCCGAACGGATTTCCGCTTCAATGGATGTGGCTGGATTTCGCGTGCCTGGCGTTCATGCTGGGCCTGCTGGCGAAAGTGTTCCTCGCCAAATACGCCGCCGCGGCGCCGTACCCGGTAAAGGATCCGCGGCTGATCGAAGCCATGGGCTATTATCATCCGGTTCCCACGCAGATCTCCGGCGGTGAACTGGACGAACTTCCGGAGGCGGAGGGCCGGCGCCCGATCTCGTAGCAGAGCACATGAATTCCGAAAGCACAGAGCCTCAATCGAAAAGCGTGATGTCGTGGGTGATCGCCTTTGCCGGCGCCTTCCTCATCATGGCAGCGCTGGTCTGGGCCACGCGCCGCTACACGGAGGCCCCGCCGGTGGGCGCCGAGCGCGCCGCCGAACGCGCCCGCGCCCTCGCCGAGCTCCGCGCCGCCGAAACCGAGGCGCTGCACAAGGTCGACTGGATCGACAAGGACAAGGGCTTCGTTCGCCTGCGCATCGAGGACGCGATGAGAATTGTCGAGCGCGAGTGGGAGAATCCATCCGCCGCGAGATCGAACCTCATAGCGCGGGCCGAGAAGGCTGCGGAAGTGCCGCCGCCGCCCGCGGCCGAGCCGAGCATTTACGAGTAAGATGAACGCACCGGGATCAACCAAAGCCACACCCCTGCACGGGATTGCGTCGGACGCGATCGACGCCTCCTGCCGGATGCCGCTGTTCGTGCTGTTCGGCGTCGCGGCGCTCTGGCTTGCAGCCTCCTCCGTCTTCGGACTGATCGCATCCATCAAGTTTCATTCGCCGACGTTCCTGTCGGAGGCGGGCTGGCTCACCTACGGGCGCGTTTACCCGGCTGCGAAGAGCATGTTCCTCTACGGGTTCGCGCTGCCGGCGGCACTGGGGACGACGCTCTGGATTTTCGCCCGGATCGGAAAGGTCGGCGCTGCGCAGCCGTTTTTTATCGCGGCGGGAGGCGCGTTGTGGAACCTGGGCGTGCTGGCCGGTGTGATCGGCATCTTCGCCGGGCACAGCACGGGGTTTGAGAACATGGAGATGCCGCGGTATGCGGCCGTGCTGTTGTTTTTCGGGTTTTTGTTGATCGGCATCTGGACGCTGGTGACGCTGCACGAGCGGCGGGATCGCCGCCTGGGCGTAACGCAGTGGTTTCTGCTGGCGGCATTGTTCTGGTTCCCGTGGATCTATTCGACGGCGCAGCTGCTGCTGGTGGTCTGGCCTGCGCGCGGCACGGCACAGGCGGTGATCCACTGGTGGTTCTCGGCAAACTTCACCGTGCTCTGGTGCGGCCTCGCGGGCCTGGGCGTGGTGTTCTATTTCATCGAGCACGTGGCCGGCCGGCCCTTGCACAATTCTCCGTTGGCTGTGTTTGCGCTCTGGACGTCGCTGCTGTTCGTGAGCTGGACCGGCATTCCCGCCGGCGCCCCGGTGCCGGCGTGGATCCCCACCCTGAGCACGATCGCGGGCGTGGTCAGCGTGGTCCCGTTGATCGCGCTGGCGATGGTGCTGGTGCCGACCCTGCGGGCGACAGACGTTCCGCCGAGCGCCGGCGGTGAGATCACGAGCCATCGTTCGGCATGGTGCCGTCTGACCTCGACGGTGCCGGGACGGCTTGTTGCTTCGGGTCTGGTGGCGTTTCTGGTCGCGTGGGTCGTTCAACTGATTTGTGCGATCCCGTCCGTGAACGGATTTGTCCAGTTCACCTGGTTCACCTACGCGCTGTCGCAATTGAACCTGTATGCGTTTCTTGCGCTGACGCTGTTCGGCGCGATCTACCTGATTGCGCCGCGGGTGGCCGGAATGGATTGGCCGTGGCCGAAAGTGGTGCGCCTGCATTTCTGGCTGGCGGTGATCGGCATTGCGCTCATCGTGCTTCCGCTGGCCGCCGGCGGGCTGCTCCAGGCCTCGAAGTTCGCGTCCAAGGCAAGTCATCCCGAACTCTCCTTTGTTACCGTGGCCAACGGCACTCTGCATTTCCTCAGGATCAGCAGCATTGGCGAGGTGCTGCTGCTGCTCGGGCATGTTCTCCTCGCCGGCAACCTGTTGACGTTGATGGCGCGATGCGCGCGGGCGCGATTGGCGGCCGCGTACGAATCGGCCGTCGCTGAAGTCCGGACTGCGGAGGTGAAACCATGAACTACGGCGCACTGGTCTTTCTCGGCGCGTTTGTCGCGGTGTCCCTGTCGTGGTTCGGCATGGTCCTGTCGCCGCAGGTCCAGCTCGGCCGGCAGACGCAAGGGACCAACTCCGTGAACACCGCCGAGTTGTATCCGGTTCAGAGGCCCGGCCTGGCCCGGGAAGGACTTGAAGTGTATCGCGCCAACGGCTGCGTGTATTGTCACAGCCAGCAGGTCCGCCAGTCCGGAACGGCAGTGAACGTCATTCTCACGGACGCCGGAACGAACGCCGCCGCGGCTGCCGACGCATTGATGAAGTCGCGGGCGGGCGTCACCGACGCCAACGCCGTCGGCCTTAGCGCGGGTTTGCCCAAAGCGATCCTCACCGATGTGGACGTGGATCGTGCCCGCGCCGCTGTCGAAGCGCTTACGTCCGCCGGCGCCAAGGCAGAGATCGAGATTGTTCCCGTCGGAACAGACATCGCCTGGAACTGGGGCATTCGGCGAAGTGTCGCGCATGATTATTTGTATGACTCGCCGGTGTTGCTGGGTTCGCTGCGGGTCGGACCGGACCTGGCGAATGTGGGTGCGCGGTTGCCGGATGCGAACTGGCACTATCGCCACCTGTATGCGCCCCGGAGCGTGGTGGAGGGCTCGGCCATGCCGGCGTATCCGTATTTGTTTGAAAGGCGCCCGATCCAGGGGCAGCCGTCGCCGGATGCGATTGAATCGAAGGACGGTTTCGAGATCGTGCCGACTTCCGAGGCGCGCGCTCTGGTGGCCTACCTGTTGAGTCTGCGGGCCGACGTGCCGTTGTTCGAGAGCCCGGTTTCGGTTGAGCCGCCTCCACAGGAAACCGCCGACACGAATTCGGCGGCGGGCACCAATGTTGTTTCACCCCAGGCCTCCGCTTCAGCACAATGAGTTCTCCGATGGATCCCAGTCTTTTGAATGCCCCCGAAGCCGACGAAATGGAGCCGAAGAAGGACGTCGTGCCGGTGTGGTTGATTGTGCTGATGGTCATGCTGCTGTATTGGGGGGCAGTTTATTTCGACCGCCAGGGCGGCTGGTTCAGTCCGCAGGTGTATGCGCCCTACCGGAATCTTGAAGAGGTGCGCGCCTATCAACCGGGCGGCGGTGCGGGTGATCTCTTCGAACTGGGCCGGTCCGTGTATGGGCAGACCTGCGTGGCCTGCCATCAGGCAAACGGGCTCGGCGTTGCGGGGCAATTCCCGCCGCTGGCGGATTCCGAATGGGTGAACGAACCCGAGCCGGGGCGTCTGATCAGGATTGTTCTGGCGGGATTGCAAGGGCCGATGACAGTGAAGGGGCAGCAATACGGCGCGGCGACCATGACGCCCTTTGCGCCGATTCTGAGCGATCAGCAGATCGCGGCGGTGCTGACCTATGTTCGCCAGAACGCAGATTGGGGGAACAAGGCGCCTGCGGTGACACCCGAGCAGGTGGCCGCGGTGCGCGAGAAGATTGCCAACCGTTCCCAGCCGTTCACCGCCCCCGAATTGCTCAGCATCTCGCCGGCGGAATAAGGGCGTAGCGCGGACTCCCGTCAGCTTCCGCGCAGGAAGGCAGCCTGCGACTCCCAATTCGGCACGCACCCGGCTGCCGAGGACTTAACCTGTTAGGCTATCGGCTTCAGAGAAAGCCCCGGTCGCATCCCTGCTTCGGAATTCAAAGGCTTCCCCGCGTCGTCGGGCATGCAACCTTTTGTTGCATATGCAACAAAAGTTCGTTGTGGTTCTGACTGTGGAACTTACGTCGAGCGCAGCCCGCGGCGACGCGTTCAAGCACTTGCTGATCAACAGTTTGCCTCACCATGCAACCTTTTGTTGCATATGCAACAAAAGGTTGCACTTCCCTAACACATACGTAACCGCTGGTGCACCAACGGGTTGCAAACTTCTGTTGCATATGCAACAGCGAGTCGGGCGGCGGTTCAGGGTGTGGCGGCGGCGGTCCTGGTGCCGCCGGCTTTGCGGCCGTAATCCGTCAGGCCGAACCCGAATGGAAAGGCGGGGGCGACGCCGGCGGTGAGCTTTGCGTCACCCGGCCAGATGCGGGGCAGTTTACCTGTTGGCGCATAATCGCCGAACAAGACGTCCGCAACCCCGAGGCCTTCGGTGCCGGGCAACCACGCGGCGATGAATGCATCACTGGCATCGAGCGTTTCACCCAGAACGAGCGGGCGGCCGGAGAGCAGGATGGTGACGAGCGGTTTGCCCGCCTGTTTGGCTTTTGCCACGAGGGCTGCATCGCTTGCCGACAGGCGCAATTCCGCGCGGTCGCCCTGGCCTTCCGCATACGGATGCTCTCCGATAACTGCCACGACGGCGTCGGCTTCGCCGATGCCGGATGCATCGGGAGAGAACGTCACGGTTGTGTCGGAACTGACGGTCTGGCGGATAGCCTGGAGGATGGTGGTGCCGGCGCGCATCACGCGACCGGTCTGTCCCTGCCAGCTCACTGTCCAGCCGCCGCACTGGATCCCAAGGTCGTCGGCGGCGGATCCGACCACAGCGATATGCTTCGCGTTTTTCCTGAGCGGCAGCACCGCGGGATCGTTCTTGAGCAGGACGAGCGATTGGCGGACGCACTCGCGCGCGACACTGCGGTGTTCGGCCGAGCCGATGGCGGTGGTCAGCGCGGGATCGACGGGTTTGAGATCGAACAGGCCGGCCTCGAACTTGACTCGCAGGATGCGGCGGACCGCGTCATCGATGCGCGCCTGGGGCACGCGTCCTCCGGTGACGAGGTCCTTCAGGTGCGTGATGAAGTCGATGTAATTGTTCTTCTGCCCCGGGCCGTTCGGCACCATGGCCATGTCGAGTCCGGCGTTAATGGCCAGTTCGATGGCGTGCTTGTAATCGCGAGAGAGCTGGTCGATGCCCGCCCAATCGGAGACGACGAATCCTTTGAAGCCGAGTTCGCCCTTGAGCACGTCGGTGAGGAGGTATTTGTGCGCGTGCATTTTGGTCCCGTTCCAACTGCTGAAGGACGCCATGACGGAACCGACTCCGGCGGCGATGGCCGATTTGTACGGTGACAGATGAACCTGCCGCAGGGTGGCTTCGTCGCAGACGGTGTCGCCCTGATCCACGCCGCGGCGTGTTCCGCCGTCGCCGACGTAATGTTTGGCGCAAGCGAGGATGGAACCGGGTGTCGTGTAGGTGTCGCCCTGGAATCCGCGAACGGCGGCCGCGCCCAGGCGGCCTGCCAGTTCGGGCGAATCGGAGAAGCTCTCGTAGGTGCGGCCCCAGCGCGGGTCGAGCGCGACGGCGACGCAGGGGGCGAAGGTCCAGTTGATGCCGGTGCCGGCAACTTCGCGGGCGGTGATGCGGGCGGCCTGTTCGACGAGCGCGGGGTTGCGGGTGGCGCCGAGGCCGATGTTGTGAGGGAACACAACGGCGCCATCGACGTTGTTATGGCCGTGAATGGCGTCGATGCCGTAGAGCAGGGGAATCTTGAGGCGTGTTTTGGCGGCCCAGGCGTGGCATTCCTGCGCGAGCTGCAGCCAGGCCTGAGGCGAATTATCTCCGGTGTCGGAGCTGCCGCCGCTGAGCACGGAGCCGAGCGCGTATTTCTGGATGTGCGACCGGTCCTTGAGCGCGTCGGAATCGACCTGAGTCATCTGGCCGATTTTCTCATCGAGGGTCATTTGGCGGAGCAGGGCTTCCACGCGGGAATCGATGCTGGACTGCGGTTGTGCGTGCGTGCACGAGGCAACGAGAGTGCTGGCGAGGCTGAGCGCGAATAGGGTTACGGAAGGACGGCGCGAGAAGGATCGGGCGTTTCTTAAGGGAGCGATGTGGCTGCGCAAGTTATTCATAGAGATTTCTGTTGAAAGTGCCGGTCGCGAGCGCCACGCGGCACCGTGGGAATGGTGCACAGGTTGATCGGATCAAGTCCATTCTTGTTGCTGTCCGGCGTTCCGGCGGGGGTCAGCGGCCCGTGAACGCCAGCCGGGTTGTTATTTCCTGACGGTGCTGCGTTCGATGAGCCAGGGCAAGTCCTGCGACTTCGGATCTCTGCGCCCGCCGTCCCTGGGATCATTGACGACTGTATTGTCGGTCCACTTTCGGATTTCGGCATGGCCGTCGGCGAAGGAGAGGCCGCCGGCGCGGTTGTGGTAGGTGGCGGGGACGTCGTCCCAGACGTTAGGCCGGTGAGGGCCGACGAGGAACCAGCCATCGTTGATCGTCTGGTGGCTTTCGTCGATCGTAACCCAGGTGTCGGTAGGTCTTCGGATGTCGGTTTGCTTCCTGAATGCGACGTAGTTTTGGATATCCAGTTCGGACAGATCGGAGAACGGGTTCATCCACGCATTCATCGACATGCTGCGCAGCGTGGGTTTTCCGGTGGGGGCGGTATTCCGGTCCGCAGGGCATTTGTAGATTCCCAGGCCGTTGGCGTACGGGAACAGCAGGCCGTTCCGGATGAGATCCTCGTTCGTGTTGTTCACTTCGCCAAGAACCCAGTTGGAGCGGGGGCCGCCGGGCTGGGCGGCGGGATCGTTTGGATCCGTGACGAGCGCCTGCAGGCCGCCGGTTCGGACGATCTTGTCGTCGTTGTCGCCGGAATAGAGGAGCCAGGCATATTGCAGTTGCTTGAGGTTGTTGATGCAGGCGATGCCCTGGGCCTTGGTCTTGGCTCTGGTGAGAGCCGGCAGGAGCATGGCGGCGAGAATTGCGATGATGGCAATGACGACCAGCAACTCGATCAGCGTGAACCCGGCCGGTCTGGCGGGGCTTCGCTGTCTTCCGTTGTGCGAGAGGTTCTTCGTTTTCAAGGTCTGGTCCCTGTCAGGCGTTCCCGCCCGGAGCCGTGTTTGCGGCCCCGAGCCGGTGATGCGCGTTTACAAGGTCAGGACACGATACAGTCTCTGGTTCGGTGTCAGTGGATAGGAACGCGTGACAACCTGGCCTGTGCCGGGCACGACTTCCAGGTCGATCCAGTCGGGATCGTTCAGATTGTCCTTGTATTGCACCTGGTAACTGGTTGCGCCTTGTGATTTCCAGGACAGTTCCACGTTATTGCCCGTTTGGGTGACCTGCAGGTCCACCGGGATCTTCAGCATGAGCCTTGCGCTGTCGTAATAGAGCGAGCCGTTGCCGATGCTGTTGGCGATGTTGTGCAGGGTGACCTGGAACCGCACGGTGGTGGTGCCCGGTGGCGCGACCAGGTATTTCGCATTCGACGTCGGGGGCATGGTGCCGAAGGTTCCGGCGTTGGTGGCTTGGAGGTTGATCCAGACATCCTTCGGCATTGTGTGATCCATGAAAGGAGTGACGTACTGCTGCAACACGGTGCCGCCGGCGCGGAACTGAACTTCCAGGAAACTCTCGTTTTGCGCGGAAAACTCGGGTCCGGGGATGGCATCGGTACTGGGATTGTAGAACCACATGTCCGCCGTGAAGATCTGTCCGGGCGACGCGGGCACGTCCTGATAGATGCCCGACCATTCGGCGCCGAACGTGGTGAAGCTGACGTAGGTGCCCGCGTGAACGTTGACATTCCCGCCGCCGAAGTAGGTGTCTTGCGCATCCTGGAACGCGCCAAACGACGGATCGGTCACTTCAAACCGGACCCATGGCGATTCGTCCAGGCCGTCGGGGTCGTTGTCGAACCCCGGGTTTTCCAGGAAGTTCGAATACTCCTCGTATGTTTTCACCAGCAGCCGCGCGTCGGAATCCGTGGAGCCGGAACCGGTGGAGATGGTGACCAGGTAGGTGCCGCTGTCCGCCACCTGCACATTGGACAACGTCAACGTGTCGGTGTGGGCGCCCGAGACGTTCGCGCCGTCGGCCAGGTTGTTTGTCGTGCCGCCGCTGACAAACTTCCATTGATAGGTCAGCGGTGAGGAACTGGTTGCTTCGACGGAGAAAACGACGGTCGAACCCTGCTCGACCCTCTGGTCGTCGGGCTCGTCCACGATCAGGATGTCGAGCACGTTGACCTGGACGACCTGGGAATCGACGGAGCCCGCGTCGTCCGTGACCGTGACGAGGTACGGTCCGCTGTCGGAGGGTTGCGCGTTGGCGATGACCAGGTCGGTGGTGGTGGCGCCGGAGATGTTGCCGCCGTCAACGAGGTTGGTTCCGAATCGTTTCCACTGATAGCTCAGCGGCGTGGCGCCGACGGCCTGCACGCCGAGGTTGACAGTGCCGCCGCTGGTGATGGTGACGGGTGCAGGCTCGGTGAGGATGGCCGGATCGGAATCCTCCACGACCACACCGAGGCCGGTCATGGCTTCGGGTGAATTCGGAGCCGTATTCGGACCGAACGTATAGAATCCGTACTGACAAGCGCTGTTCGGGCCAATCGGGCGTGTGACGGAGAACGGACCAGGGCCTGTGAGTTCGACCGTGGTGATGCCGATGAACCCGTAAGTGGGCGTGAACTCCTTGATGAAGGCGACAACGTGCCACGTGGGAGGCGAGACTGTCGGAAGCTCGCCCGTTGCCAGAGGAATGGTGTTCGAAATCACTGTTCCCTCGAAGGTCACCGTTTGACCGGCGAAGTTTGTAAACACATCCACGTACCAGTTCGCCTCGATCAGCTTGTTCGGCGTGCCGTCCGGGTAGTTCCAGAACGGCGGCACATTCATGTCGGTATTGTCAAACGTGTTGGTGTTGGGACGCAGGACTCCGACGGTATTCAGCGGCCAGCCGGTGGGGCTGTTGGCCGGGATGAACTGCGCGCGCAAATCCGCCAAACCCCAGGCCGAGCCGAAGACATAACTGGCGAAGCCATTCGTTTCCGTGACGTTGTTGAAGCCCAGCCAGGTTCGGGTCGAATCCACCTTGACCACGATCTGCGCGGATGCGTTGAACACGAGGAGCGAAGCTGCCAGCGTGGCGAGCAGAGTCCGGATGGGAACGGGATGGTGTCGGATAGGCTTCATGGGTTGTGTCGGTTGGTGTGGACTTCCTGGTCAACAGTTCAATGCGGCCCGCTTCGGAACTTTCCGGCGAGCAGCGTTCCCAGACTGAGAGCCATCAGGGCGAGGGCGGACGGTTCCGGAATTCCGGTGATCTGCACGATGCCTTTCGCACCGACGTCCGTGATCCAGACGTTGGGGCCGGTCAGTTCAAACCCGAACTGCACGTGGCGATTGGGGTCGGCCAGAGTCTCGAGGCTGATGCTGAAGACGCCGTCTACAAGGTCCGCGAACTCCACGTTGAAGGACGAATAGTCGGGAGCAAAATCCTTGATGAACGCCCGGGCCGTGTACTCGTCGGTCAGGGTGTTGTTGAGGACGATGCCGGTGAACGTGAGTTCCTGTCCGACGTAAACGCCGGTGGTTTCGACGTAAACGTTGGCGTTCATGATCTTGTTGCCGGGAGCGCCGGGGCCGCCGCCGCCGACGTACCAGAACTCGGCCGGATCATCGATCGAGTTTGGCGCGAGCGTGAGGACGTCCCCGGAGAACGTCGCGGGGAGGTCGGTGACTGTCCATGGACTGCCGAAGACATAGGCACCGCCGTTGGCCGGGAGTTCGGAGACGTTCATGAAGCCGAGCCAGGACGCGCCCGGGTCAACGGTCACGACCGAGGCGGCTCGCACCCCCGTGGCGGTTGCGGTCAGCATAGCTGCGACGAGACAGCGCTTCAGAGACTGGGTTGGTATTCTCATTGGTGAAGTTGGTTCAGGGTTGGATAATAACCAGCGCCAGTATATCCGGCCGGAGGTGGGCGGCTAGCTACCAAAATGGATAGTTTTGCTGCCAAACCTGGGGGATTTTGCGGATCCGAGGGGGCGTGTTTCAGACTTTTGGCCGGACTTTCAGGGCCGCTTCGGTCCGGGAATGAACGTGGAGCTTGTGGTAGATGTGCTTGAGGTGCCACCGGACGGCGGCCACGGTCACGCTCAGCCGATCGGCGATTTCCTTGTTGGAAAGCCCGTGGACGACGAGGTCCAGTACCTCCCTTTCCCGGGCGGTCAGGCGGTCTACTTCGGCCATGGAGGTGGCCTGTTCCCGGAAATAGCCGATGACCTTGCGGGCGATCTCGCCGCTCATTGCGCCACCGCCCTGGTGAACCTCGCGCATGGCATTGAGCACTTCTTCGGGTGTCGAGCGCTTCAACAGATATCCGGAAGCGCCGGCCCGGAGCGCCCGGAAGATGCGGTCCGGATCCTCGTACACCGTGACCATGATGGCCTTGACCGAGGGCAGGAGTTCTTTCAGGCGCTCGACGCATTCCACGCCGGACATGTTTGGCAACTGGATGTCCATCAGCACGAGGTCCGGATTGTGGGTGGGCAGGGTGCGCAAGGCCTCTTCCGCCGTGGAACACGTGCACACGCACCGGAAATCGGGGGACAGGTTGACGATCGTCTCCAGCCCTTCGCGGGTGGTCTTGTTGTCTTCGACAATGGCGACTTTGATCATTCGGAATCCTGTTTCAGGGGCAACTGCAGTTCGACAGTGGTGCCTTCTCCCGACCGGCTCTCGATCCTGCAGTGCCCGCCCAGTTTTTTCATTCGATCGACCATTCCGGGAATGCCGTCGCTGCCCGGGGCGCCGTTTCCGGGGTTGAATCCTTTTCCGTTGTCAATAACGGCAATCTTCAGGTGCCCGTCAAACACATCCATGCGGATGCGAACCTCGGAAGCGCCGGAATGGCGGACCGCGTTGTTGAGTGCTTCCTTGAATGCGAGGAATACGCCGTGCCGCAAGCGCGAGTCGAGCGGAACCGAGGGAAAGGATTCAGCCACGTCCAGCCGGCAGGCAATGCCGGCGAGGTTGAGAAACCGCTGGGCGAACAGCGAGTAGTAGCTGGCCAGCGACGCGACGGAATCGTACTTCGGATTCACGGCCCAGACGATTTCATCCAGAGTGGCCACCACGGCTCGGGAGACGGCGCCGAGTTTGTCCAGGTAACGCAGGCGGGCCTCGTTCGGCAGCGACGGTGTCGTGGCGAGCGAGCCAAGGATGCTGACTTCGGTGAGTGTGGCGCCGAGTTCGTCGTGAAGATCCTGAGCCACGCGGGTGCGCTCCTGTTCGATGACGCGCTGGCGCTCGGCGCGCTGGCGTTCGAGCACCTGCGCCTCGAGCTGGCGCGTGCGTTCCACCACCTGCCGCCGCAACACCGCCACCCAGCCAAACGCCGCGATCGTGACAAAGCCGAGTGCGCCCGCGATCCACAGGATGCGCCGCGGCGTCCACCAGGGCGGCGCCTGCAGCACAGCGATGTCGGAGGGTTCCCGCAGCAACATCCGGAACGCCTTCGCCCGCCATTCCTCGCCGGCCCACCATTCGCCGGGTTCGATCCGGCACACGCCCGTCACCGTGACGCGGCTGCCGTTTTCGAGATGCGCGAATGCCTCATCCCTGCCGCCGGCCGCCGGCAAGTACGCGTGAAAAATGAAATTGCTGTCCTGAAGAATCAGGTAACGGTCGGGCCCGTGCATCGCCTGGTCCAGCAGCCGCGCCGTAATCCGAATCAACCGGCAATCGTGCGTCCCGCGCAGGGCTTCGTCATGCGTGACAACCGCAGGTTCGACCGGAGCGCCCCGTCCGATCCGGCGAAACACCGCGTCCTGGAGCATCGGGGTATAGACGCCCTGAGCCACGAAGCCCACGGCCTCGATGCGATCCCCCAGTTCGACCGGTTCCATCTGCCGGGTTTGCACCTCCAATCCCTGTCCGCCCTCTTCGAGAAAAACAGTCTTTCCGGGCTCACAATAAGTCACGGTGCCGGCGACTCTGACGCGATGGCCGTAGGGTTCCTGGGGAGCGAACTGCAGCAGGCTTCCGATCGGGCGGGCGGCGATGGCGAATGGATCCTTCGGCGCCGGTTGCTCGATCACGAGATCCTCCGGGCGGGGCACCATCAGCCGGATGGCGAACAATTGCCGGCGCCGGTTGAACAGCGTTGAACAGACGCCGCGCACGCGCACCTTGCTGTCGGGGAGGTCTTCGATCCGCTCGACGGGCAGGTGCCGCGCGAAAACGGAAAGCCGCCCGCCGCCGGTGGCGATCTCGACGAGGTGATATTGCGACGCCGGGTCCAGGTAAACGGTGCGCACGATGCCGTTGATTTCGACGAACTGACTGTCCTCCCTGCCGCTGGCGAGTTGTTCGTAAGTGACCGGTTTGGCCTCGGGAAGCGGCGCCTGACCGATGACCTGAACCCGTTGAGGCACGACGATGGGCGCGTATTCGCCGGGGCTGGTCGTGCCCTCGACCTCCACGACCTGGCCGGGAGAAAGATTGGATGGCAGGCCGGAGTCGAAGAGGTAAATGCCGGCGGTTTCGTCCTGGATGAAGCGGGAATAGAGGGCGGCATCGAAGAACGTGACGACGCCCCGCAGGCGAACCGGGAGATTCTGCCGGGCCTGCTCGACGCTCAGGAAACGGACCGCGGCGGCCGTCCGCAGTTCGGCGGGTTGTTCCGCCGCGAGCAGCGGGAGGCATGCGGCCGTGGCGGGCAGAGCGAGCGCGATCCAGGTGGGAAGCCGGCGTGGAAACTGCGGACTGTTCGGCGTGTTCGGCATGTGCGTCCGCCCGCGCTTTGCGAGCCACTCGCTTTTCTCCGAAGAGGCATCCCTTGTCAATCCGGGAGCGAGCGCGTTGAACGTTGCTGTTTTTCGGGGCTCTACTCCAGCCGGACGGTATAGAGCTGCGATTCCGCGGTCACCGGGCAGGAAACGGTCTGAATCATGCCGTCGCCCGGGACGGCAGCGAGCGGCGTCCATTCTTCATCGGCGAGCAGGTCCTTGCATAACACCTGGTAGGTGACGCCTTCCTGCGTCTGGAAGGTGATCTCGATTTCGCCGGCCGGCGTCAGCGTCGCGGAAAGACGCGGGCGGACGATCTCCTGGAGCTGCGCTTCATCGAAATAGATCGAGCCCCAATCCCACAACTGCTGTGAGAACGTCACTTCGAATCGCATCTTCACGGCGCCCGGCGGGGCGTGCATCAGTGTTGCGGGAGCTGTCACGGGCAGGACCTGCTGCTGCACGCCAAGAGTCACCCACGTGTTGACAGGCATGCCGGTGTCAAACGTCGCAGAGACGTACTTCGCCAGCACCGTCCCGCTGTCGTCGAAAAAGGAAACTTCGAGCTTCGCATGGTTTGCGTCGCGGATGTGGTCCGGGCTTTCGGTCCTCGCCCGGATGCGGGCGGACCAGATGGTTCCGGGCACGACGTCCACGTCCTGGTAGAAGCCCGGGTTGTTCGGGCCGCCGCTGAAGTTGCCGTAGAGTTTGCAGGCGTAGGCGCCGAACGCCGGGTTGCGAATGCCCTGGTTGTTAGGCCCGTTGAGGGTTGGATCCCAGACCAGGCCGTTGGTGTCGGTGATGTTGCCGCCCTGGGGATTGGCGCAGCAGTAATCCTTGCCGACCCACGGCGCGAGCAGGCCCGTCTCGAAGTTGCCGTTGATGAGCGCGCCCGAGACGGTCGGCGGCGGATTCGATTTCGCATACACGCGCACGTAATCGACGAGCATGCGCTGAGGAAAGACGGTGGTTTCGTCCGGGTACCCGGGCCAGTTGCCGCCGACCGCAACGTTCAGAATGAGAAATTGCGGTTGAGTGAACACCCAGGGTGCGCCCCGCACGCTCGCCGGTGTGGCGGTGAAATATTGTTCCCCGTTCACAAACCACTGGATCAGATTGGTCGTCCACTCGACGGCGTAGATGTGGAAATCGTCGGCGAAAGGGGCATTGTCGGGGTGGGAATACTGTCCGCCGACGGCGTTGCCGCCGGAATAACCCGGGCCATGGATGGTGCCGTGGACGAGGGTGGGTTCCTTGCCGATGTTTTCCATGATGTCGATCTCGCCGCAGTTGGGCCAGCCGACGGAAGTGATGTTGGTGCCGAGCATCCAGAAGGCGGGCCAGATGCCCTGGCCGCGGGGGATCTGAATGCGCGCCTCGATCCGCCCGTATGTCCACGAGGCCTTGCCCTGCGTCTTGAGACGGGCGGAGGTGTAATTGGCGCCCTGGTATTGCTCGGCCTTTGCTTCGATTACGAGACAACCGTTCTCGATGCGCGCGTTGTTGGTTCGGGAAGTGTAATATTGCCATTCGTTGTTGCCCCACCCGGTCGCGCCGATGTCGAAGGTCCACTTTGCCGAATCCGGTGAGCTGCCGTCCGGCTGGTCGAATTCGTCAGCCCACACCAGTGTCCAGCCGGGGATTTCCTGGGCCGTCGCATTGCCGCAAAACGTCAACACCCAGAACGCGGCGAGCAGTCCGAGGATGGCTCGCGGGGATGTGCAGAGCCGGCTTCTCGATGAAATCAGGCGGGTCGCCGGAAGAGACGCAAGTCGGTTCTGTGGAACCGATTGGACTGCCGGGTGGGTGTTCATCTGGGGGCGCAACCTAGCGCAGATTCGGGCTGTTGGAAACAGGTTCGAGTCAATACTACCCATTTGGTGAGGGTGAGGGCGGCAAGGCTTCCGAAATAGTCCGGAGATCAACTGAGAGGGGCGAATCAGTCCCTCAACGTTCTGATGCAAGGGTATTCGATGGCAACGTTCTATTCACCCAACGTCCTTCTCGTACGCGGTAGAGCGTGATTCGATCCGTTCGATTGCCCAGCGCGCGTGTTCAGCGATGAGCGGCTCGGGGTCGCGGGCCGCTTTTTCCAGCGCGGACAGGGCGGATGCGTCGCCAATGTTGCCGAGCGCCACGCACACGTTCCGCAGCAGGCCGCGGCGCTTCGTCCGCAGCATCGGCGTGCCGGCGAAGCGCTGCTTGAACTGCGCCTCGTCCAGCGACAGCAGTTCCAGCAGTTCCGGCTGATCCAGGTCGGCGCGCCGATGTGGCGACATCAGGCGTCCCTCGACGGCGAAACGGTTCCACGGACATGCCGCGAGGCAGTCGTCACAACCGTAGATGCGGTTGCCAATGGCAGGTCGCAATTCCTCGGGAATCGAACCTTTCAATTCGATCGTGAGATACGAGATACAGCGGCGGGCATCGAGCTGGAAAGGCGCGGTGATGGCACCAGTCGGACACGCCGTGATGCAGCGCGTGCAGGTGCCGCAACGATTCGGCTCCGGCGCGTCCGGTTCCAGTTCAACCGTCGTGAGAATCTCGCCCAGGAAAATCCAATTGCCAAGTCGGCGGCTGATCAGGTTCGTGTGCTTGCCGATAAATCCGAGCCCGGCGCGCTGGGCAAGATCGCGTTCGAGCAGCGGACCCGTGTCCACATACCAGAGGGATCGCGCGCCTTCACCGGCGTTTTGCTGAATGAACTCCGTCAGCGTCTTCAACCGTTCCGCCAGGATGTCATGATAATCGCGAAACTGCGCGTACCGTGCGACGATGCCGGAAACGGGGCCGCCTCGGATTTCGGGATTCGGACTTCTTTCGGATTTCGGATCTCGGATTTCAGCTTTTCCCCGGGCGTAACTCGCGGCCAGACAAATGATCGAGCGCGCGCCCGGCAGGACTTCCTGGGGGTTGACCCGTTTGAACGCGTTGCGCTCGAGATAGCCCATCTCGCCGTGGCGGCGTTCCTCGATCCAGCGCTGGAACTCGCGAGCGTGATCCGGCGCGGCCGCCGTGGTGAAACGGCAGTCGTCGAATCCCAGCTTGAGGGCCCGCTGTCGGATCCCTTCTTTCATCGCTTCATCTCTTTCCCGAGCGGGCCATGTGGAACTGGTGGACGACGTGCTGGGCGACTTCGCGGACGGAGCGCATTTCGGTGTTCACGAGGACATCGGCCTGACGATAGAACGGTTCGCGTTCGGCCAGGAGGCGCCGGATTTTGCCCTGCGGGTCGGGATCGTTGAGGAGCGGGCGATGCGACTGGTGCCGGACGCGTTCCCAGATGGCGTCCGGCGACGCCCAGAGGCAGATGACCAGTGAATGGCTTTTGAGGCTTTCGAGGTTGGCGGGATTGACGGGCAGTCCGCCGCCGGTGGCAATGACGAGGCCGGTGCGCGAGGCGAGTTCCTGGACAAGCTGGTTTTCGAGTTGGCGGAACACGGGTTCACCCTGCTGCGCGAAGATTTCCGAGATCGTCCGGCCCGTACGCGATTCGATGAGGTCATCGGTATCGACGAACGTGAAGCGCAACTGAGCGGCGACGATCTGGCCGACGGAGGATTTGCCGGTGCCCATGAATCCAATCATGGAGATGTTGGAGAAGTGACGCGTGCCGGCCATAGCGATTGAGTACTGCATTTGCCCTGCGCGCGCACGCGCATTCTGAAATCCGAGATCCGAAATTCGAAATCCGAAGTAGGATGCGGCGTTCGGCCTTCGGTATGCGGATTTGGGATTTCCTTCGGATTTCGGGTTTCGGCCTTCGGATTTCTCTCAGATACTGAAGTCGAATGGGCTGACGGCTTCGTGCTGGAGAAGTCGGGCGCGCTCGCAGAGCGTGGCGACGGTGGTGCGCTCCATGATTTTTACGATCGCCTCGCGAACTTCTTTCATGATACTGCGGATGGCGCAGCGGCTTTCGTCGGGGCAGGTGCACTTCTCGTAGAAGCGTTCGCTGACGCAACTGACGGGGGCGAGGGCGCCTTCGATGTGGCGGACGACGGTGGCCAGGGTGATTTCCTCGGGGCGGCGGGCGAGGCGGTAGCCGCCGGAGACGCCGCGGCGGCTTTCGACGACGCCGGCCGATTTGAGGTCGTTGAGGATCTGTTCGAGGAAGCGCTTTGGGATGTTTTGCTGTTCGGAGATGGTCTGGATGCGCACGACGGACTGGTCGTAATGGAGGCCGAGAACGAGCAGAGCGCGCAGGGCGTATTCACCCCGGACGGACAGTTTCATGCCCGAACAATATAATCTTTAGTAAACAAGTCAACATTGAGATAGCTAAGCAGAATTCTCTCAGAAAAATAATCTAAAAAATCTCTATTGACATAGTCGAGATTAAGCTTAGGATGGCGCCGCTCCGAATGAAACCGCTGAGTGATAACGACGATAGGATGCGTGTCGAGCCGTGGGTGGCTCTGGTGCGGGATCAGGTGAAGAGCCTGAATTTCGGCATTGTTCAGATTGTGGTTCACGGCGGGCGCGTGGTGCAGATCGAGCGGACGGAGAAGGTGCGGTTTGCACATCCCATTGCGGAATCGGAGACCCAAAAATAGAGTGGCCGACCGGATCACCGGAGGCGAAAACGAAAGCGAACCAGAATGGCCGAACGACCGGGCGAGCGGAGAGAGGCGGTCAAGAAGTGAAAACTCATGAAGTGGAAGCTGCTTGTTATAGCGGTGAGCGGGTTATGCACGGCGCCGGCCGGCATGGCCGCTGAAGGTGTTCCAGGCGACATCGACGCTCTGAAACGGCAAATTGACGAACTGACCCGAAAAGTCCAGGCGCTCGAGGAGAGCCGCCGGTCTGAGACGAATGTGACGGCGGTGCCGGGCACCGCCCCGCGAATCGAGTTGGGGACCGGGGGATTCAAGGCGACGTCGGCGGACTCGAACTTTGTCTTCCAGTTGCGGGGCCTGGTGCAGGTGGACAATCGCACGTTCTTTCGCGATGGCGGCATTCAAGGGAACGACACGTTCCTGCTGCGGCGGGCGCGTCCGATTTTCCAGGGCACGTTGTTCGGGAACGTGGATTTCATGTTCGTTCCCGATTTCGGGGGATCGTCGGTGCAGATCTATGACGCGTACTTGAACTATCGGCTTCAGCCGTGGTTGCAGTTGAGGGCGGGGAAGTTCAAGACGCCGGTGGGGCTCGAGTATTTGCAGTCGGATCCGGTGACGGCGTTCAGTGAGCGGGCGTTGCCGACGGCGCTGGTGCCGGGGCGCGACGTGGGCTTTCAGTTGTGGGGCAACGTGGAATCGCTGCGGCTGCAGTATGCGCTGGGTGTGTTCAACGGCGTGGGTGACGGCCGCAACGGATCGAGCGCGGATTTCGAGGATCATCGGGAAATCGCCGGTCGTGTGTTTTTCGAGCCGTTCAGGAAGCGCGGTCCTTCGTGGCTGAGCGGGCTTGGGTTCGGTGTGGGCGGCAGTTGGGGCACGGTGTCGTCCAACAGCGCGGGGTTGCCGTCGGGGTACGCGACGGACGGCCAGCAGGCGTTCTTCACTTACACGAACGGGGTGGTGGCGGATGGGGATCATTGGCGTCTGGCGCCGCAGGCATATTACTATTGCGGCCCTGCGAGTCTGCTGGCTGAATACACGATATCGGATCAGGCAGTGCGGCGCGGCACCGCGTCGCGCAACGTGAGGCACACTGCCTGGCAGGTTTCCGCCGGATGGGTGTTGACCGGTGAAGACGCGAGCTTCTCCGGGGTCACGCCGAAGCGGCCGTTTGATCCGGCTTCGGGTCAATGGGGCGCCGTGCAGTTGGTGGGGCGGTATGCGGAGCTGGATATTGACAATGATGTATTCCCGCTGTTTGCGAATCCGTCCGCGTCGGCAAGCGCGGCGCAGGCGTGGGCGGTGGGGTTGAACTGGTACTGGAACCGGAACATACGGTGGAACGCGAGCTTCGCGCGCACCACGTTTACAGGCGGCGGACGGGGAAACGGCCCGGGCGCCGTCACGCGGCAGCCTGAAGAAGTGCTGTTCACCCGCTTGCAACTGTCATTCTAGAGAACCCCAGAAATCAATCACACCTATGACAAAACTGATCCAATCGCTGTTCCTGGCGGGTGTCGCTGCGACGCTGCTGTTGACCGGGTGCTCGGAACGAAACGAGATCAAGCTCCTGAACGTGTCCTATGATCCCACGCGGGAGCTGTACACGGAATTCAACGCCGCGTTTGCGCGGTACTGGAAGGAGAAGACCGGCCAGTCGATCGAGCTCCAGCAGTCCCATGCGGGGTCCGGCAAGCAGGCGCGCGCCGTCATCGACGGCCTCGAAGCCGACGTGGTGACGCTGGCGCTGGCCTACGACATCGATGCCATCGCACAGAAGGGCGGCCTGGTGCCGGCGGACTGGCAGAAGCGCCTGCCACACAACAGCTCACCCTACACATCGACCATTGTGTTCCTGGTTCGCAAGGGCAATCCGAAGAGGATCAAGGATTGGAACGACCTTGTGAAGCCGGGCATCTCGATCATTCCCGCCAACCCCAAGACGTCCGGCGCGGCGCGCTGGACGTATCTGGCGGCGTGGGGTTACGCGCTGAAGACCAGCGGCGGCGACGAGGCCAAAGCGAAGGAGTTCGTGGCGCAGTTCTATCGGAACGTCGAGGTGTGGGACACCGGTGCGCGCGGCGCGACGACCACGTTCATCGAGCGGGGTATCGGGGACGTGCTGGTCGGTTGGGAGAACGAGGCGCTGCTGGTATTGAAGGAGCGGGGCGCCGACTTCGAGATGGTGGTTCCGTCGATCAGCATTCTGGCGGAGCCGCCGGTGACGTGGGTGGACGGCGTGGTGAAAAAGCGGGGCACCGAAGAGCTCGCGAAGGCGTATCTGGAATACCTCTATACTCCGGAGGCGCAGGAAATCGTGGCAAAGCACCATTTCCGGCCGCGCGACGAAGCGGTGGCCGCAAAGTATGCGGCGACCCATCCGAAGATCGAGCTGTTCACGATCGACGAGGTGTTCGGCGGCTGGCAGAAGGCGCATGAAACCCACTTCCGCGACGGTGGGGTTTTCGACCAGATTCAGACGGCGCGCCGCTGAGAACATTGATTCCGCCGGCGCGCTCCGCTAGAGTCGGGGCGCGTCAGCAGCAATCCGCGTCACTCGTGTCCGACGAATAATCCAGCATGGCGTCGAAGAGATTCAACGCGCTGCCCGGTTTTGGCCTCACCATGGGCGTGACGTTGTTTTTCCTGAGTGCCATTGTGCTGTTGCCGTTTGCGGGCCTGGTGTTGCGGACGCTGGGGCTTTCGTGGTCGGAGTTCTGGGGTCTGGCGACGACGGACCGCGCGATGGCGGCGTACCGGTTGACGTTTGGGGCGTCGCTGATTGCGGCGGTGACGAACGCGATCTTCGGGACGTTGCTGGCCTGGGTGCTCGTGCGGTACGAGTTCCCGGGCCGGCGGTTCATTGACGCGATGGTGGATTTTCCCTTCGCGCTGCCGACGGCGGTGGCGGGCCTGACCTTGGCCAACCTGTTTTCAGCAAACGGATGGCTGGGGCGATTCCTGGTCCCGCTGGGAATCGAAGGCGCCTTCACGCCGCTCGGCGTCACGCTCGCGCTGACGTTTGTGGGCCTGCCCTTTGTGGTGCGGACACTGCAGCCCGTGCTGGAAGGCCTCGAGCGCGAAGTGGAGGAGGTGGCGGCCACGCTGGGCGCGGGACGCCTGCGGACGTTTGCGAGCGTGATTGCCCCGTCGCTGCTGCCCGCCATTCTCACCGGATTCGCCCAGGCGTTCGCGCGCGCAATCGGCGAGTACGGTTCGGTCGTGTTCATTTCCAGCAACAAGCCGTTTGAAGGCGAGATCGCGCCGTATCTCATCATGATGCGCCTGGAGGAGTTCGATTACGCCGGCGCGATTGCGCTGGCTGTGGTGCTGCTGGTGTTCTCCTTCGTGCTGCTCATCGTCATCAATCTGCTGGAACAATGGGCCAGTCATTTCGAACACTGACATGAGCGCGCCTCCCTCAACCACCCGCCGCAATCAAAGCCAGACGCACCGGCAATCCCGGCGCGGCACGGAGGAGTCGCCGCTGGTAAAATGGCTGTTGATCACCGTTGCGCTGTCGTTCTGCACGGTGTTTCTGCTGTTGCCGCTGGCAAACGTCTTCGTTCAGGCGCTGGCGAAGGGGTGGTCCTTCTACGTGCAGTCCCTCACGCATCCGGACTCGTGGGCCGCGATCCGCCTCACGCTGCTGGTCGCGGCCATCTCCGTTCCCATCAATGTGGTCTTCGGCATCGCCGCGGCATGGTGCATCGCCAAGTTCAATTTCCGCGGCAAGTCGCTCTTGGTCACATTGATCGACCTGCCGTTTTCCGTCTCGCCCGTGGTGGCCGGCCTGATGTTCGTGGTGCTGTTCGGCGCACAGGGCTTCTTCGGTCCCTGGCTGGAGGCGCACAACATCAAGATCATCTTTGCCGTTCCGGGAATCGTGCTCGCGACGGTGTTCGTCACGTTCCCGTTTGTCGCGCGCGAATTGATTCCGGTGATGCAGGCGACGGGGACGGAACAGGAGCAGGCGGCGCTGACGCTCGGGGCGAGCGGCTGGCAAACGTTCTGGCGCGTGACGCTGCCCTCCGTGAAGTGGGGGCTGATTTACGGCATCATCCTCTGCAACGCCCGCGCGATGGGCGAGTTCGGCGCCGTCTCGGTGGTGTCGGGCCATATTACCGGGCTGACCGACACGATGCCGTTGCGGGTCGAGAAGCTGTATCAGGAATACAACGCGCCCGCGGCGTTTGCGGTCGCCAGCCTGCTGGCGGTGCTGGCGCTGGTGACGCTCGGTCTCAAGACACTGCTGGAATGGAAACAGGCCCGTGCCTATGAGAGGGCGCTGAGGGATAGCAGATAGTGTGTGGATGGTGGATAGAGACATCGATGAGCATTGAATTAAGAAACGTTACGAAGCAGTTCGGGCAGGTGGCGGCTGTCAGTAACGTCAGCTTCTCGGTTAACGAGGGCGAGTTGATGGCGTTGCTCGGGCCGAGTGGCGGCGGGAAGACGACGGTGTTGCGGATGATCGCGGGCCTCGAGGTGCCGACCACGGGCGACATTTTCATTCGCGGCCAGCGCGTGAATGATCTCTCGGTGCAGGAACGCAACATCGGGTTCGTGTTCCAGAACTACGCGCTGTTCAAGAACATGACGGTGTTCAAGAACATCGCCTTCGGCCTCAAGATCAAGAAGTGGAAGCGCGCCGACATCAAGGATCGCGTGCACGAGCTGCTCCAGCTCTTCGGGCTGGAAGGGCTGGAAAAACGCTACCCGCACCAATTGTCGGGCGGACAGCGCCAGCGCGTGGCCATCGCCCGCGCGCTCGCGTCCAAGCCCAGCGTGCTCCTGCTCGACGAGCCTTTCGGCGCCGTGGACGCGAAGATCCGCCAGGAACTGCGCGAATGGCTGGTGACGCTGCACCATGATCTGAACGTGACCACCATTTTCGTGACGCACGACCAGGAGGAGGCGCTGGAGGTGTCGAACCGCATCGTGATCTTCTCGCGCGGCCACCTCGAACAGGTCGGCACGCCGCGCGAAGTGTACGAAACGCCGGCCAATGAATTCGTCGCCCGGTTCATCGGCGTGATGAACGTTCTCGATGCCGAGGTGCAGGGTGGCGTCGCGCGCGTGGGCGAATTGCAGTTCCCCGCGCCGGGGCGGCGCGACGGCTCAAAGGTGCGCATCGGTTTTCGTCCTTACGCGGTTCAGATTTCGACGGACCTGACGTTGTATCCGTATCGCGCGGTGCTGCGGCACACGTTCTTCCTCGGGATCATGTTGCGGCTCGAGTTGGAGCTGGCGTCGGGCCTGATCCTGCGCAGCCGCATGACGAAAGAGGAGTACGCGCAGCTCGGCCTCGAGGACGACCGGGAAGTGTCCTTGCAGATCCGGAACTTCCGCATTCTGTCGTCCGACACCTCGGCACTCAGTCCCGAGCAGGAGGTGCAGCACCTGATGCCGCCGACGATTGGCGAGCACATCTGAATCGCGGCGCCGCGGCGGGTCTCAGCCTTCGATCCCCTTGAGGTAGGCCAGTATCAGGTCGGGCAGGTCGCGGCTGTAACCGCCTTCGAGGATGCTGAAGGTGGGCACGCCGAGTTCGCGAATGCGCTGGCCGAGCCAGAAGAAATCCTCGGCTTCGAGCGTGCCCTCAGCGAGCGGGTCCCGGTGGTAGGCGTCGAATCCCGCCGATACCGCGAGCAGGTCCGGTTTGAACTGTTTCACGCTTTCGAGCGCGCTCGACAGCGCCGCGCGGTAATCCTCACGGTTGGTGTTGGGCGGCACGGGGAAGTTCAGGCAATTGTCGCCCACGTTCCGCGCGCCGGTGCCCGGGTAACCGGGATACTGGTGAATGGACAGGAACATGGCGCCGGGCACGTCCTTGAGAATGGCTTCAGTGCCGTTGCCGTGGTGCACGTCGAAATCGTAAACAGCGATGCGTTCGGTGCCTGTGGCCAGGGCTTCGAGGGCGGCGATGGCAATGCTGTTGAGGTAACAAAAGCCCATGGCACTCGATCGCGTAGCGTGGTGACCGGGCGGGCGGATCAGGCTGAACACCGTTTCCCCATTGCGCGCGCAGCGAAGCGCCTCGAGCGCGGCGCCCACCGATTGCCTGGCGAGTTTTGAAATGCCCGGATGAAACGGCGTGTCGTCATCGAAATCCTCGGCAACATCGAGGCGCGCGAGATGCTCGGCGGTATGCGCGCGGAGGATCGCTGCTTCATCCACCGGACCGGGTTGCGCCCACACGATTTTCAGGTCGGTCTGGGACTGAAGCTTCTCGACTGTTCGCGCGACGCGCGCCGGCCGCTCCGGGTGGCCCGGTGAGGAGTAGCTGGTGCACGATTCGTCAGTGATCACTTTCATCGGCTGCAGGATACAGGCGAGTCAATGCGCGGGCGACAGGAATGAAGGGGAGATCCGGATCCTCCGCAGGGTCTTTTTCTGTTTAGGAGGAAGTGGTTGGGAGTGAGCGACGAAAATTTGTGCTAGACACAAAACGCGATTTTTGGTGTGTTAGAGCGGGATGAAAGCGCAAGCTCCCGGCGTGGCATCGGAAAATGCTCGCACCTTAACCGTTCGCGTTGCCCTGGACGGGGAAGTTCAGTGGTTTGATGGGCTCTTGTCCACCAACCATTATCTGGGCGCAGGTCGGCCTGTTGGCGATTACCTGCGGCAAGTGGTCGAACTGAATGGAAAGCCGGCAGCTCTGTTGGTATGGGGACCTGCCTGCTATTCCCTGAAAGATCGGGATCAGTGGATTTCCTGGAGTCCCTCGCAGCGACTGGAGCGGCTCAAGCTCATCGTGCAGAACCGCCGCTTTCTGGTGCTGGCTGACAAAGGACAGGCTCCCAACCTTGCCAGTCAAGCGATGGGCGCTGCAATGCGAGCTTTGCCCAGCCAGTGGCTGGAGCAGTTTGGCTATCGGCCGTTGCTGGCCGAAAGTTTCACCGATCCGGAGTCCTACGCTGGCACGTGCTACAAGGCCAGCAACTGGGAGCCGGTAGGCATGAGCGCCGGGTTCAGTCGCCATCGTGCTGATTTCTACGTTCCCAATGAACGGCCAAAGAAGTTGTGGCTGCGTTCGCTGTGTCCGGAGGCGCGGCAGTTATTGCGGAGCGTCGATCTGCCAGAGGAATGTCGACCTGCTCTGGTGGCACCGCCCAGCGGGACATTGCCCCTGAACGACGAGCAACTGGGTTCGCTCTTTGAGGTATTCCGGCGTGGCCCAGATCCGCGAGGCGCCAACACGCGCTATCGCACGGGGCCGGTGTTGACGCTGACTGCAATGGCGCTTTTGGCCGGCCGCCGTGAAGTGGCCGAGATTGCTCGTTTTGCCAACACATTGAGACAGCCTCAACGGCGGCGTCTGGGGCTGCCACTCAAGAAGGGAACGCGCGCCTTCTATCAAGTGCCCGGCTACAGCGTCTTTTATCAGGTACTCACCCGGATGGACCCGGAGCAATTTGCCGGCACGTTGAATGGTTGGCTTGAAGGCCGGGCCGGGACTTTGCCCAAGGCCTTGGCCATGGATGGCAAAATGATTCGAGACCATATCGGTCTGCTGACATTGGCCCAGCACGAGGACGGTGCACCGGTGGCAGTCGCCATTTACGATCAGAAGGAGGCCACCGATCGTTGCGAACAAAGCGCGGCCTCGACCCTCCTGGATCAAATCCCTTCACTGGATGGAACGCTCATCACGGCAGATCCGTTGCATTGTCAGCGTCAGAATGCAGCCGTGATTGTGGAAAAAGGGGGCGACTACCTCTTCCAGGTCAAAGGCAACCAGCCCAAGCTCTTCAAACACGCGCAGAACCTCGATGCCCTCAAAGGTACCCCCTTTTTCGAGAGAGCCGCACCGGACACGGACGGGTCGAAGAGCGCGCCGTTCATGCCTTCCCCATCGAACCGCTCGAAGCCGACTTTGCCGGAGCCCGGGCGCTGATCGTCGTGCGCAGTGAGCGCACCATCAAGAAAACGGGCCAGAGCACGCTGGAATCCCGCTACTATCTTTCGAGCATTCCACCCAACCAGCACCCGCCCAAGCAATGGCTTGATCGGATCTGCGGGCATTGGGGCGGCGTGGAGATTCGCAATCATTGGAAGCGGGATGTGCTCATGGGTGAAGATCAGTCCCGTTCGCGTAATCCAAACCTGCTTGCAAATCTCGCGCTGATTCGAAGCGCGCTGCTCAGTCTGTTGGCGGACGAGTTGGATAGCCGTTCTCTGCCCGAAATTCACGAATACCTCCATTCGCGTCCGGACCGCTGCCTCGCCATGATCAAGAAGTTATGACTTCAAAAGAAAAGACCCTGGGATCCTCCGGGACAATTCCGCGCGCATATGCGACAAAAATTGTCCCTTCCCTTGACCACGCAGTGGAAGGACGGCGAGCTGTTTGGCATGTCTGCGCGTGTGGTGGCGTTCATTGTGCTCGTGCATCGCAGGGTTGCAGGTTCAAGGCGGCTGCGGTTAAATCATGCGCGTCTCCTCGCCTGCCGGGGAGGAGCGCGCTCATGACGAACGTTCTGGCCATGCGAATCGCCTGCGCCTTCGGCTGCCTTGCCGTGGCGCTCGGCGCTTTCGGCGCCCACGCGCTGAAGGGAATCCTGGAGACTCACGATCGTGTGGCCACCTGGGACACGGCTGTTTTCTACCATTTCATCCACGCGGTGATGCTGTTCGTGGTTGCGGCGCGCACGCCGTTTGCGCGCGGTCCATGGTTCCTCTTTCTGCTCGGTATTCTTGTTTTCTCGGGATCCCTCTATCTTCTGTCGGTGACAAACGTCCGCTGGCTGGGAGCCATTACGCCCGTTGGCGGCGTGTGTTTTCTCCTCGGCTGGCTGTGGCTGCTCGTGTGCGCCCGTCCGCCGCGGTGAACGCAGTGAGTTGCAGCAACGGGCGGAGTCGTATCTGTTGATCAAGGTGGTCGCATGTCGGCTCGCGAGGACGCTCGCCCCACCGGAGGGCAGGATAGTGAATTGCGATTCGGGCGCCGGCACGTGGGCGCACCCTCAAGCGGCATGAATGCCGCGCCCCGGTGATCTTTCGTTCGCCCCATGTTTCTTCGTGCGTTCGACGGCGCTGCGTCCTATCTTCGCGGCTCGTTTATGGCCACAGTCAGACCTTTTGCTGCATTGCGTCCGAAGCCCGAACTGGCCTCGCGCGTCTGCGAGCTGCCGTATGATGTCATGTCGTCCAGCGAGGCCCGAAAGATCGCCGCCGGCAATCCGCTCAGTTTTCTTCACGTCAGCAAGCCCGAGATCGATCTGCCGGAGTCGGTGGATCCGTACAGCGACGAGGTGTATGCGAAGGGGAGGGAGAACTTCGAGCGGCTGATTCGGGAGGGAGTGCTGCGGTGTGATGCGCGGCCGGCGTTCTACCTGTATCGGCAGGTCATGGGCGGGCACACTCAAACGGGGCTGGTGGCGCTGGCCAGTTGCGAGGAGTACGAGCGGGGAGTGATTCGCAAACACGAGCTGACCCGTCCGGACAAGGAGCAGGACCGGGTGCGGCACATTGAAGCGCTGAACGCGCAGACCGGTCCCGCGTTTCTCACCTACCGGGCTTCGGACCGGATGGACGATCTGGTGCGGCGGATAACGGCCGGTCCGGCGGACGTGGATTTCACCGCTTCTGACGGCGTGCGGCATACCGCATGGACGATCGACAGCCCGGAACCGGTGCGCGAGATCGAGGAGATCTTCGCCGGCATTCCGACGTTGTACATCGCCGACGGTCATCATCGCAGCGCGGCCGCGGCGCGGGTGCATGCGCGGCGGAAAGCCGAAGGCTGCGAAGGCGCCAGCGGCTTCTTCCTGTCGGTGATCTTTCCGCACAACCAGATGCAGATCCTTCCGTACAATCGGGTGTTGAAGGATCTGAACGGACTTACCGGCGCTGCGTTGCTGCAGAAGCTCGATGGCGTGTTCATCATCTCTTCGCCCGGGGTGGCGTCGCCCCGGCGCAAGCATGAGCTCGGGTTTTACATCGAAGGACGCTGGCACACGCTGACGTTTCGGCCGCGGTTTGCGGCGACCAGCGATCCCATCGAGAAGCTCGATGTCACGCTGCTTCAAAAGTACGTGCTGGATCCCATCTTCGGGATTGAAGATCCGCGGACGAGCGCGCGTGTGGAGTTTGTGGGGGGCATTCGCGGCACGGCGGAGCTGGAAAGGCTCGTGGACAGCGGGCAGTGCGCCTGCGCGTTCTCGATGTTCCCCACCAGCATTGAAGATCTGATGACGATTGCGGACCGCGGCGGGATCATGCCGCCGAAGAGCACCTGGTTTGAGCCCAAGCTGCGCGACGCGATGTTCTGTCACGTGCTGTCGTGACCGGGCTCTGTCGGTTGCTTCGTTGATCTTTGTCGGAGACTCTGCCGAGAGCCTCGTCGGAGGTATCTGGAAAGACCGACAACGCTTTCGGTGAAGTTTCCGACAAAGGAGCGAACGACGCGGGCTCTTGATAATCAGCTCGCCTTTCGTTGGCGCAGCATCCTGCGCCACCACCAGAGGCCGGCGGCCAGCGCGGCGAGCGCCATGGCGTTTGGCTCGGGCACGGCTGGAACCGTGGCAGGATCGGCGGGCGTGAGTCCGTGCTGCGCGTACTGCTCGGCTGTTTCCAGAACGACCGCGCCGGTCAGAGGCGTGACGAGCTGTTGTTCGGTTGCCAGGGCGACGGCCGAGGCGGGATTGCGCGCGGCGGCGAGGCGCAACGCTTCATCGCGCGCCCACAAGCGTTCGAGATCGCGTCCCGCCTGCGGTCCGGCGGGCGCGGGTTCGGCATTCACGCGTTCGCGGACGAGTTCGAACTGTTGCGCGGCGCTGGTCCAGCGTGCGAAGAGGCGTGCCAGGTCCTCGCGCAGGGTGCCCAGGCGCGGCGCGTGTTCGACCGCGGAGAGGCCGTCGAGCTTTTCCACCAGCCGATCCGGCCCGGTGCGCGTTTGCAATTCGATCAGGCGCGTGCCGGCGACGTTGTGCTCGAGGCGCTGGCGCAGGCCAGTTTCGGCCGACAGGAGCGTTGCCTGCGGATTGTGAATCCACAACACGACGGCACCGCTCGTTTCGGCGGCGGCATCCAGCGCGGTTTCCAGCGCTGGAACGTTGTCCTGGCCGCCTTCGAACCGGAACCGTCGCAACCGGCGCAGGAGTTCATCCGAGGAGGCGTTTGAAAGCATGATCGATTCGGTTCGCCTGTCGCTGGCAACGATGAGTTCGGCCGGGATGTGGCGCGGGGCCGCGGCGAGGCCGGCGGCGATCTCGGGCAGCGCGTCGCGCATTTGGGCCGAACCGTCCAGCACCAGGATCAACTTCGATGGCGACTGCGCCGTACGGCTGCGGATGGTTTGCCGTATGACCTGTCCGGGAACGCGCGCGGGAGTCCAGGCCTCGGTGATTGCAGGGCGGCGCACGATCACATTCGGAACGGCGTCGACAAGATCGAGTTCGGTGACCGTGCCGCGCAACGAAAATTTTCCTGACGCGGCCTGAGTTGCCGCGTTCGCGCCGAGTCCGTTCGAGAGCGCGGCGGAGGACTCGATCCACAGCTCGTGCTTCAGATCGCCGGCGACGCTGAAATTGCGCTCGAGGAACTGCGGCCAGACGAAACGCCCTTGTTCCGGCGACTCGAGCAACAGCGGAGCCGAAATGCCCAGTCTCGCCTTCATCACGCCGCCCACCAGCACGGGGAAGCATTGCACGAGGACGCGGTCGGGCCCGCACGTTGTGACGAGGATGGGATCGCGGCGCTGGACCACGGCGACTTCCTCGTAGGCTTCGCGCACCTGGGAACGTCCGCCGAACGCGGCTTCGCGTTCTTCACCGTTGATCCAGAGCGTCACGCGCGACACTACGCCGCCGGGCGGCAGAGCGACCTGCGCCCGCGCTTCTCGCGGTTGATTTGAGACGTTCTTGAACTCCATCGTCCACTCGCAATAGACCGTCGCGGCTTCGGGATCTGCGGCGGCATCCATGCGTGAGCTGAGCAGGGACAATCCTTTCACCCGCTGCGCCACGGCGTCGCCGCCCAGTCCTTCGTCCCATGTGAATTCGTCCTCCAGAGCGGTCCAACGGCCGTTCTGAGTGAAGAGGGAGGGCGCGGGAACGGAGTTGAACGGCCTGCCGGTGACGCGGTAGTAGGCTTCGCGCGCCTGCTCCGCCGAGACGTACTGATTCCCGCTCGCGAGCCACCGGATGACGTCCATGTCGATATTGCGATTCCGCAGCAGGCCGTAGCACGCGCGCAGAATGAGGTCTTCGTCGCCGAAACGGCGGAGCACGCGGACTCCGTGGGCGCGTACGTCGGGGTCTTCGGAAGTGATCTTTGCGAGTCCGTAGTAGGTGATGGCATTCGGCAGTTGGAACAGGGTCAGCAACCCGATTCCGGCGAGGGCGCCCGGCCATCCGCCGGGCAGGCGCACCCCGGGGACGTGTTTTTGATAGGCGGCGCGCAGATAGAACGCGGTTGCGGTTGCGAACAGCGGCGCCAGCGGAATGAGGCCGAGACCGAAGAAGAGGATGGCCACCACGGCCCAGGGCGTGAACGGCACATAGAGAATCGTGTAGAAGAGACTGATGCCGATGGCGGCACCGCTCAACCAGCCGATGGCGGTCGCGTGCCGCGTGTCGCGGGCGCGGGCCGCACGCCAGATCCAGAGGTTCGCCGCCGGCACCAGCGCGACGAGGAGGACGTGCCACCACGTGGGCAGAGGATCGAAAAGGACGCCGGCCGAGGCGGGCCGGCGGCTTCCGGTTCTCCCACCGGCGCGAGGATCCGGCGCACGTCATCCTCGGTGACAATGCGCAGGTTTGCCGCGCGCACCTCCTCCTCGACGTGCCGCCGCAGATCGTCGCTTACTTCGTCGGCGTCGGCGCCGCTGCCGGCCAGGGCCACTCTGCATCGGGTGCAATACTCGTTCAACGCGCGCCGTGCCGGTTCAGTCCACTCGATCATACCAGGCTCCTGTTTTGCGCAGCCGTGTGATGCTGCGGTTCAAATCGATCATGTACTGGTTCATGGCTTCCATCGTTTTGCGGCCTTCCTTCGTGAGTGAGTAATACTTGCGCGCGGGACCGGCCGGGGATTCCTCGAGGCGGGAAGTGATCAGGCCGGCGACGCGGAGCCGCGAGAGCAGGGGATAGAGAGTGCCTTCGGTCACGCCCAGGCCGTGAACCTCGACCAGTGTTTTGACGAGGTCATAGCCGTAGCGTTCCTGCCCGGCGAGGGCGTTGAGGATGCAGAGTTCGAGGACGCCCTTGCGGACCTGCACTGTCCAGTTGTCGAAGAAGTCGTTCAATTTCCTGATGAAAATTCTTTTCGGCCGACGTTCAAGGGGAAGGCCGTTCCAGGGTGGTACCGGTGACCGGCACGGCCCGTTGTTTCTCGCCGCGGTCGGGCACTTCCTTCACGGTGGCGATGCCGCCCCTCTTGGAAGGGCCACCATTGGCTCGCGGTGTGATTTTCGTTGCGCAGGGCGATGTGGAACACACTGTTGCCGATCGATTGAAACGTGCCTTCGAGTCTTTTGAGTTTGGGGTCGGTGCTGTTGACGCATCGGGCGGAACCGCCCGTCACCAGGAGACTGATGTGCCGTTCCTGCCCGCCCTGCTGGAGGTTGACGAGATAGTGACCGCCCGGGACTGAAGTGATGGCGAGGACATCCGCTTCGGTTTTCGGCGGGTCGGCGGGTTCGCTCGCGACCACGGTGAGTGCGAGGAGGACGGGGCGGGCGGCCAGACAACGTGTTGATTGCATGGTTATCCTTTCCGGCCGGCTGACCTGAGCAAGGATCCAGCAGCTCTGGAATGCCAGCTACCTTGCATAGACAAGTAGCGGATGTCAAGGGGAAATCATCGCGTGGAAACATCCAACATCCAACGCCCAAGGGAATGTCAGCGGTATTGAAGGCGGAATGTTGGATGCCAACAGGCAATGTGCCGGAGCGCGGCTGTGTTCCGTAGAGCGGGACCAGCCGCAGCACGGGGACGAAGCGTGCGACTCGGAGTTCGGCTGTCCGGTGAACCGGGTAGGGGTGACAAGCTACGTCGCACGACGGCTCGCGAGGACCCGCCTTCGCTGTGCTTCGGCGTGGCAAGACGCTCGCCCCACCGAAAGGCGCTTCGAGACTTCTCCTGAAGAAGGCGTTGCTCTAAGGTACGGCCATGGCGACAGAGCGGCTGAAGCGGAGTCTGAGGGTGACCCTGGTGGGGTTGGCTGTGAACGCCGCGCTGGGTGTGATCAAGTTGATCGCCGGCATCCTCGGCCATTCCCATGCTCTGGTGGCCGATGCAGTGGAATCGCTCGCGGACGTGTGCAGCTCGCTCGTTGTGTGGCGCGGAATCGTGGTGGCCGCGGAACCGGCCGACGAAGATCATCCGTACGGTCATGGAAAGGCGGAACCCATCGCGGCCGCGGTGGTTTCGGTGATGTTGCTGGTGGCGGCGGGCTGGATTGTCCTGGAGGCGTTCGAGGAGATTGCACGGCCGCATGAAGTTCCGGCTCCGTTCACTTTGTTCGTTCTGATTGGCGTCATTCTTGTGAAGGAGGGGTTGTTCCGATTTGTTCTGCGGGAGGGGTTATCGCTCGACAACATGGCTGTGCGGAGCGACGCATGGCATCATCGCAGCGACGCGATCACGTCGTTTGCCGCAGCGGTGGGGATCACGGTCGCGCTGGCGGGCGGCGAGGGGTTTGAATCGGCCGATGATTGGGCCGCGGTGGTGGCGGCGTGCGTGATTGGATGGAACGGGTTGCGGCTTTTGAAGCCGGCGTTGAACGAGTTGATGGATCGTTCGCCGAACCAGGAGGTGGTGGACGAGATCCGGCGCCTGGGCGAGTCCACGCCCGAAGTGTTCGCTGTCGAGAAATGCTTCGTAAGGAAGATGGGTTACGAGTATTTCGTGGAGATGCACGTGGAGGTGGACCCGCAGATGAGCGTGTCGCGGTCGCATCGGCTGGCGCACGAGGTGAAGGACAAGGTGCGGGAGGGGATCCCCGCCGTGCGCGACGTGCTGGTGCACATTGAGCCGCGGAAAAGCGTGTAACGTTTCGGCTGGTGCGGTGTCTTCCGCGTGGATGCAAACGCAAAAGGATATCATCGTTTCGGATGCGGCCAACCCCGGAGAGCACCTTCGCACCCACAGCCGCCGCCACGCCGCCGCACATGACACTCCGGGCGTAACGAGCCTTCAATCGGGGCAATAGGTCTTCTTTGATTTCGCGACTCATGTTCATGCGCACCGGCTTCTTCCGGTGTCTTTTTCCCATGAGTCAACGACCCCTTTGGGCTACTGAGCCAAAATCCTCCCCGGTGTCTTTTAATTTGATGCAACGCGATGTCGGGTGTTTTCCACTTTTTCCACTTGGCCTTTGGGCCGGGTTGCCCGTTAATTCCGCGCATGAAAATTGTTCTGGCATATTCGGGCGGCCTTGACACGTCGGTGCTGCTCGCGTGGATCAAGGAAACCTACAATGCCGAGATGATCGCCTTCTGCGCCAACATCGGCCAGGAGGAGGAGCTCAAGGGGCTCGACGCCAAGGCGAAGAAGACCGGCGCGTCGAAGGTGTACATCGACGATCTCCGGGAGGAGTTCGCGCGCGACTTTATTTTTCCGATGATCCGCGCCGGGGCGATTTACGAGGGGCAATATTACCTGGGCACGAGCATTGCTCGACCGCTGATCGCGAAGCGGATGGTGGAGATAGCGCGAAAGGAGAAGGCGGACGCGATTGCGCACGGGGCGACGGGGAAGGGGAACGACCAGGTGCGGTTTGAGCTGACGGCGGCGGCGCTGGCGCCGGACCTGCAGGTGATCGCGCCGTGGCGCGACGCGCGGTATCGGAACGAGTTCCCCGGGCGCGCGGAGATGATCGCGTATTGCGAGAAGCGGAGGATTCCTGTGCAGGCCAGCGCGAAGAAGCCGTTCTCGATGGATCGGAACCTTCTGCACATTTCGTATGAAGCGGGCATTCTCGAGGATCCCTGGTATGACTCGTGGCATTTGAAGAACCGCGAGTATTTCAACACGCTGTCGGTGTTTCCGGAGGACGCGCCCGACCGGCCGGAGTATGTGACGCTGGATTTTGAGAAGGGCAATTGCGTGGCGGTGAACGGGCGGAAGCTGACGCCTCTGGGCGTGATGCAGATGTTGAACAGGCTGGGCGGGAAACACGGCGTCGGGCGCGTGGACATGGTGGAGAACCGGTACGTGGGGATGAAATCGCGGGGTGTGTATGAGACGCCGGGCGGCGCGATCCTGCACGTGGCGCATCGGCAGATGGAATCGCTGACGATGGACCGCGAGGTGATGCACCTGAGGGATTCGCTGATCCCGCGGTATGCGGAGCTGGTGTATTACGGTTACTGGTATTCGCCGGAGCGCCTGGCGTTGCAGGCGCTGGTCGAAGAGAGTCAGAAGAAGGTGACCGGCACCGTGCGCGTGAAGCTGTACAAGGGCAACATCATCGTGACCGGCCGGAAATCACCCGTGAGCCTTTACAATCCGCACATCGCCACGATGGAGGCGGATCCGACGAAGGCCTACAACCAGGACGACGCGACGGGTTTCATCCGGTTGAACGCGCTGCGGTTGAAGGTGGCGGCGAAGGTGCATCGGAGGAAGAGGTGAATGATTTGAGGTCGCAGATTGTGACCTCACGCCTTCGTTTCCAACGGCAGTTGGCTTTGGGCGGGTGAAGGCGTCTCTTCGGAGTCCGGCAGTTTATCGCTGGCTTCGGGGAAGAGGGGCGGTTCGCCATCGAGGCGGACGAGGGCGGGACGAACCAGCCGGCCCTGGAAGGTGTAGCCGGTGGCGATCGTTTCCGCGACGGTCGCGTCCGCCAGAGGTTTGGCGTGGCCGTCCACCAGTTGATGGCGTTTTTCGTCGAAGGCTTCGGAGGCGGCGGCTTCGAAGGGAACCAGTCTCAGACGGCGCGCGGTGTCGTAAACGGCGCTCCTGAACTTCCCGAGTTGTTCGATGACGGCGGGTTGGCGCGAACGCAGCGCGGCCTGGTGCAGCGCGTACACGTGGTCGAGGATGCGCACGAGCACCTGGAGCCATTCGTTCTCCGCGCGGCGCAGCTTTTCCACTTCCAGCCGGAGCGTGGCCTTTTCACTGTCGTTTGCGCGCTGGAGGAATTCGGTGAAGGACCTGGCTTCGGAAGCGATGTTTTGGGCGATGTCGCGCGCGGTGGCTGCTGTTTTGTCGGCGGCTTCGCGAACGACCTGCCATTGGCTGGTGGCGTAGCCGATCTGGGCGGCGAGCTGCTGGACGTTCTGGATCTGGGCGACGGCGGTGGTGAGCCCGGCGGTTTCGGCCATGCGCACGGTGGCGTGGTGTTCGGCGATGAAGGGATAGGCGGCGAGCCAGGCGCCGGCGGCGGTACAGACCACGCACGCAATGATTTCCCAGGTTTGAAGCGGCGAACCGCTGCGCGAAACGATGAGGGCGGCGAGCGCCAGCAGGAGAGCATCACCGAGCAGGAACGGCCATTTGGAAATGTTTGGCACGATCGGATCGCGCATGGTCTGCATGGTGTAGAGGAAAGGCGCCGTCGGATCAAGTTTTCCTCGACGCCGCCCGAGCGGGCAGACACACAATTTCGCGTGCGCAGATGCGTCATATTCAATCCTGCCGCGCGGGGCGAGAAGGCGCGCCGGTTTCGGCGGCTTCTGGATGAGATCGGGAGGGGAGCCGATTTGAGGGAGACGCGGGCGGCGGGGGACGCGCGGCGGCTGGCGTGCGAGGCGGTGGGCGAGGGGTATGACGTGATTGTCGCGGCAGGCGGCGATGGGACTCTGAACGAGGTGGTGAACGGCATAGCGGATTCTCCGGAAGGACTGGAGCGGGTGCGGTTGGGTTTGTTGCCGTTGGGCACGGTGAATGTGTTCGCAAGGGAACTGGGGATTCCGCGACAGCCGGAGGCGGGGTGGCGCGCGGTTCTGTCCGGGAAAGGAACCGTTATCGATCTTCCGTGCATGGAGCACCGGGTGGACGGCCGGAGCGAGGTTCGTTATTTCGCGCAGCTGGCGGGCGCCGGACTGGATGCGCGGGCGATTGAACTGGTGCATTGGCCGTTGAAGAAGAAGGTCGGGCCGCTGGCTTATGTGATTGCGGGATTCAAGGCGTTGATGTCGCCGCAGGCGATGCTCACGGTGGAAGCGGGGGAGCGGAAGGCCGAGGGCGAACTGGTGCTGGTGGGGAACGGCCGTTTGTATGGCGGTTCGTTCCGGGTTTTTCCGGAGGCGGATTTGCGGGACGGGCTGCTGGAGGTCTGCGTGTTTCCGCGCGTGAACTGGTGGAAGCTGGCGCGCTGCGGTCCGGGCCTGCTGTTGAACGGCGCGCTACCGTCCCGTGAAACCGAGAACTTTCGCGCGGCGACATTCACGGTGACGTCTGGCGGCGACGCGGGGGTGGAGGCGGATGGAGAATGGGTGGGCCGACTGCCCGCAAAATTTTCAGTGCGCCCCGGTGCCTTACGAGTTATTGTGCCGCGCGACTGATTGTCACCCCATTTTGGTCCGGGGTGGTTGAAAGAGGTTTTGCAGATTGGCGGCGGATTAGAGGACAAGATCATTTTATGGCGAAAAACCAACATGCAGTGAATGGCGCGCGAGCGGCCGGGGCCAGTTGGCCTGCGCAAATTTTCCTGTTTGCGAGGAACTTCATCAAGCATCCGAGCATGATCGGCTGGATGTTTCCCACTTCGCCCTGGGTGGTGGACGAAGTGTTGAAGCAGGTGGACTGGCAGAATGCGCGGGTGATCGTGGAGTACGGCCCCGGCCTGGGAACATTCACGCACGACATTCTCAAGCGCATGCACCCGGAGGGCAGGCTGGTGGCCCTGGAGACCAACGAGGAGTTCTACCGATATCTGTTGAGCGCGATTTCCGATCCCCGGTTCCACCTGTTGCATGAATCGGCGACGGAGGTGGATTCGGTGTTGAAGCGGCTTGGGCTGCCCCAGGCGGACTACATCATCTCGGGCATTCCGTTCAAGACGATCCCGGAGTATCTGAAAGGGGAGATCGTGCGGAAGACGCACGCGGCGCTGAAACCCAAGGGCGAGTTTCTGGTGTATCAGCTCTCCGGCGCCGTGCGTCCCTATCTGGAACGCGTGTTCGGAGCGGTGCGGCATGACTTCGAACTGTTGAGCATTCCGCCGGGAAGGATGTTCTACTGCGAGCGATAGCTTGCGATTTACGATTGACGAATGACGCGGGTGCGGGGCGGCGCCTGTGCGCCGGCGGCTGACCGGGAAGTGTGCGAGTCGCGGTAGCGGCTGGCAGTATTACTCGCCAGCTGCGGCAACTGTTGCGCGCCAGGGTTGTCCACGTTGTCCCGGTTGGGTTTCTGCGACTGGCGCGGGTTTTGCCTACGTTGTTCGCCATTCGGTCGCGGTTGTAGGTTGCGGCAATCGACCGCGCCCATGGAGGCTTTCAATACTCTGCTCGGGTTGCACGTTGAGCCGAGAGAGCTCGGCTTTCTCCAGGTCTGCCTGCGCGGGATCATCGTCTTCGTCGCGGCCATCGTGATGATCCGGCTGGGCGATAAACGGTTCATGGCGCGCAAGACGGCGTTCGACGTGATTCTGGCTTTCATGCTGGCGTCGTTTCTTGCGCGCGCGGTCAACGGTTCGGCGGCATTCTGGCCCACGATCGGAGGCGGATTCGTTCTTGTGGGATTCCATCGCGCGATCGCATGGCTGGCGCGGCATTGGCATTGGTTCGGAAACCTCGTGAAGGGGACTGCGAATGTCGTGATCCGCGACGGAAAGGTCCTGACGGATCAATGCCGTCGGAATGACCTGAGCGAACGGGACATTCTCGAGGAATTGCGGCTGAACGGGAAGGTCGAGGACCCGTCGCAGGTCAAACTGGCGATGATGGAACGCAGCGGGGAGATCAGCGTTGTGCTGCGACCCGGGGACGCGGGCTGAGCAGCGAAGCGCTTGCAGTCACTCCCAGCGGCGGAACGGCAGGGGACTCTGATCCAGGAGAACACCGCAGACGGGGCACTTGCCCGGGTTGGACCAGGGCTCGGTCTTGTGGGAGGCCGATACGGGACAACGCGGTTTGTAGTGAGCCCAACGGAAATGCCTCGAAAGGGGGAGGGGAAGCCGGTTCAGCACCGCTTCAAGCCGCGGGGGCTGAGTGGAACTGTCGTCGGGCCGCATGAGTTGCCGGTTGAGACCGAGACCGATACCCGTGCTTTGCGACGCGACGCGCAGGCTGACGACGGCGTCGTAGAGGCGGCGGCAGTCGTGGCAGCAGATGGTCTGGACCCGAACGTCGCGCCCGCGATCTTCGCCGCCGGAGACGGTGGCGCGGTAGAAGCACTTCGGACATTCGAAAAGGTATGATCGGCCCATGGCGCTCGCGAACCGAGGCGTTTATATGAGTCGGGAACGCCGATATCAAGCGCAACGGGGCGACGGAACGCGGGCGTGAAGTCGGACGTTCGTTTCGCGCGGCGTCGCGATGTTCGATAGTCGCTAGCGTCCCTGATGGCGGCCGTTCCTCGCGCGTCTGGAGGCGGGGGTTCGCTTTCGGAGCGATCCGGTCCGGGTGCGCACCTTGCGCTCCAGCACTTCGTTCAAGGTGTGCAGCAGCGTTTCCGCTGTGAACGGCTTCTGGATGAACGCATCGGCATCGACGATCCGTCCCGGGTCGATGGCTTCCGAATCGCCAAAGCCGCTGACCGTGATGACGGGGATGCCGGGAACGATTTTGCGGAGCGCCATCACGGTGTCATGCCCGTCCATGAAAGGCATGACGAGGTCCGTGATGACAACATCGACCTCGCTGCCGCGCTGGGCGAGGCAGGCGACGGCTTCAGCGCCGCCGGGCGCGGTGAGCACAGTGTAGCCGTAGTTCTCGAGAGTGCTTCGCATGATGGCGAGAACGACTTCCTCGTCGTCGATGACGAGGACGCACTCGCCGTTGCCGACGGGCAACTGTCGTGGCGGGGCGGCGAGTCCGCCGGCGGCTTCGGGCCCGGGCAGAGGCAGGTAGATGCGGAAGACCGAGCCGCGGCCGACCTCGCTGTGCACGGTGATGAAGCCGCCGTGGTTGCGGATGATGTTGCGGGAGGTGGATAAACCGAGACCGGTGCCGCGGCCCGGTTCTTTGGTGGTGAAGAACGGTTCGAACACCTTTTCGATCAATCCCTGCGGGATGCCCGCGCCGGTGTCGGCGACGCTCAGGCACACGTAGTTGCCCGGAGCGGCTTCGGGCGCGTGCGGCGCGAGCCGGGCCGCGTCCAAATGAACGTGACTCAGGCTGATGCTCAGCGTGCCGCCCTGCGGCATGGCGTCGCGGGCGTTGACGCAGAGATTCATGAGCACCTGATGCAACTGGGTGGCGATGCCGGCCACCTGCCAGGGACCGGGCCCGGACTGGACGCGGCACTTGATATTGCGGGGAAAGACGTCGGCGATGATGCGGCTCATCTCGCGGACGAGCACGTCGAGGTTGACCATGGCCTTTCGCGATTCGCCGCCGCGGGCAAAGGTGAGCACCTGCTTGACCATGTCCGCGCCGCGGCGCGCGCTGGTTTCAATCATCTGAAGGAGTTTGTCCGATTCGGGAGGGAGGTCCTGGGCGCGAAGGATATGAAGGCCCATGATGACCGGAGCGAGCGCGTTGTTGAGGTCGTGGGCGATGCCGCTGACGAGGACGCCGAGGGATTCGAGGCGTTGCGCGCGCAGGAACTGTTCTTCGAGCTGTTTCCGCTCGGTGACGTCCGTGTTGATCATGAGCAGGGATTTGGGTCGATCCCGTTCGTCGCGGATGAGGGTGAGCCGGGCCTGCACGGTGATCGAGCGGCCGTCACGGGCGCGCTGGACGAGTTCGCCGGACCATTCGCCCTTCTGGTCGGCGGCGCGCGCGGCGTCGGCGAGTGATCCCTGCGAATTGGCGGGGAACAACAGTTCCTGAACCTGTTTGCCGACGGCTTCGCCGGAGGTCCAGCCGTAGAGCCGCTCGGCGCCCTGGTTCCAGTAGGTGATCCGCGAATTCATGTCGCAGGAAAGGATCGCGTCCCGCGCCTTGTCCAGAAGCGCGGCCTGTTCGTGGAGTTTCTCCTCCCACTATTTCCGCTCGGTGACGTCGATGAGAACGCCGACGACGCGGGCCGGTTTCTGGTCGGAGTCGTGGACGATGGAGGCGCGGTCGAAGACATGCGCCTGGGAGCCGTCGGCGCGGCAGATGCGGTATTCGCTCCACCACACGCTGCCGTGGCTGACGACGAGATTGGCGAGGCTGGAGACGACGCGGTCGCGGTCGTCGGGGTGGATGAGGTTCTGCCACTGGGCGAGCGTGCTGACGGCCGAGGGCGGATGGCCGAAGGCCATTCGGAAGTTGTCGCTGAGCCAGAGTTTTCCGGTGCGGATGTCCCAGTCCCAGATCACGTCATTGGAGGCGCGGGCGACGATGCGGAAGCGTTCTTCGCTTTCCTTGAGGGCGCGTTCGGCGCGTTCGAGGCGGAGGCGTTCGGCCGCGTTGCGCAGGGCGCTGCGGATGGCGGGGATGAGGCGCCCGGGCCGTTGCTTGAGGACGTAGTCGACGGCGCCGTTCTTGAGGCTTTCGACGGCGAGTTCCTCGCCGATGGTGCCGGAGAAGAAGATGAAAGGAGTCTTCGGCGCAACGCGCCGGGCAACCGCGAGCGCGTTCAGGCCGTCAAACGACGGAAGCGAGTAGTCGGAAATGATGATGTCAAACTTCCGCTCGACCAGCGCGTTCTCGTAGTCGTTGCGGTTGCGGACGCATTCCATCTCGCAATCCACTCCCTCGGATGCGAGCATTTCGCGCACGAGGACCTGGTCGTGTTCATTGTCTTCCAGGTAGAGGATCCGGATGCGTTTCTTCTTGAAAGCTGTTCCCATGACTTGCGTTCAGCAGATCGGATCGCGGGACGGTATGAAGGAGCTGTCCGGGGTGCGCGCGCCACGGGATGCCTCACTGGCATGAGGAATTCCGTGCGACATATGGAGCAGCGTTTTCATCCTCAGGCGTTGAAAGTCAGACCCGCGGGGTGACGACCCGCCAGTGGAACGCGGGCGGGGACGGGTGCAGAGAGCGCCTTCCGAGCGCCCGGTTGCAGGGGAGGATTGAGGGTTCAGGTGCAGGGCCCGACACAACGATTCATAGTCTGGCTTGTCAGATTCCAAAAGGTTGAAACCGAGCACGACGCGGGCCAGGCCGTTGCACCAGCAGGGGCGCGAGCCGGCGGCCGCTCATGGCAATTGGTCTCACCAGACTAATACGTGGCAGGGCGGTGATTCTTTCAAGTATTCTTCAATGAAGTCGACTCCCAGTCACACCGGTGTTTCCGTTCGACGCAGCGATGTGTGGACGGTGCCGCAACCTGTGGGGGAGGCGCCCGCAATTGCAGCTCAGTCGAACTGGATCACGAATCCGCCGTTCGGTTTGACCGTGATCGGCAGTTTCCGGTCGTTGGAAAGCCGTACGGTTTCGCGGTGGAATGAGAGGTTGCCGTCGGGGCCGTCGGTGATGAGCGTGCCGGTTCCGCGAACGGGAAGTTTGCTCAGATCGAGAAGCCATTGCTTCTCCGAGGGTTCGCCGTTGATCCCCGACACATACCACCGGCCTCCGCCCTTTCGCGCCAGCACGACAAAGCGCCCGGGGTAACCGTCGATGAATCTCACATCGTCCCAGATGTCCGGGACGGTGCGGAGAAAGTCCCGGACGTAATCCGGCGCTTTGGCCATGCCGGAAGGGATTTCTGCGTAATGCTGAATGCCCGACGTGAACAGGACGGCGAGCGCGAGTTCAAAGGCGCTGGTGGTGCGGCGTTGGACGCGCTGAATGCGATCCAGCACCATCGGGGTGAAATCCATCGGATCGAAAACGTTCCGCGTGAACGGCAGCATCGTGCAGTGGGCCGGCGCCCGGTTGGCATTGCGCTGGTCGAACGTGATGAACTCGAGTCCGCGCACGGCTTCCACCGTCATCAGGTGCGGGTACGTCCGGTGCCATCCGCGCGGCAATGTGGCGCCGTGGAAGTTCAGATGAAACCCGAACGGCGCCGCGTCTTCCATGATGTCGTGGTAGTAGGCGATCATGGATTGGCCGTCCCCGCCGAAGAAGTCGATCTTGAGGCCGGCAACGCCCAGTTCCTTCAGCCGCTGGAATTCGGCGAGGCGGCTTTCGCGAGTGAGCAGGAGGTTGCGGGGCGTCTGCGGCGATGTGTTCCAGCTTCCGGCGGAGTTGTACCAGACCAGGATGCGGACGTTGCGGCTGCGCCCGTAATCGACCAGTTCCTTGAGGCGTTCGTATCCGATCTGTTTGTCCCAAAGGGCGTCGATGAGGCAGTACTCCCAGCGCATGTCGGCGGCGTAATCGATGAAACGCTTCTGCACGTCGTAGGTCGTCTGTCCGTCGCCCAGCAGTGGCCAGCTCCAGGAGGCTTTGCCGGGGTTGATGTCCGCGCCGACGGATTTCGGCGGCGGGGTGGCGAGATCGATTCCGAGCGTGGACTCGACGATGGTGGCGAGGCTGCCGACGACGATCAGGCGCCAGGGAGTGAGCCAGGGCAGGCTGGATTCCGGGTTGACCGGTCCGCCCGGGAAGACCTCGCGCGGGTCGGGGAAGCCGATCTGGTATTCGCCGCCGGGGGATTCGGACCGGAGCCGGGAGCCGCAGTAGTTGCGGTCCAATGCCGTTTCACTCAGCAGGATCCATGTGTTGCCGGTGCAGAAGAGGGCGGGGAAAACCCAGCCGGCGCCGAAGGTGGACGGCGTCCCGGTGGGAATATCCATTTGGTAATACTCTTCGTAAGAGGGGTTGGTGCCCGCAAAGCCGGTGCCGGCCACCGCCATCGGTTGCAACCATGCCCGGGTGCCGGCCGGGAATCGGAACGAGGAAACTTCTTCGCTGATGCGATGGACGGAGGCGTTGGTCTGGGGAAACACGTAGCGGAACGCGGCGCCGTCGTTCGAGACCTGAAAGACAATGTCCATGAGTGCGCCGTTGGTCGTCTCCAATCGATACACTCTGCGGTTGGCGACGTACGTGTTGTGCCTGCGCTTGGCGGTCAGGATTTCGTACGAGTCCCGCACCCGTTCGACGCGCGAGGCCGAAACGAGCCTGAGGTGGCTCGTGAAGTCAGCGTCGTTGCGCACCAGGCCGAGGCGGGATTCCTCGATCACGGTCCGGCCGTCGAGGCGGACGGTGTAGCGCGGGGCGCCGTCGGCGGTCAGGTGGAACTCGACGGTGACGCGCTGATCGGGGCTGGTGACGCGCGCCGGGCGGTCGGCGGTTCCGGTGGATTCCATCGACTCCTTTGGGTGGAGGCGGCAACCCGCGGTCGGAGCGAGCGCCAGGAGCAGTGAGGCACACCCGAGTGACAACAATCGAATAAGCGTTCTCATTTGAATATCGATTCGGCGATGGCAACGCCGAGTGCCGATAGTTATTACAGAATACCGTCCGATGACGAGTCCAAATCAGTGCTTGCTGGCCCTGCAGTTGCTCTGTTTACTGCGACTTCATATCGATTATGACACTTTCCGAAGCCAGAAAGCTGATTGAAGACTGCGCGAAGCAGATGAACGACCGGTATGGGCAGGTGGTTTTCGACGAGTGGGCGATCGTTTCCCTCGCGCAAGACCAGGCGCGGATTCTCAGCTACGTCGGTCCGCGGAACGACACGTTCCTGAAGAACTTCGCCAACGACCTCGGCACCCTGCGCGCGGAGTTGGTGAAGCCGCAATACAACGCCGGGGATTTCGAGTTTGCGCGGCATGCGACGGGCACGAGCTTCGAAGGATTTGTCGTGATGGGGAAGGGGATTTACCTGATCTGCAACAACACGAAGGCGTCGATGAACGAGATCGCGCAGAACCCGCGCTGGTTGAATGCGCAGGTGCCGTTCGCGGAATTTGCGGAGAAAGTGCGGGCGAATCCGCTGTCTCTCACGCCGGAGTAGTGGGGAACGGACTCAACATTCAACATTCACCGCGAATGGACGCGAATGAACGCGAATCAAGGCGGAGAACCGCCCGGGCGCTTCGTCAGTAGCCATTCATTCGGTACGTAGCGCGGCCGTCCCCGGCTGCGGGTTGAAGGGGCGTCCTCGCCCCGTGTTGCTCCGACAGCAAGACACTGCCCGAATCACAGCCGCGGAGGCCTGTATCACGATGGCGGCGTCGTGCCGCGCCAATTTGATCTTCCAGGGCGTACACCGACTGGCGGCGGGGACGCCTGCGGTACAGGTGCGCCGCTTCGTACTTTTTTTGTTCTGGCGTTCGAATGGGAAAGCCAGTTACCTATCGCCGTCCGCAGCCGGCGGTCTTCCATGCGGCGCCTCCGGGCGTTGCGAGATCGTGATCCCTTAATGAGAGCAGGGCTGCGCTGTATCAGAGCGGTTCGAAATGGCCGAAGCAGTAGATCAGATATTTGTCGCAGCCAAGCACTGGCTCGTGAGCCTGGCCCCGGAGGCATGGCAGCCGTGGGTGTCTGTTCTCCTGTCCATCGCCGCTCTCATGGTGGTTTTCGGCACCCTGTTCGCCGTTACGACCGTGCTCGAGCGCAAGGGCCTGGGCCGGATCCAGAACCGGTTCGGCCCCAACCGCGTTGGTCCGTTTGGCATCCTGCAACCGCTGGCCGACGGCATCAAGGCGTTGGTGAAGGAAGACATCGTGCCGCGGGTTGCGGATCGGGTGGTGCATTTCCTCGCGCCGGTGGTCATGATCATTCCGCCGTTCCTTGCGCTGGCGGTGCTGCCGTTCGGGCGCAACATGACCTTCGTCGAATTCGACGCCGCGATTCTGTTCTTTTTTGCGGTAGGCGCGTCGATGGAGCTGGCGGTGTTCATGGCGGGATGGTCGAGCCGGAACAAGTATTCCTTGCTGGGGGCGATGCGGGCGATTGCGCAGATGATCAGCTACGAGATCCCGCTGATCCTGTCGTCGGTGTCGGTGATCATGATCGTGGGATCGCTGTCGCCGGGGGAGATTGTGGCGGTGCAGGCGGGTTACACGAACGGTTTGCCGAACTGGCACCTGTTGACGCCGTGGGGCATCGCGGGGTTTGTGCTGTTCATGATCGCGGCGACGGCGGAGTCCAACCGTTCGCCGTTCGACCTGCCGGAGGGCGAGTCGGAGATTGTGGCGGGTTATTACATCGAGTATTCGGGGTTCAAGTTCGCGTTGTTTTTCCTGGGTGAATATCTCGGTTTGTTTGCGGTGAGCGGGCTGGGGATCACGTTGTTTCTGGGCGGATGGCACGCGCCGTTTGCGTTTCTGGGTTTTCTGCCGTCGTGGTTCTGGTTTTTCGCGAAGCTGTTTGCGCTGATCTCCGTGTTCATCTGGGTGCGGGGCACGCTGCCGCGGTTGCGGCAGGATCAACTGATGAATTTCGCGTGGAAGTTCATGTTGCCGATGGCGCTGGTGAACCTCGTGGCGGCTGCGGTGTGGCATTTCATGGCGCCGCTGCCGGTGGTCGCGCGCTGGGTGGCTGTGTCGCTCATCGTGGCGGGGCCCTACGTGATGCTGGGCCGCGAGCTGATGGTGAGAAAGAATTTGTCCAAACGAACCTATCGTTTTGCCGAATGAACTCCTGGCCGGCATTCAACGATCTGTTTGAGGAGGTGCGCGGGTGACAGCGGGTTTCGTTGTCATCGCGCTCCTGACGATCGCCGCCGGCGTGGCGGCGATGAGCCTGCGGCATTTGATCCATTGCTCGCTGGCGCTGGTCGCGGCCTTCATCGGCCTGGCAGCGGCGTATCTGCATCTGGGCGCGCAGTTCGTCGGGTTCGCCCAGGTGCTGGTGTATGTAGGCGCGGTTTCGATCCTCGTTGTCTTTGCGATTCTGCTGACGCGGGGAGGCGAGGACCGGAGTGAACGGCTGTTCTCGGGGTCGTGGGTGGCGGGCATTGCGACGGCGGTTGCGGTGCTGGGGGTTCTTGTCTGGGCGGTCTCGCGCAGCGCGGCTGTGCGTCGCGAGGTGTCCGAGCCTGCCGAGGTGACGGTTCGGCAGATCGGGGATTTGTTGATGACACGCTTTGTGTTGCCGCTGGAAGTGATCGGGCTGCTGCTCACGGCGGCGTTGATCGGCGCGGTGATCATCGCGATGCACGAACGGGAGGGGAGGAAATGACGTCGCTGGCCGCGTATCTGACGCTTTCGGCGTTCCTGTTCTGCATCGGGCTTGCCGGCGCGCTGACGCGCCGCAACGCGATCATCGTGCTGGTCGGGATCGAGTTGATGCTGAACGCGGCGAATCTGAACTTCATCGCGTTCTGGCGTTTCAGCGAGAACCCCGAGGCGTTGACCGGATTGATGTTTGCGATTTTCTCGATCGGGATTGCCGCGGCGGAGGCGGCGGTGGGATTGGCGCTGATCATTGCGATCTACCGCCACTACAAGACGGCGAATGTGGATGAGGCGAACACGTTGAGAGGATGACGCCCTGGATCGTAAAGAACTTATGGCTGATACCCGCGCTGCCGGCGCTGGCGGCGGGGGTGAGCGCGCTGTTGCCGAGACGGCAACGGACGCTTTCGGCGGGACTGGCCATTGGTTCGGTGGGGATTTCGCTGTTGCTGGCGTTGTGCGCCTTTGCCAATGCGCTGGGACAGCCGGTTGAGGCAAAGCAGTATTTCAACTTCGCGTGGTTCGAATTCGCGGCCGGAGATGCCGGCGTGCTGAAGCTCGGCTGGGTTCTGGATCCGCTGACCGCCGTCATGCTGGTCATGGTTACGTTCGTCGGCCTGCTGATCTTCATCTACAGCGTCGGGTACATGGCGCATGACGAGAACTTCACGCGGTTCTTCACGTTCCTGTCGCTGTTTGCCGGCGCGATGCTGGGTGTGGTCATTGCGAACAGCCTGTTGCTGCTGTTCATCTGCTGGGAACTGGTGGGGCTGACGTCCTACCTGCTCATCGGGTTCTGGTATCACAAGCCGAGTGCGGCGGCGGCGGCGAAGAAGGCGTTCATCACGACGCGCATCGGGGACGTGGCATTGCTGCTCGGCATGGTATGGCTGTATTCGGAGACGGGCACGCTGCTGTTTTACGACAACGGCGGCGGTTGTCTCGAGCAGAACGCGCTGGCGGCGCTGGTGACGCGCGCGACAAGCCTCGGCATGACGGTGTCCACGGCGATTGCGCTGCTGATCTTCACCGGCGCGGTGGGCAAGTCCGGCCAGGTGCCGTTGCACGTGTGGCTGCCCGACGCAATGGAAGGCCCCACGCCGGTCAGCGCGCTGATTCACGCGGCGACGATGGTGGCGGCGGGTGTGTTCCTTGTGGCGCGCACGTTTCCGATTTTCGGTTCGACGGTGGAGAGCCTGGTGGCCGACGGCGCGGCGCCGGTGTCGGGCGCGTTGCAGGTGGTGACGTGGATTGGCGCGATCACGGCCGTGTTCGCGGCGTCGATCGCGGTGGCGCAGAACGACATCAAGCGCATTCTTGCGTATTCGACGGTGTCGCAGCTCGGTTACATGATGATGGGTCTGGGCGTGGGCGGTGTGGCGGTGGGCATGTTCCATCTGATCACGCATGCGTTTTTCAAGGCGCTGTTGTTCATGGGGGCGGGCTCGGTGATTCACGGCTGTCATGAGGAACAGGACATCCGGCGCATGGGCGGCTTGCGGAAGTATATGCCGGTTACGTTTGCGACGTATGCGATCGGCATGCTGGCGCTGGCCGGGTTTCCGCTGTTCTTCTCGGGATTCTGGAGCAAGGACGAGATTCTGCATGCGGCTCACGGCTGGCCGGCGTCGCACATTCCGTTCTACCTGGGGATGATCGGCGCGTTCCTCACGGCGTTCTACATGACGCGGCAGGTGGCGGCGGTGTTCTTCGGTTCGTATCGCGGCGGGACGCACCATGGGGAAAAGGCGCGCGAGAGTGAAGCGCATGGCGGGCATGCGCCGCATGAGAGTCCGGCGGTGATGACGTGGCCGTTGATCGTGCTGGCGGTCTGCGCGATCGGCCTGAGCGTGATCGGGACGCCGTGGTGGCCGTGGTTCCAGGAGTTTCTCGGGAAACATCACGAGGCCGGTGAAGGAGGAGGGGTTGTGGGGTTGATGTTGTTTTCGTCCGTCATCGTGTTTCTCGGGTTGGGCGTGGGCTGGTGGCTGTACGGGCGGCGGCCGTGGCAGCGCGCCGACGAGCCGGACGCGCTCGAAGTGGCGCGCGGCGACATCTTTTCGCTGCTGCGGAACAAGTATTACATCGACGAGATCTACGAGCTGACGGTGATCCGGTTCAACGCGTGGTGGGCGCGCGTGTGCGATCTGCTGGACAGATGGCTGTGGGGCGGCGTGGTTCAACTGGTGTCGTATGCGGTTGTGGGGCTGTCGTGGGTGAACCGGATGTTCGACGAATACGTGGTGAATCTCGGTTTTGACCAGGGCTGCAAGCGGTTGACGCTGGGCGGCAAGATGTTTTCGCGCCTGCAAAGCGGTCAGGCGCAGACGTACCTGAGGATTATCGGCGCGGGACTGGTCGTGCTGGTGATCCTCCTGATCCGGGGGAGCAGGGGCGGATGAACGAACTTCCCATCATTACCATTCTGACGCTGCTGCCGCTGGCGGGCGGGGTGATTGCGCTTGCGCTGGGCAGGAACAACCGCGCGTGGGCGCGCCATGCGGCGATCGGGTTTGGCGGTCTTGCGCTGGTGATCGCGGTCGGCATGTGGCTCGGTTACGACGCCGCGAGCGGCGAGCTCGGGTTTGAAGAGCGGCACGCGTGGGTGCCGTCGTTGAACATCGAGTATCGCGTGGCGGCCGACGGTCTGGGCGTGCTCATGCTCGTCCTGACGGCGCTGGTGACGCTGATGGCGATTGTGGCATCGGGTGATTTCTGGAAGCGGGTTGAGGACACTGCTGCGGCGGGTTCGGGTTATGGTTCGCCGTTGTATTACGCGCTGATTCTGTTTTTGCAGGCGGGGTTGTTCGGGACGTTCACGGCGTTGAACTTCTTTCACTGGTTTATTTTCTGGGAACTGAGCCTGGTGCCGGCGTTCTTCCTGATCCGGCTGTGGGGCGGGTTCCAGCGGTCGGAGGCAGCGACGCAGTTCTTCGTTTACACGATGGTGGGGAGCATTGCGCTGCTGCTGTCGTTTCTGGCGCTGTTTCTTTCGACGGGCGAGTTCGACTTCACGCGGCTGGCGGAGCTGGGAAGGAAGGGGGAGCTGATCCCGGCATTGGCGGCGAAGCTGGGGTGGTTCGATCTGACGACGCAGCAGTTGGGCGCGTTGATTTTTTGCGGGGCGCTGCTGGGGTTCGCGGTCAAGGTTCCGTTGCTGCCGTTTCACACGTGGCTGCCGGCGACCTACACGGAGGCGCCGACGCCGGTGACGATGCTGTTGACGGGGGTGATGTCGAAGATGGGCGTTTACGGGTTCGTGCGTATTCTGCTGCCGATTTTTGGCGGGGTGATGCATTGGCAGACGGTGCGGACGATTCTGTTAGGGCTGGCGGCGGCAACGGTTGTGTTTTCGGCGTGCGCGGCCTTTGCGCAGAAGGATCTCAAGCGGATCCTGGCGTATTCGTCGATCAACCATCTCGGCTACTGCCTGTTGGCGGTGTTTGCGGTGGCGACGTATCAGGCGGACGTGCAGGCGCCGGCGGTGGAGAAGGCGTCGGCCCTCAATGGCGTGCTCCTGCAGATGTTCAATCACGGGCTGACGGCGGCGACGTTGTTCTGGTTTGTGGGCCTGATCGAGAAGCGGAGCGGCGGATTGCGCGGGCTGGAGGATTTTGGCGGGTTGCGCAAGATCGCGCCGGTGTTTTGCGGGCTGATGGGCATTGCGTGGTTTTCGTCGCTGGGGTTGCCCGGGTTGAACGGGTTTGTTGGCGAGTTCCTGATTTTCCGGGGCGCGTTTGCGCTGGCGCCGTGGGCGGCGGCGTTTTCGGTGCTGGGTCTGCTGGTGACGGCGATTTTCATCCTGACGATTTTGCAGCGGGTGTTCAACGGGCCATTGAATGAGAAATGGTCGGCGTGGCCCGACCTGACTGTGCGCGAGCGAGTGTTCGCCGCCATCCCGATTGCGTTGATGTTTGTTCTGGGCGTGTATCCGCAATTGGTGCTCGGGGTGGTGAATGAAACGGTGGTGGGGATGGTTGAGCGGATGGGATTCTGAACCGTGCGTGAGCGACGGATGCAGTTCGGTTGAACAGCATCGTCATCAGGCCTGAAAGGCCAAAACAAGACAGCCCAGGGCAAGCGCAGCGCCGCCCCGGGTAGAATGGAAAAAGAACGATTGGAGCCCTGAAAGGGCGAAACAAATGGCACAATCATTGGCGAACGTTTTGGTTCACATGATCTGGAGTGTGAAGGACCGCCGTTCACTCATTCAGGATGATTTGCGCGCGGCTTTGCACGGCTACATGGCGGGCATTTTGAAGCACCTGGAATCGGCAGCGGTGATCATCAATTCGGTGCCGGACCACGTGCACATTTTGAATCAACTCGCGAAGACGATAGCACTCTGCAAGGTCATCGAAGAAGTCAAGAAGAGCTCCAGCAAATGGATGAAGGCGCACGGCATTGCGGATTTCGCCTGGCAAGGCGGTTACGGCGCGTTTTCGGTGAGCCAATCCAATGCGGATTCGGTTCGCGAATACATCCAAAATCAGGCGGAGCATCAGAAGAAACTGGATTTCAAGGAAGAATTCCGCCGGTTCTGCCAGCGGTACAACGTGCCGATCGATGAGCGTTATGTGTGGAAGTGAATTTGTTGCGCCCTTACAGGGCTTGAATCTGTATGTGGGGGGTGGCCGTACCCAGGGCCTTGCCCCGGGGTGTCATGTCTTGCGCCTGCGGCGCGGCCCGATGGGTGATGAATCGTGGACGCCCTTTCGGGGCGATCAGATGGTTGTGTTACGCGGCTGATACAAATGCTCGCCTGGACCATATACATCTCGTTTGCCAGCGCGCTGGTGCTGATGTTCCTGCCGAAGGACAGGCCGGCAGCGGCGCGCGTTCTGGCACTGCTCGCTGCGGCGGCGGGATTTGGCGTGGCGGCCGCGGCGTTCTTCCAATCGACTCCGGGCGAGATGGTCACGGTGGTGGATGTTCCGTGGATTCCTTCGCTGGGCATTCGTTACCATCTTGCGGCGGACGGCATCAGCCTGACGCTGGTGTTGTTGACGGGATTGGCGGCGGTGGCGGGCATTCTCTTCTCCTGGAACATCACGCATCGGGCGAACGAGTTCTTCGCGCTGTACCTTGCGCTGATCGGCGGCGTGTATGGCGTGTTCCTGAGCTTCGACGCTTTCCTGCTGTTCGTGTTTTACGAGATCGCGATCATACCGAAGTACTTCATCATCGCGATCTGGGGTTCGACACGGCGCGAATACGGCGCGATGAAACTCGCGCTCTACTCGTTCGTGGGCAGCGCGATGGTGTTGGTCGGGCTCATCGCGGCGTATGTCGTCTCCGGGGCGAACACAATGAGCCTGATGGAACTCGCCCGTTATCCGTTCCCGCCCGGCTTCCAGTTTTGGGTGTTCCCGCTGGTTTTCGTGGGTTTTGCGATTCTTGCGGGTCTGTGGCCGTTCCACACGTGGGCGCCGACGGGTCACGTGGCCGCGCCGACGGCTGCGTCGATGCTGCTGGCGGGCGTGGTGATGAAACTGGGGGCCTACGGCTGTCTGCGGGTGGCGATGACGTTGTTCCCGGACGGGCTGGGTCCATGGGGCTTCGATGTGATGGGTCTGGGGTCGTGGCGGGATGTGATCGCGCTGCTGGCGGTGATCGGGATTGTGTATGGCGCGATGGTGGCGCTGGTGCAGAAGGATTTCAAATTCGTGATCGGTTATTCGAGCGTGAGCCACATGGGTTTTGTGCTGCTGGGACTGGCGACGCTGAACACGATCGGGTTGAGCGGCGCGGTGTTGCAGATGTTTTTGCACGGCGTGATTGCGGGCCTGCTGTTCGCGGTGGTCGGGCGGATGGTGTATGACCGCACGCACACGAGGGAGTTGACGGCGCTGGAGGGCATGCGGCTGGCGAAAGCGATGCCGTTCGCGGCGGGGACGTTTGTTGTTGCGGGAGTGGCGTCGATGGGATTGCCGGGGTTCAGCGGGTTCATTGCGGAGCTCCAGGTGCTGATCGGGGCGTGGAACGGTTATCCCACGCTGACGATCGTGACCGGCTGCGGCATCCTGGTAGGGATAGCCTACACGTTGCGGGTGATGCAGAAGGCATTCTTCGGCGACGACCCCGTGGCGGCGCGGGGGAGCGCAGCGGATGGCGAGACGGTCCATGCGCTGGATCCGATTTCGATTCCGGAGCGACTGGGCGCGGTGATTCTGATTGCCGCGTCGTTGATCGTGGGGTTGTATCCGCGCGTGCTGCTGGATCGGATCCTTCCGAGTTTTGACTCGGCATTGTTCCAGTGGCTGAGGATGGGAGGTGGCCAATGAGTTACCTCGAGACGCTCCGGCTGGCGGTGCCCGAGACGATCCTTGTGGTCGCGGCGCTTTCGGTGTTGATCGCGGATTTCACGATGCGGACGAGCGACGCGCGTCTGCGGCGGGTCATCGGGGCGATGGTGGGCAGCGTGGGTTGCACCGCGGCGGTGGCGTGGCTGCTGGTGATGCCGGCGCACGCGGAGGTGTGGCAGGGGATGCTCGTGGCCGATCCGCTGACGCAACTGGTCAAGGTGGGTCTGCTGGCGCTGACGTTGTTGACGTTGTGGGTATCGGTGGATTCGGACTTCACGGCGCACGTGGGCGAGTATTTCGCGCTCATCCTGCTGGCGACGGTGGGGATGATGTTCCTGGTCAGCGCGGAAGACATCCTGATGATTTTTGTGGCGTTGGAGTTGACGAGCCTGTCGTTGTACATCCTCACCGCGTTCAACAAGCGGGATGTGAAGTCGGCCGAGGCGGCGTTGAAGTATTTCCTGTTTGGCGGGATGGCCGCGGCGTTCATGCTGTTCGGGCTGAGCCTGCTGTATGGATTGAGCGGGGCGACGAACCTGAAGGCGATTGCGTCGGCGCTGGCCGGGCGCGCGCTGGACCCGCTGTTGATCGTGGCGCTGGTGATGGTGGTGATCGGGTTCGGGTTCAAGGTCGCCGCGGTGCCGTTTCATCTGTGGGCGCCCGATGCCTATGAAGGCGCTCCGATTCCGAGCGCGGCATTTATTGCGTCGGGTTCGAAGGTGGCGAGCTTCTTTATTCTCGCGAAGGTGATGATGCTTGGCTTTGCGGGGGTGGAAGGCGAGGGGGGATGGCTGGAGTTCCGTTCGGGCTGGGTGCCGACGATTGCGCTTGTTGCGGCGGTGTCAATGGTTCTGGGGAATCTGGCGGCGATTGTTCAAGGCAACGTGCGGCGGCTGCTGGCCTATTCGGCGATTGCTCACGCGGGCTATGCGTTGCTGGGTGTGTTGTCGAACGACGGGCAGGGGATCGGCTCGTTGGTGTACTACACGATCACGTACGGGCTGGCGACGCTGGGCGCGTTTGGTGTGGTTGCGGTGGTGGGGCCGCGCCGGGGCGAGGCGCTGGGGGCGTTTGCGGGGCTGAGCCGGCGGGCGCCGCTGATCTCGATGTGCATGGCGGTGTTCATGCTGTCGCTGGCAGGCATCCCGCCGCTGGCCGGGTTCTTCGGCAAGTTCTATGTGTTTGCCGCGGTGGTGAACGCGGACATGGGGTTGCTTTGGCTGGTGATCCTGGCGATCGCGATGAGCGCAGTGTCGCTGTATTACTATCTGCAGGTGTTGAAACAGATCTACGTGGCGGACGAACCGGCGGACGCGCCGTGGCTGCGTGTCCCGGTGGTGATTCAGGTGGTTCTGGTGTTGATCGCGCTGGGAGTGATCGTGCTGGGCTGCCTGCCGTCGCTGCTGGTGGGGCCGTTGCGGCATGCGGTGGAGGCCGCGGGCTTGTGATGCGGAGCCGGAAGCGGCGTTCCCATGATCAAGGCGCGGCTTGATTTTGTTCCCGCCGGTTTCTAGGGTTTGGCATGGCGAAAAACAAGAAGCCCGGGCGCAAAGCGGTGATTGTTGGCGTCGGATTGGATTCCGACGGGCACAAGCGTTTGACCACGGGTCCGAACTTCGCATTGATCGGGGGGTCTGAGGAGACGCACGAGGTGATGACGGAGAAGGCGATCAAGATCAACGAGAAGCTGGCGGCGCGCGGCAAGCAGCTTGAGGAAGTGAGCCGCGAGGAATTCGAGGACATCGCGTATTCGGTTGGTTTGCGGCGCGTGTCGGATCCGAACTGATGTCAAACCCGTATCTGCCAGTCCTGATTCTGATGGTGGCCGCGCTGGCGTTCGCGCTCGGGCCGCTGGCGCTGGCGTGGATCTGGGCGAAGAAGTTCTCGCCGAAGAAACCCGGCCCTGCAAAGAACGCCACCTACGAATGCGGTCTCGAGTCGAAGGGCGACGCCTGGGTGCAGTTCAAGGCGGAATATTATCTCTACGGCATTATCTTCCTGATCTTCGACGTGGAGACGATATTTCTGCTGCCGTTTGCGGTGGCGTTCACGGGACTGTCGGCGGGGGCGTTTGTGGCGATGATGATCTTTCTTCTTCTTCTTGTGGAGGGACTGGTCTGGGCGTGGAAGAAGGGAGTGTTGAACTGGGAGTAATGGATAGAGTGTTCAGCCTGCTCTCCCCGTCCCTCTCCTCCGTCGGGGGAAGGAGAGGGAGAAGAAAGTGGCCTGGCCCCCGGCTCTCTCCTCGGTTGGGGCGGTGGGAGGGAGAGGGGTGAGCGCTTGACTTCGAAGCGCAACGACCGAGATTTGCCGGGCGCGCACATGCCTGATTTTCCATGGATGAAGGACTGAGAAGTGAATTGCAGAAGCAGGGGGTCTTTGTGACCACCCTGGAGGAGCTGTACAACTGGGGCCGGAAGAATTCGATCTGGCCGCTGGGTTTCGGCCTTGCCTGTTGCGCCATCGAGATGATGGCGGCGTCGATGGCGCGCTGGGACCTGGCGCGGTTCGGAGCCGAGGTGTTCCGTCCGTCGCCGCGGCAGGCGGATCTGATGATTGTTGCCGGGACGGTGACCAAGAAGATGGCCCCGCAGGTGGTGCGGTTGTACAACCAGATGTCGGAGCCCAAGTATGTGATCGCGATGGGTGCGTGCGCGATTTCGGGCGGACCGTTCAAGCAGGGTTACAACGTGCTCAAGGGGATCGATCGCTACATTCCGGTGGACGTGCACATTCCGGGCTGCCCGCCGCGGCCGGAAGCATTGATCCACGCCTTCATGACGTTGCAGGAGAAGATCGACGCGCAGCAGCTCAAGGGCGAGGGGCGTCCGCGCCACCTGGACCCGGACGCGCCGAGCGAATTCCCGATTCCGGAATACGGGGAACACGATCTTGAACCGCCGAAGAACCCGGAGGTCTGGAGACCCGCGGTGGTTGTGCGTTGATAGCCCATGGAATCGCTGGAACAGATCAAGTCGCGCATCGAAGCCGCCGTTCCCGGCGCGCGCATTGAGATTGTGCCGAACGACAGCCCGTCCGGTCAGCGCTCGTTGCTCGTTGATCGCGAGCACGGGTTCGCGGTGGCGAAGTGGTTGCGCGACGATCCCGAGTTGCGCTTCGATTACGCGTCGAACGTCACCGGCGTGGATTGGCCGGATGCGGAGTTGACCGAGAAGGTGAAGGTCAAGAAGGTGGTTGATGGTGTGGAGCAGGAAGTGGAGGAGGTCCGCAAGACCGTTCGACCGGGTTATCTCGAGGCGGTGTATCACCTGTATTCGATGGAGAGGAAGCACGGCCCGCTGGTGTTGCGGATGCGGACCGCGAACCGCGCGGACCAGGTGCGTTTGCCGTCGTTGACGCCGCTCTGGCGCGCGGCGGAGCTCCAGGAGCGGGAGATTTACGATCTCTACGGGATTGTGTTCGACGGCCATCCGGACCTGCGGCGGATCCTGATGTGGGACGGGTTCAAGGATCATCCGATGCGGAAGGATTACGTGGAGCCGGACGATTTCGAGTATGAACCGACGCCGCACGACGAGGTGCTGGAGCGCGCGCGGCGGCATTACCCGGCGGGACTGAAGCAGTGAGCGACACGATTTCCATCCATTCGAACGGATCGCTGGAGAACGGCGATGCGGCGTCGCGGGCGCGCCTGCTGGATGCGCGCGACGGCGCGGTTGAGGGCGGCCTGCTCGAAGTGTCCATGGGGCCGCAGCACCCGTCCACGCACGGCGTGTTTCGCATGGACGTGGTGCTCGACGGCGAGAAGGTGGTGAAGCTCAAGCCGGTGTTCGGGTATCTCCACCGGAACCACGAGAAGATCGGCGAGAACGTCAGTTACCTGGCGTCGATTCCGTACACCGACCGGCTGGATTACTTCTGTTCGATGACGAACAACTGGGCGTATTGCCTGGCGGTGGAGAAGCTGGCGGGATTGCAGGTGCCGGAGCGCGCGGAGTATCTGCGGGTGATCCTGGCGGAGCTGACGCGGCTGCAGAATCACGCGTCGCTGTGCGGTTTCCTGCTGCAGGACATGGGCGCGATGGGCACGCCGCTGATGTATGCGTTTCGCGAGCGGGAGAAGGTGCTCGACCTGTTCGAAGCGATCAGCGGCGCGCGGATGATGTGCAATTTCATGCGGTTTGGCGGGTGCCGGACGGACGCGCCGCCCGGCTGGCTGGACCGGGTGCGGCAATTGGTGGATTCGTTCCCGTCTTTCCTTGACGAATTTGAAGCGCTCCTGAGCGAGAACGAGATCATCATGGCCCGCACGCAGAATGTGGGCGTGCTGCCGCGCGAACTGGCCATCAACGCCGGCATCACCGGCCCCATGCTGCGCGCCAGCGGGGTCAACTACGACATCCGCAAGGTGGACCGGTACGGGATCTACGACCGATTCGAGTTCCGCGTGCCGCTGGGCGAACACGGGGACGTGTACGATCGCTACATGATGCGGGTGCTCGAGATGCGCGAATCGCTGAAGATCCTCAGGCAGGCCTTGAAGGACATACCGGAAGGGCCGATTGTGGATCCGAAGGCGAAACTGCGCGGTTTCCGGCCGAAACCCGGCGAGGCCTACGGCCGGATCGAGGCGCCCAAGGGCGAGCTCGGGTTCTATCTGATCAGCGACGGCTCGCCGAACCCGTATCGCTACCGGGTGCGCCCGCCGAGTTTCATCAACCTGACGGTGCTCGAGGATATGTGCCTGGGGCACAACGTGGGCGACATCATCATCATTCTGGGCAGTGTGGACATCGTGCTGGGGGAAGTGGACCGGTGACGCAAGTGAAGGACGATCATGCTGGGTGAACAGATCATTAAAGGACTGGCGGTAACGGCCCGGAATTTTCTGGGCAGTTACGTGAGCGAGGAACGGCTGCCGACGATCCAGTATCCGGAGGAGCGGCAGGTGCTGCCGGAGGCCGCACGCCAGTTCCCGTTCCTGGTGTACGACGGGGACGATCCCGAGAAAGGGCTGCGCTGCGTGGCCTGTCAGATCTGCGAGAAGGAATGCCCGCCCAAGTGCATCTACATCGTCAAGAGCAAGGACAAGAAGCCCGATTACAAGGGCCAGATGCAGTTCTACCCGGCGATCTTCGACATCGACATCTCGGTGTGCATGAGCTGCCAGATCTGCGTCGAGGTGTGCCCGTTCGAGGCGATCAAGATGGACACGGAGTTTGAGCTGTCCACGTCGGACCGGTTTGACGGGTTGCTGTTGCACAAGCAGCAGTTGGCGAAGCCCAACGCGCATTATCACAAGATTCATCCGCGCGACGCGGCGGAATCGGACGCGGTGCTGGCGGCGGAGAAGGCGAAAGCCGCCGCGAAAGCGAAGGCCGATGCGGAAGCGAAGGCGAAAGCGGCGGCGGCAGCGGCCGCAGCCAAACCATCGGCGGCGTGACCTGATAGCAGCATTCAACGCGTCCGAGGGAGAAGGGGAATGAACATTCAACGCTCAACACAACGGCGTCTGTAGCGACGACGGCAAGAAGCGATTCGGGCGATCAAGATGGTTGGATGACGGCTCCAGCCTTCGCCAAGGCTCCGGCCTGACAAGCGCGAGGACCCGCCTTCGCAAGCTTGACTCGGGGGTGGTGTGATTCGGCGGGAGGGGGGTGTGATCGAGCGGCGGTTTGGAGCGCGCCTGTCCTCAGGCGCAGCGCGCGGACGAAGCGTGTGATCCCGAGTTCTGCAAGCGCACGAACGGAACATCCGAATCCCGACGGGATTCCACATCATCACAGGAATCCCTGGACGATGAAGGCGGCGTAGGCGCCGACGAGGAGGGCGCCGACGAATCGGGGCAGTCGGCCGAACAAGGTCACGACGATCATGTGGAGGAGCGTGGCGGCCAGAAGGAGCAGGACGCCGCTGGTAAAGACATCCGGCAGGGTGAAGCTCCGGTGCAGGGCAAAGATGCCGACGCACAGCGGGATGCAGATGTGCCCGTCGCCGACCTGCGAGGTGTAAACGATTTCCGGGCTGCCGCGCCAGCCGTAGTACAGCGCGAGCAACGCGTTGGGCAGGACCATGAGCCATCCGCTGAGCAAGCCGAGGTTGTCGGCGCTGATGAAGCGGTCGGACCGGATTTCCGAGAGCCAGTTCACGAGCCAATCGATACTGACATAGGTGCCCACGGCGCCGGCTCCGAGCAGTGCGAGATTCACCGGCAGCATCCAGGTGAACGGTTTATTCCGCCGGACGTGCGTCTTGAGAACGTCGAACACATGGAACAACTGCCAGAAGAGGAACAGTCCGATCAGGACCAGGCCGTCGTTGAAATCGAGGCGGCCGTCGCGTCCGAGCGCCCAGACGGCGCCGGTGAAGACGAACACGGCGGAGAGGCTGAGCAGGAGGGAGAGGCGGTTGACCTGGTGCTCGCGGTTGTTCCGCTTCTTTTTTCGTGAGCCGGCCGTTTCGGGGATGACGTGCAGGCCCCAGATCAATGCGGGCAACCCGATGAGCAGCGTCATGTTGGTGACGTTGTTGACCAGCGCGTTGGTCATGACATCGGCGCCGGAGCCGCGTTCTTTGGCGATGACGAAGACGAAGATGAGGTTGCCGATGCCGGAGCAGTAGGGCATGACGAGCGTGCCGAGGACGGTGCCTTCCATGCCGCCTTCGTTCATGGCTTCGAGCCGCCAGAGGATGAGGATGGAGGCGGCGATGAAGATGAGGACGAACAGGGCGGGAGCCCATCCGGTGGCTTCAATGGCTTTGGTCCATGCGTTCAAGCCGGGTCAGTTAACCAAAGCGTGGGATGAAGGGCGAGCCTGTGAACCGCGGCCGGCGGTCTGTGGTGACTGAGCGGCGGCGCTCCCGGGACCGGTTCATGGAGGGGCGCGCGTTTGCACTATGCGGCTTCGCGGTGCACAATATTCAACGCTAAATGCACGAATGGGGCGTTGTTGCGGGCGGACGGGACGGAGTAAGGTTTGGCAAGTCCAAAGAAAGCATCGCCACCTATGAGTAGAGTTTGCAAGAACGGACCGGTTGATTGCGGCCCGATGAGGAGGAAAGGGGGATTTACACTGATCGAGCTGCTGGTAGTGATTGCGATCATCGCGATTCTCGCCGCGATGTTGCTGCCGGCGCTGTCGAATGCCAAGGAGCGGGCCAATCGCGTAAACTGCGCCAGCAACCTGCGCCAGATTGGAATCGGGATCAATATGTACGTCGCGGACTCGAATGATTATCTGCCGATCTGCGGTTGGCCGGAAGGGCAGAATCCGTGGCAAACCTACAGTGCGTGCCGAGTGAACCCCGGAACGAGCACATTGATTCGCGACTTCATGAGTCTCGGGTTGCTTTTCAAGACCACGGCTGTGCCGAATCCCAGAGTCTTCTATTGCCCGAGCAACAAGAGCAGCTCCGATCCCACCTGGACGTATGAGTACTATGCTCAAGCGCCCAACACCTGGCCTTCCACGCCCGTCGGCAGCGGAGACAATCAGGTGCGGACCGGCTACAACTACTATCCGCAGCGGCGGGAGGTAGCGCCGGTCGGTGGCGTTCTGCTCCCAAAGCTGGTTTTCACCCCGGTAACCCTGGTTCCGTCCGACAATTCGAACCTGCGCATGATCGTGATGAAGGTCGGCGAGGTGAACCTCAACAAGAGTATTTCGGTGGATACGATTCACCGGCCGGAGGCCACGGCGCACAAGGTGAAATCGTCTATCGGAGGGTTGAACGCGTTGTTTGCGGACGGCCACGTCGCGTATCAGAATGCGCGTGCTCATCCGCAGGCTTTTGATCCGAGCCTGTGGACATTGGCGAACGGGGAGCCGATTGGCAACGACCCCCCACCTAGCAAGACGTGGCGGACCCTGATGAATACCTGGCTGCCTTGAGGGGTCGTGACGGGACGATTCGTCGCGACCCACTCAAGTCGGTCTCAGTCCGGGATTGGGCGCTGAGTTCCGCCGTCGAACCGGTCCAGTTTTATCTTCCGACGAGTTGACTCGAATTAAACAGAGGAACTGGACCCATGTGCGCCAACTTTTGGGTTGCCAGCGCCTGGACAAGCCCGAACTGATCCCCTTGATCAACGACCTCTATCGCACTTGGGGGCTCTATCACAACTACTTCAAACCGCAGACCCCCTTTTCAATGCTTGATCCAATCGCCACACATCACTGCTGAGCAGAAGACAAACTGCGCGCCCCGTATCAGGAGCTGAACCCGTTTGAGCTCAAAGAGCAGTTGAACGTAGGCTCAAAACAGTGTTCGATACCGCACGCGCTCGGTAACCAGGGTTATGAGTCAACCAATACAAAACCCCTTTGCCCTTCGGTAAGGTTTTCCCATGAGTCAACGGGTCCGATCGCAACATCGAGGCTCAGGACTTCGCCCATGGCCGAGACGTCTGAAGCGGGAACTCCATGCCGATGAAAAAGGCGCCGGGGACCGGCGCCTTGAAGTGAATCCTGGAAAACTCGCGGCCTACTAATCCGCGAGGATCCGGTAGAACTGGGTATCTCCGCTCAGCGCGTTCGTGTACGAAGTAGTCCCGCCGGTCGCCTGAATGGTGGCGTTTGTGGTCCACACCGGCGTGGTCAGTGACGGCGAGGAGAGTAAGTGATAGTTCACACCCGGAACCGACTCCCAGGTGAGCTTCACCATGTCTGGCGAGACGGGGCTGACTTCCGTAATTCTGTATGGGGCGAAGGGAACCTCGATCTCGATCACTTCCACGATGAACTCGGGGAATGTGAAACTGTCGGCTGAGGTCTCGAGGCTGTTTGGCCGGATGGCGACCGAATCGAACCGCGGATAGACGAACTGGGTATCGGTGACAGTCAGCGTCCAGTTGGTTCCGCCTCCGGTGATACTGGCGGTGATCTCCATGGAATTGACTCCCGTCCGAGCGATGATGAATTCCAGCGTGTACTGGGTTCCGGCCTGGAAGGCGGGAGCGCCCTCGAAGTCGCCATCCATTTCTCCAAGCGTATCGAAATCCCCGATGGCTCCCATCAGGTTGTTATCCGCGAGGAAAGACCTCGCATAGAGCTCGAGAGGTGGTCCGCCCGAAAACGTGGGCCCGAAGTCCACATTCAACAGATAACCTCGAACACCGGAGCCGAGCCCCTGGCTGCCGCCGACGTTTGGAGCATCGGCCGTGATGCGCGTGCCTGCGTCGTGGTAGTCGAAGACGCCGATGCGAAGGCTGGCATTTTGCGTGTGGCTGGAGTAAGAGCCGGGAATGAATGGAAGGGTTACCTTGAGAGCCCTTCCGACGTCCAGATGAACCGGAGGTTCGTCGGGTGCAATGAAGTAACCAAGCCAGAGACTGGAACTGCCGGAAAGCGGAATGCCCAGCAGATTACCGCCCTGATTGAAGGCCGTGAGATTGTCCGTGGCCGCTGTATACCAGAGCGAATTGCTCGAAGTCAGCGGCTCATTGGCGCGGTCATCAAAGCCCAACTCCGGATCCAGGAATGTGTCGTGCATGATCACTCCCGGGCTCGTCACGATGGGGTTGGTGACGATCACCGTTGCAACGACTGACGTCGCGGAGGAACTGTCGCACTCCACACTGGCAATGGCGCGGTACTGAATGCCGTTTTGCGCCACGGTGAGATTGGGTGTCTTGAAGATCGTTGCCGTGGCACCCGGGACATCGTCCCACGATTGGCCGGAGTCGGTGCTGACCTGCCACTGAACCGTGGGCGAAGTGCCGAGGATATTGACGCGGAACGTGGCGGCCAGATCGGCACTTTGCGTGACGGTGGTTTCGCTCGTGAACTGGACCGCTGCGGGAAGACACTGGCCAAAGAAGGGCGTGACATCTGCCCAGGTTGTGCCGATGCGGAGCTCGTCGATTTCCGCATTGGACCCGGCAAAGACGACAAAGCGCCCGGGACCGGTGTTGCTGCCATCCTCCGCGCCGTCGGCGGGGTCCGCACCTATGGAAGCATCCGGGGCCGGCACGTTCGCTTCGTCGGCGAAGAACGACTCCTCAGGAGGATTGATCCAAAGATCATAGATATCGTTTTCAGTTCCCGGAAGGATGTGCTGTCGAATGACGACGAATACGGTCTCGCCCGGGGCGATGTTTTTCGCGGCATAGTTGGTGGCGTTGTTGGGGATGCCGGCCTTGGAAATGCCAAGCTGGATCTGCCCGCCGACGTTTCTGGCGACAAGGTGCCAGTGCTGCGGCGTGACGATTCCGCTGTTCGCCCGATTGACCTGCATGATGTTTTCTCCGGCCGTTGAGATATCCGCAGCGTTGTTGAACTTGTAGAGAAAGGAGTAATAGATGTTGGTTTCGGCCGACTGAGGGAACATGCCGGTCGGCGCGAATTGATTGCGTGCGCCAATCACGGCGCCGTTGGCGTTGGTTTCAGTCGCCGAAATGAAAGCGCGGTCTCCTGCGGAGGCGACCAGGCCCAGGTTCGTCCCGATCAGGCTTCCGCTGCCGCTTTCCACAGTGATTTCCGCGGTGGTAAGGTTCCAGCCGTTGAGTGTTCCGAGGGTTACGTCAGTGCCGAGAACCCCCGACTCGTACCCGGCAAACTGTTCCGTCAGGAGGATTTCGGCATTGACCCTGTCTGCTGTCAGAATGCCAGCGATGAGGCCGAGAATGACTGGGAGTCGCTTCATAGGATTTAAACGTTGCAGATGCACCATGGGTTCGCTTCCTGGTAGCGAGCCGTTCGCCAGACCCGGTGAACTCTGCCGGAGCTGAGTATACGAGACCGGCGGCCGGTTCGACCTAGTTGGAATCAAGTAGTGGAACTCTAGCAGAGTGCTTGCACGTGTCAGCCCCCCATTGTTGCACGGCTGATTGAAATTTGAGCACCTGCGAGTGTAGCCGATCCGGGGCCCACGAAAAGAGACCCGACAAGCTGCTGTGCCCGCTGATCAGGGCTCGCCGCGGCGGACGATAGGGTTCCACTTGTCGTTCCCTCGCAGAACGGCATCGAGAGTGATGGCGGCCGCTTCCGCCGCAGTCAGTTGCCGGGCCCAGGCGACGCGGTTGGTTGAATTGGCGCCGGCTCCTTTGCTGTTGAATTCGGCATAGCGGGCGGTGCTTTCGGCCTCGCGCCGGTTCCAGTTGTGCCAGCCTTCCGGACGCACGACGTCCGACATCTCCGTATTCAGGAAGATGGTGGACGCGAAGTTGCGCCAGGGCCGCCCGAGATAGGTTTTCACGCCGGGTTCGCCTGTGATCTTGCAGTTTGAAAACACGAAGCCGAACTGCTCCGTTTCGGGCGTGGAGGCCGCCGTGATGTAACCGTTGCGGAGGCAATGAATGTGGCAGTTGTCGAAAAACGCCGTCGCCCCGCCAAAGATGAAATCCACGTGGCCGGCGATGTAGCAGTTCGTGAAGTACTGGCGCCCCCGATTCAGCAGGATGGTGTCCTGCCAGCCGAGAAAGCGGCAGTTGCGGAACACAACGCGGTCGCCGTCCACCCGAATGGCCAGGGCCTGCCCGACGGGGCCCGCGGAATTTTCGAACGTAATGTTCTCGGCGGTGAAATTGTCCGCGTCGATCAGCGTGGACGGTGTGCGGAAGGTGCCAATGGGCTTGCCGTCGGGCCCGGGCATGTTGGCGTGCAGGTGGTAGGTGAGGATCGTCGTCTCCGGATCTTCGCCGATCAGGTGGAAATAGCGTTTCTCGCGCTGAAGGTAGATGTTCTCCCGGTAGGTGCCGGGCTTGATGCGGATGAAGACCTGGTTGGAGGCAGTGCCGGCGGGCACGGACATGATGGCGGCCTGGACGCTGCGGAACTGCGCGGAACCATCCGCGGCGACGGTGAGATTCGTGTCGGCCCGGAGACCGGCCGGCAAAGGCGCAATCAGGGCTGCGAGAGCGAGGCCTTTTGACAACGAGAAGACGCCGTGAGTTTTCATGCGAATTTTCAGGGGATTGCGTTACGATCCGACGCGGCGCGCTTCGCGCGCGCGGGCAGCGGGCACGAGGCGTTTGACTTCGACGCCGAGGATGGAGACGTCGTCGTGAAACGGAGTGCCGCGGCAGAACTGGCGTGCTTCGCCCACCATTCCCGCGATGAGATCGCCGGACCGTTCATGCACGCGTCGGGCGACGGCCTGGAGAAGGCGTTCCTGTGAAAAGCAATCGCCGCTGGCGTCCTGCGCTTCTGTCAACCCATCGGTGAAAAGAATGACGAGGTCGTTCGGTTCGAGCCGGCGGCCGCAGGTGGGGAACAAGGCTTCTTCGAAGAGGCCGATGGCCGGTCCCTTTCGCCCGTTGTTGGCGCTGAGGGGTTCCACGCGGTTCTGATTCCTGCGGACGTGGAGAGCATCCGGGTGGGCTGCGCTGGCGTAACGCAGTTCTCCCGTGGCGACGTCCATGATGGCATAGAAGGCCGTTGCGAACATGGTGGCGCCGGTTTGCTTGAACACGGCTGCCAACGCGCGATTGATATGCGCGAGGAGCTCGCCCGGGTCCGCCACGGTATGGCACACGTCCTCGACCAGCGAGCGCACCATGGCCGTCACCAGGGCGGCGCGCACGTCGTGGCCCATGACGTCGCAGATGAACACGCCCACGGCGGTGTCGGAAAGTTCGACGACGTCGAAGAAGTCGCCGCTGACGGAACCGCTGGGCGAATAGTAGTGGTGAAACTCGAGGGCGCTGTTTTCGTGGCGGGGGTTGGGCGGCACGCAGGGGAATTGCTGGGGCAGCATGGCCTGTTGCAGCTCCCGGGCCATGCGCAGTTCTTCCTCGATCTGCTGGTTCTTCTGCTGCAACTGGTGCGTGCGCTCGGCGAGCGCCAGTTCCGCGAGCTTGCGGGAAGTGATGTCGCGCGAAATGCCGAACGTGCCGATGATGGCTCCCGAAGCGTCGCGCAAGGGCATTTTTGTCGTGGAAACCCACGTGACGCTGCCGTCGGGCCAGGTCTCCATCTCTTCGATGCCGACGAGCGGCTGGCCCGTTCGCATGGCGTATTCCTCGTCCGCGCGCGCCTGCTGGGCGTGCGCGCCGCTGAAGAAGTCCGCGTCGGTCCGCCCGATGGCCATCGCCGGGTCGGGAAGGTTGAAGCGTTTGGCCTGTGCCTGGCTGATCCGCAGGAACCGGCTTTCGGTGTCCTTGAAGTAGATGGCGTCCGGGATCATGTCCATGAGGATCTCGAGCAGGTGGCGGTCGCGGCGCCACGCCGCCTGCGCGCTGTAGCGGTCCGCGGCTTTGCGGATGGCCAGCGCAAGGGCCGCGGCGGTGAGCTCGGGCCGGAACAGGAAGTCCTGCGCGCCCAGCCGCAGCGCCTCCCGTCCCGTCCGCTCGCCATCCGCGCCGACGATGACAACGAACGGCGTGCGCGGAATGACGGTTTGGGCGCGAACGAAGGTTTCGATTTCCGCGCCCGGGGCAATGGCCAGATCGATCACGGCCGCC